>Ga0326727_10002584_pt1 | contig 60969 bp, 49 predicted proteins | sample MB2enrmetagenome_FD_207643 | JGI IMG/M metagenome (GOLD analysis project Ga0326727, IMG submission 207643) | Lab enriched peat soil microbial communities from McLean, Ithaca, NY, United States - MB29MY | ecosystem: Environmental > Terrestrial > Soil > Wetlands > Peat | place: USA: New York...
GTGGCTACTGGGTGCCGCTGCCCGCGGGGCCTTGCGGCGGATGCGCCGCCGACCCACTCTTGTCGCTGCGTTCTGGAAACAGGCCGAATTGTTCTAGGTGTCACTATATTATGTAACGCTCATTAAGGGCTATCGGACAGTGATCAACACGGGTTCATGGGCGGGCCAATCCGTCTTCCACCTTCACCTCCACCTTCTTGGCGGGCGGGTGTTCCGCTGGCCCCCGGGGTAGGAGGAGACTTGGGGACGCGCGGGCGGGACGCCCGTGCCGTGGCGTTTCTGCATTTGTGTTACGATTTTTTGGCCTAGTGCAGATTCCCGCCCTCTCCCCCTTGGGGGAAAGGGTGGACCGCCGCCGGCGTTTTCTTCAGCCGGGGCGGGCCGGGTGAGGGGGTCACGAGCCTGCGGCCCTCCCTTTGCGGGTCACAACTCGCCGGTGAAAGCATTCGGTAATAACCACGCGACGCCCCGCACTTTCTCCAGAAACAGCTCCGGCGCCTCCAGAACGATGCCATTCGGGAATCGCGTCACGGTATATCCCATGCCTTTGAGTTCTGCGTCGCGGCTCCTGTCGCGCTTGATCTGGCTTGGCTGATCGTGGACGCTGCCGTCCAGTTCCACAATCAGACCCCGCTGGGGACAGCAGAAATCAACAATGTACTGACCCACGGCGTGCTGGCGGCGAAACTCGAAGCGGTTGAATCTGAGAGTCCGCAATAAGCGCCATGCGACCTTTTCGGATTCGGTTTCGTGACGACGAAGCTCGCGTGCCCTGGCAGTGTGCGCTTCACCACGGGCGAGGGAGCGGTGCTGGCGATAGCGTTGCGTTGTTCCTGGTTTCACGGCCTTAACCCCCTCACCCCGAGCCCCTCTCCCCCAAGGGGGAGAGGGGGGATCGTAGACACTCGCGCGCACCTCCCGCGACTCTTCGTACCTTCTTGGCCAGGCATCACCGCTCCGAGATGGCGAGCAGGTTATCCTCGTCAATGGCCAGCCGCTTCGGCCTTTCTGTGGTTGTAAACTTGAATCGCCCCCCGTCTTCGCTGACGGGGACGCGGCCCAAGCTGGCCTTCTTTTCTTTGCCCACCTCGGCCACAACCGGCACCAGCATTTCGAAATCGCTCGATACGCCGCTCTGTGTGATGGTTCCCTGAACCAAAAATCTCTTCGAGGAAAGTTGCTTGACGCTGGACTGCAGTTTGTAAGTTGGGATACCGGTTTCGTACACCCACTCATTGAAAAACCAGTCGAGCCGGCGATCGTGTTCGAGGTCGCTCGAGCGCGTCATGTATTTTTCTGCGTGGCGCACAAAGTCTTCCGTTGAAACATCCATGCCTCGATAAGTGGCGACGAAATCGCGCAGCAGGCGGAAGAATCTCTCGTCGGAGCCTGTGGAGGGATCACTCATCACCCCTCGTAACATGTGTAAAACCCAGCAAGCCTTCTTGTACACGATGTTGTCGTAGCCGCCCGGCGTCAGAGAATTGGAGAGTCGCTGGCCAAGCCAGATGGGACCGCTGGCTTCGTTGACTATCCCGCTCTTGCCCTTGCTGAGCAGGTCGAGTTTGTAACCTCGCAGAAGTTCGTGAAATCTGCGATCGCCATCCTTTTGCCTGGACAGGTCGAGCGCCGCCGCGTAGGTCGCGAGTCCTTCGGAAAGCCACTGGTCATGGTAGGTCTTCCAACCCAACAAGTTGCCCCACCATTGATGGGCAATCTCGTGGGCCAACACACCGTGGCCAAGAAGATCCTCGGTCTTTTCCGGTAAGCCTAGCTCATAACGCTCCGACTTCCGCAAGAACGAGAGGGTGGGAAGATAGACCAGTTCCGGCCAACCTTGTGCGAAGTCGCCGGGAATCTGAGAGATGGCGAGACGAGAGTAAGGAAACGGGCCAAACAAACTCTCGTAGTACTGAAGAGCTTGGGCGGCGTTCTCTGCCACGCTTTGCAACAAAGCAGCGGGCGCCAAGGGAGGAACCATGTCGGGACTGATTTGGATCGACTGGGGTCGCGCTTCCACGGATGGGGGGAGCACGAAGTGGGGGACTAACTTCCGCGTGTGCCGGGCCTCCAGCGCCGCTTCCGCCTCGCGGGTCGCATACACTTCAACCGTCGTCTTTCCGACGCGGCGGTCGACTGAATGATAGGGTCCCAGATTGAAGCCTGCGATTCGAAACACGCCGTCCGAGCGCCACCGACTGCGAGTTCGACCGTCCGCACTCTTTTCTTCGATCCGTTCTCCGGTGGCGACCAGCGTGAGGCTCTCGGGATAATCAAACTTGAGGTCGAATGACGCTGGAGATGCAATCCCCAGGTTCGGATACCAGCCACCTCGCTCTCCCACGTACAACACGTTGTTCCCCACGTCAGTGATGACGTTCCCCTGGTAATTGAAGCGGATGCGGAATTTCTCACCCACCGGCTTTGGGGCGGGCAGGACCACCTGGATCCAGCCCATGCTCCGGTCACCCGCCTCAACTTCTTCCTGCAGAGGGTATTGATACACGGCGAGACTCTCTCCCCGCTCGTCCAAGACCTTTGAGACGTTGAGTAAGCGGGAGAAATCAAATGTCAGCACCCGGTCCGAGGCCGAGAGTGATTCCAACTGAAGCTCCGCTCGCCCCGTCATGCTGTTGCCAGGCTCGAGGTGCGTGTCGATATCGTAGGAGAGGGCTTTCACCGTCCCCGGCGCCAGCTTTGCGAAACGGGCCGCCGAGCTCTTACTTGGAAAGGCACACCAGCGATCTGCGAATAGCACATCATCGCTTCGCCGAGCCGCAACCACACTCACGGCTTCCGGGAATCGTTCGTCATCGACTACCTCGAACCATTTAAGGCTCGACCCTTCCAATCGCGCGTGAAAATACGGGAGTGTGCGGTCGCCCAGCAAATCCTCAAAGATTCGAGGCGAGTCCTCCAGCGCCAAGAGGAGGGGCGCGGAGTTCCACTTTTGCGGAAAGTCCGGCGGTCGTTCCGGGTCATCGGGCTCCGGCCTTTCCGCCACCGCGATCAGTTCCCTGGCGGTCTGGTCGGTAAAGCGCAGAATGGCCATGGTGAACTGTTCTTCGAGGATAGGGGAGTGAATGAACCGCGCGAGACTCTCCTTCTCCGTCCGTGTGGGGGGTATCAACAGGATTTCACCTTCCCCGATGTAGACAGCACCGGTGATTTCTCCGGCGGCTTGGGTGAAAAACCCGATGTAGCCACGGTTGAAAAACAGCTTCACGCGGTCACGGATCAGTTGCGCGTGCCGCAACACATAGACCTGGCCGGGGTCTACCTTAACGTTGTGGAGTTGGTTGAGAACTTCTCGCGCGTCAAGCCCGCTCGCGGCCCAGCCCTTTCCTGGCAATAAGACGATTGCGAGGAGAAGGCCACACCACACCCAGCTACGAAAGCGTCCTTCCACACGAGATCCGCCCAGCATTTTCTTACCTCTTCGCTCTTACTCTAGCGCGGAGGGCCGCGCAGTACAACTCGACCCAATCACGGCGGGTGTTGTATCATTCCTGGAGTATGCTTGGGCCTCGATTCACATGGGGACGGCAGCCGATCATTCTCCGGAGGAAGAGAGTGATAAGTGTATCTCTGTTCCTCCTTCCATTTCTAGCCATGCTTATGCCTTCCACCACGTTTGCTGACGTCATCTATCTGAAGAATGGCAGAAAGATAGTGGGACAGGTGACGCAGGAGGACTCGAAGCAGGTGATCTACTCGGTCCAGGGCGGGGAATTCTCTATCCCAATGTCGATGGTGGACCACATCGAGAAATCAGCCGACTCTACCGAGGAGCAGCCTCCGCAGGCGAGTGAAATCCGGAAATCGCGGGAGGTTCCGTTGCCTTCGTCCGCTTCCGGGGAACCCTCCTCCGGGGCAGATTCGCTGGTCATCAAGCAGGGGGCAGTGGATGAGGCCTATCTCCTACACCTTGATAACGAATTGGCCCACAATCCCTCCCTGGAAAATGCCCGTCTACTCAAGCAGGGCTATCAACAGGCTGCGCTCTTCCAGGCGCGCCAAGGCGACCCCGAGGGCGCCATCCAGAAATACCAGCAGGCGCTGAAGCTACTCCCCAACGATCTGTCCCTGACGCTGGCGCTGGGCTACCTTCAGGTAACACAGAGCCATTATTTGGAAGCCCTGGACCTGCTGTTGCCCGCCGCTGACCGCTACCCCAAATCTGCGGACGTCCCCATGCTGTTGGGATCAGCTTATTACGGCATGGAGGATATGGACGAGGCCATCGCCCAGTGGAACAAGGCGCTGGCCATCGCGGATAACCCGCGCGTCCATGAAGCGGTGGCCAAGGCGGAACGCGAGCGAGAAATCTCCGGCTCCTATCGCGAACTCCGCAGCAGCCACTTCCTGCTCCGCTACGCAGGCGAGCAGGGCGAGAAGCTGAGCGGCGAGGTTATTAACAGCCTGGAGGGATCCTTTCAGGACCTCGTGCTCGACCTTGACTACAGCCCGCGCGAAGTGATTGTCGCACTCCTCTACCCCAACCAGGCGTTCAAAGATGTCACTCGATCACCCACCTGGGTGGGGGCACTCAACGACGGAAAAATCCGTGTGCCGGTTTCAGGCTTGACCCAGGTGAACGTGGAACTCGCACGCGTGCTCAAGCATGAGCTGACGCACTCCTTCGTCCGGCAGATCACCATGGGCCGTTGTCCCGTTTGGTTTAACGAGGGTTTGGCGCAACTCGAGGAGGGGGCCACAACGGCGACGATGGGATCGCAGCTCGCGCGGGCGGTTGCCGCTGGAGACTTGCCATCTTTCCCCTCCCTCGAAGGTCCCTTCCTGAACCTGCCCCAGGACCAAGTGGCCCTTACTTACGCCAAATCGCTAGCTGCCCTCGAGTACCTCAGAACAACCTTCGATATGGGCGAGATCCGCAGCCTCCTCAAAGCCATGCCTTCTCAACCCGATTTCGGCGTTCTTCTTCAGGATGAGCTTCATCTCAGCTATCCCGCCTTCGAACAAGAGGTCGCCAACTACATCGTGAAGAAGTACGGGACGTAGGGCGGCAGTTGACAGGCACCCGCTCACCTGCAAACTGGAAACCGCTTACCGCCAATTGACGCTTCCCCGCAGGGTTGCTAAGATGAATAAATTTAGCTGCATTGAGGAGACTCCGCTATGGACCGGCTGACGCGCCACGAACTGAAGCAGGACGAGTTTCGCGAAACTCTGGACCAACTCGAGCAATACCTGAAAACACATCTCAAGGAAATCCTGACTGTCGCCATCCTGGTCATTGTGGTGGTGGGCTTGGCGGGGGGACTGAAGTATTACCTCGACCAGCAGGAGGCCAACGCCAATGTCGATCTCGCTTCCGCCTTGAGGACATTCCAAGCCTATGTTGGACCTCCCGCGCCCGGCACTCTGGGCGCTGACTCGGACTCTTTCCCCACCGCAGCCGAAAAGTATAAGACGGCGCGGGACCAATTCAACGCCATTGTCCTGAAGTACCGGATGTTCCCTCGGCCGAAAGCCGTCAGCATTGCGCGTTACCATGTGGGGGTTTGTGAATCGCTGCTCGGAGACTCGGGCGCAGCCATTAATACCCTGCAAGAAGCCAGTCGTGATAAAGACCGGGAGATTGCCGCACTGGCTCAGTTCGCCCTGGCAAGCGAGTTCCTCAAGATTGGCAAGAAACAGGAAGCTGCCACAATCTATCAGAACCTCGCCGATCATCCCAGCTTGGCGGTCCCGAGGGCAAGCGCACTACTCGCGCTGGCGGACACCTTGAAAGACTCCCAGCCGGGGCAGGCTCGAAAGCTTTACGATCAAATTCAGAAGGAATTCGGCTCGGATGCCTCCATTGCGGAAGCCTTGAGGCAGGAGATGGCCGGACTCCCCCAATAAAGGGCTAGGGCAGCGTTGCCTCAGACCGCCGAGTCATGCCTGGTTACGAATCGGACGCAGAATAGGGCAGCGTTGCCTCAGACCGCCGAGTCATGCCTGGTTAGGAATCGGACGCAGAACTTGACTCATTTGCACCAAGTTCCAAAACTCTAGACCTCGAGTTTCACCTTTCCGGTTTCTCTGTGCCCTCCGTGCTCTCCGTGGTCAACAGGCACTGGGAGAAGCTAGCTACTATGTCCGACCCGCTCATCAAGACTCCACCCTCCCCCACGGAAAGTGCGGGCACCCCCTCATCAAAGGAGGAGATGCGCCTGGGTGAGAACCCGCGAGCTTTCAGTTTATGGGAGCGGGTTCAAATGCGCCTTGCGAGTTGGGCCGGCTACTTGGCCGTGCTGCTGATTGGGCGCAGCCTGCGGTGGGAGGTTTACGGTTGGGAGAATTGGGAAGCCGCCACCCAGCGGGCCCAAGGGCTCATTTACACCTTCTGGCATCGCGAAATCTTTTCCGCCTGCTGGTTCTGGAGAAAACGCGGAATCGTGGTGATGACGAGCCGGAATTTTGATGGCGAATATATCGCAAGGATTATCCAGAGGCACGGCTACGGCGCGGCGCGCGGCTCGAGCACGCGAGGAGCATCGCGAGCCCTGGCGGAGATGATCGAGTGCTTGAGAAAAGGAAGAGACGCGGCCTTCACCATCGACGGGCCGCGCGGCCCGCGCTACGTCGCCAAGCGCGGGTCAGTGTTGCTTTCCAAAGCCACCGGGGCCGCTATCCTTTGCTTCCACATCGCCTTGCGTCGCGCCTACGTCTTTCGCCGCACCTGGGACCTGACGCAGTTCCCTCACCCTTTCTCACGCGCCGCGATCTTCATCGCGCCGCCCATCGTGGTCTCACCGCAGGCCAGCGAAGAGGAACAGGCCAGCAAGCTGAGGGAAGTGCAGAACACTCTGGATAACCTCCGACGACAAGGTGAGGCGTGGGCGTTGCGAGGTTCGAAAATCGAAAATAGAAAATAGAAACTGGTACAGGCTGCGTGGGGGCGCATGGCCATGCGCCCCTACCTCACCACCCATTACCAGTTTCCAGTTTCGATTTTCGAGTCTCCAGCTTCTTCCGCCAAGCGCTTGATTTCCGGGTAGAGGGCCTCCACCTGCGCCCGCGTCTCCTCCAGGCTTCCCGAGCAATCAATCAAGTAATCGGCGCGGCGGCGCTTCTCTTCAGCCGGAATCTGGCATGCCATGCGCCGGAGCGCATCTTGACGGGAGATGTGGGTTTTCGCTATCAGCCGCTCGATTTGTTGCTCGGGCCTGCACCATGCCACCAGGATTTTGGCGAAGTAGTCCGCGACACCGGCCTCATAGATCAGCGGCGCATCCACAATGATTACAGCTCGAGGCTGCTGGGAGCGAAACTCCTCTGCGAGTTCCTTGATGCGCGCGATCAGGCTGGGATACATGATGGAGGTAAGTTCGCTGAGCTTCTGCGGGTCGGCAAAGACCATGGAGCCCAGCCGCCCGCGATCGATTTCGCCGCAAGGCTTCAAAATCCCGCGGCCAAAGTGCACGACGACTTTGTTGTAGACCGGGTTGGACGGCAGGAGCAATTCGTGGCCGACGCGGTCAGCATCAATCACCTTTGCGCCCAGCGCCTCCAGGAAGCGCGCCACGGTGCTCTTGCCGGATGCGATCCCACCTGTCAATCCGAAGCTTCGATGCATAAGAACAGTGACGAATGACGAGTGACAAGTGACGAGCAAAAGGCTTCGTCTGGTTTTGGCTTCTCGAACAGTCAGTTTAGCACAGGCAGGGCTCAAGAAAAGTGACGAGTGACAAGTGACGGGCGAGAGACTTAGTCTCGTTTCTGCTTGCTCGTCACTGGCCACTCGTCACTCGCCACTGCCAGCGGGTTTCGTTTATAATGATCTAAGGGCCGTTTGCAGCCGCGCCCACATATTGCACAGGCTGAAAAGACAAGCTTGGCGGGGGTCGGCAAGGGCCGAAATCGAATTGGACGGTGAAGTGTGGCTGATTCTGTTACAGTGCCCGTTACGGAAAAGCGCTTCGTTTACAGCATTATGGATATCATGAGTTTTCTTCCGCATCGTTATCCGTTTTTACTGGTTGACCGCATACTGGAAATCGAGGGCGAGAAACGCATTGTCGGGCTCAAGAACGTCACCATCAATGAGCCGTTTTTCCAGGGCCATTTCCCCGGCGCGCCTGTCATGCCCGGGGTGTTGATCATTGAATGCATGGCCCAGGTGGCGGGTGTAATGATCTACCGTGACATGCCGGACAAGGCCAGAAAGCTCATCTATTTTACCGGCATCGAAAACGCTAAGTTCCGTCGCCCCGTGGTGCCAGGCGATCAACTTCGAATCGAGATGCAGTTACTGAGCCGGCGCACCAATTTTGGAAAAATGAACGGTCAAGCTACCGTGGACGGGAAGTTGGCAGCTGAAGCCACTGTGACCTTCGCAATCACGAAGCGCCCGGGTCAATCAGGTCAATGAAGGCTCACCCCACAGCCATCGTCCATCCCAACGCCAAGCTCGCCTCGAGCGTGACGGTGGGGCCTTATTCCTTGATCGGGGAGAACGTCGAGCTGGGAGAGGACTGTGAGGTGATGTCCCACGCGGTGCTCGACGGGAACACGCGGCTGGGCGGGGGAAACCGCGTCTTCCCGTACGCGTCGATCGGACTTCCTCCTCAAGATCTGAAATACCGCGGCGAACCGACGCGCGTAGAGATCGGCGAGGGCAATATCATCCGCGAGTTCGTCACCATTCACCGTGCCACGGGGGAGGGAGACGGGATCACGAGGATCGGCAGTCATAACCTGTTGATGGCCTACGTTCACATCGCGCACAACTGCCGCCTGGGAGACCATGTGATCATGGCCAACGGCGCCTCGCTGGCCGGCCACGTCGAGATTCAGGATTACGCCTCGGTGGGCGCGTTTTGCGGCATTCACCAGTTCTGCCGCATCGGCGCTTACAGTTTCCTGGGAAGTTATAGTATCGTGAACCAGGACATCCTCCCTTACTCGAAGACCTCTGCCCCCCGCCCGCTGAGCGTTCTGGGGGCCAACCGCATAGGGCTGGAGCGGCGCGGCCTGAGCGCTGACGACTTGAAGGAAATGGAACGTGCCTTCCGCTTGCTGACCCGATCCAAGTTGAACACCACCCAGGCACTGGAAGCCATCGAGTCTTCAGGCTTCAAATCCGAGCACGTCCGGGCATTGGTGGAATTCATCCGGACTTCCGAGCGCGGTGTCGTAAAGTGACCGAAACTCGAAATTGGAAATCCGAATCTCGAAGTCTGGCTGTTAAGATACTCAGGGGCGATTTTCCAATTTCGATTTTCTGATTTCTGATTTCTACTTTCTAATTTCAAGAGCCCCATGACCGAATCGATAAGCCTCCCGGACCGATATGCCATCATTGCGGGGAACGGGCATTTCCCTTTCCTGGTGCTGGAAGCCGCGCGGGACCAAGGCATCGATCCACTGGTCGTGGGCATCAAGGAAGAAGCATCGCCGGAACTGGCAACCCTGGCGAGCGCCATTCACTGGCTGAGCTTGGGCGAAGTATCGAAGCTCTTGGATCTCCTGGTCGCCGAGCGGGCCAGCAAAGTGGTGCTGGCCGGCCAGGTGAAGCACGCGCAACTCTTCAGCTCCATCAAACCGGACGGGTTGGTGAGCCGCACCCTGCAAAGTCTGCAGCGGAAGAACACGGACTCGCTGATTGGGGTATTCGTGGGCATGCTCGAAAGCCGGGGAATCGAGGTGGTGGATTCGACGCTTTTCCTGAAGCCGCTGCTTCCGGAGGCCGGTCCACTGACGCGCCGCGCGCCGGACGCTGAAGAGCAATCGGATATCACCTACGGCCGCGAGATCGCCAAGAAGCTTGCGGGCCTCGATATCGGCCAAACCATCGTAGTGTCTGATCGGGCTTGCGTGGCCGTGGAGGCTATGGAAGGGACGGACGCCACCATCGAACGCGCGGCTAGCCTGAGTAACGGGCGGAGGCTGGTGGTCGTCAAAGTAAGTAAGCCCCGCCAGGACATGCGCTTTGATGTCCCCGTGGTGGGACTGAAGACTATTCAGGTGATGCGACGGTCAAACGCTCACGTGCTGGCCGTGGACGCGGGCAAGACCTTACTGTTTGAACGCCAAGCCATGATCGAGGAAGCGGACAAGGCGGGGATCGCCATCGTTGGAATGAAGGACTAGGAGGAGACGAAATTCAAAAATGGAAACTGGAAAATGGAAACTGGAAACTATTAGGCAACCCTGCCAGTTTGCAGTTTCTAGCGTTCTGAGTCAGAAGTTCCTTGAAGAAGGCAGCCCGCGGAGCGGGCGAAAGAATGTAGCCCACGGCGTAAGCCGTGGGTCAGCGGGCCCTCCCTCACCCCCGTCCCCTCTTCCGCTCGGGCGGGAGAGGGGTGCCGAAGGCGGGGTGAGGGCTCCCCACCCCAGGGCTTGCGCCCTGGGCTACAATCTTCCGCCCCTGACGGGGCTGCGAAAAGGCCGCCCGCATGAGGAAGACTTTGTCAGAGGACTTCTGACTCGGGACACTAGTTTCCAGTTTCGAGTTGCCAGTTTCCCGTTTCTAGTTTCTGATTTCTGCTCTCCGCGAGGGTGGAATTGAGCGAGAGAGTTGCAGTAGCCGTGCTCGGGGTTGGTGAACACGGCAAGAAACACGCGCGAGGATTGCAGCAGGTCTCAGGAGCAGAGCTCGTAGGAGTCTATGACCTTCGCCCCGAAAGAGCCAGGGAGTTGGCCGCCGAACTTGGAGTCCGGGCCTTCGCGAGCCTGGAAGAGGTGTGGGGTGCGGTTCGCGCCGTAAGCGTGGTTATTCCCACCACCAGCCACGCGGAAGTAGCGCGCCAAGCCTTTGCCCATGGCGTGGATGTTCTTCTCGAGAAGCCCATCACGCGTACCCTGGAGGAGGCTGAGGAGGTCACGGCGCTGGCCCAAAGCCGGGGACGCATCCTGCAAGTCGGACACCTGGAGCGGTTCAACCCGGGGGTGGTGGCTGCCAAGGCGATAACCCGCCAGCCGCTGTTTTTTGAAATCCACCGCATGGGTGTTTTCAGCGCCCGCAGCCTGGATGTTGACGTGGTGTTTGACCTGATGATTCACGACCTCGATCTGGTCCTATGGATGGTCAATTCAGCGGTGCAGGAAGTGCGTGCGGTGGGGTTGCCGGTGCTATCCGATAAAGTCGACATTGCCAACGCCCGCGTGGAATTCGAATGCGGCGCGGTGGCGAATTTCACCGCCAGCCGCGCCAGCACAGAGCGCATACGGAAGTTCCGTTTCTTCCAGCCCTACGATTATGTTTCCATTGACTTTACGCGACGCGATGCGACGCTCTTGAGGGTGGACAACGGCGGCCCTACGCCCCGCATCGCTTTTCAGAAGCTCGAAACCAAGCCCGCGGACCCGCTTCAGTCAGAACTTGAGGCTTTTGTCGAATCGGTCCGAACCCGGAGTGCGCCTCTGGTGGGGGGGCCGGAGGGTCAGCGAGCCCTCGTTTTAGCCGAGCGCGTGATGAATTGCATCGAACAACATGCGGCCAAGGTGAACGTTCGCCTGGCCCGGCCCGTGGGCCAAAGCGGGGAAGTTTAGTTTCTTTTTTCGATTTTCGAGTTTCGCTTTTCGGTTTTCGAGTTTTCGATTTTCGACTTTCGAATTTCGAGTTTCTAATTTCTGATTTCTAGTTTCTGATTTGTATTCTTATGCCAACCAGTGATACTAAGGTCGAGACCAGCGTGGAGGCTACGCCGACCAGAAGCCGCCCTGTACCCGAGCCTGAGTACCACTTCACCTTCGTGGATTCCACCCTGGCTCCCGTTTCCCTTTTTCGGCAGATTTTGGAAAGGTTCCGCGAACCGAAGTTCACCGCTCCGAAGAAATATGCGGCAACCGATAGCTCCCCTGTACCCGGGGCTGAATTCCACCCCACCTTCGTGGATTCCACCCTTCCGCCCGTTTCCCTTTTCCGGCAGATTAGGGAAAGGTTGCGCGAGCCGAAGATCACGGTTCCGAAAGAGTATTACCGGGGAAAGAGTCCTGCAGACACTACGTCGCCCGCAAGTTCCGCCGTTCCCGGGGCTGAGTTCCACGCCACGTTCGTGGAATCCACCCTTCCACCTGTTTCCCTTTTCCGGCAGGTGTTACAAGGACTGCACGAACCGAAGTTCAAGGTTCCGGAAAAGTATTTACAGGGAAAGACCAGTCTACCCGCGGCGGACCTCCCTCCGCCCGTTTGGGAAGATCCCAACCAGCTCGCGCTCCCCTTTGAGAAGCTGAAGGGCCCAGTCCCGATTAACTCATGGCGCACCAGTGTCCCGGAGCCCGAATATCATCTGGTGATGGTGGTCGATCCGGAGGCTATCAAGTGGCGGCGCCGGACGATGTACCTATCTTCGGTGATCCTGCACGGACTCTTGGTGCTGATTCTCGTCTTCTCACCGGACTTGCTGCGGCGCGGAAAACAGATGATAGGAATTCCCGTCGGAGCGGCGCCCCAGAAACAGTACTCCTTTCTCTTGCTACCCCCGGAGGTTCTGCGGCGGTTGACCGAGCCGCCCCCGGAGAACTCCCCCCTTTCCGACCGTAACCGTCGGGCCCAAGGTCGCTCGCCCACCATCAATCCGGAAGGCCTGCACATGCCCTACTCGCTGGGCAACACGAAATTGCCCGAACTCGCCGGCGGCGGTAAACCTCCAGCCGCTGCTCCCACTCCGCCGCCGGCTGGCGGCAACGCCGCGCCTGCCAGCCCACCCTCCAATCAGCCGTCGAACCGGACTCCTGAAGAATCTCAGAACGATGGCCGCCTGCAACTCGAAGACGTCAAGCCTAATACAGGAGGCGGCTCGGGTTTGAACCTGCCGAACCTTACCCCTGGCCAAGCTATTCAGCAGTCGTTGCAGTCGGCTGCGCGTGGCGGGCGCTATGCGGGCGGCAGCGGCAGCGGTGCAGGCTACGGAGATGGCAGCGCGGAGTTTCGGAATCTCGAGCCGAACTTCTCTACGGAAGGACCCCTTATCCTCTCCGATACACTCGGCGTGGATTTCGGTCCCTACCTTTCGCGCATTGTTTACATTGTTCGCCGGAACTGGTACTCGGTGATTCCGGAATCTGCACGCTTGGGAGAAAAAGGCAGGGTGGGCATTGTCTTCGAGATCCTCAAAGACGGTACCGTGCCCCAACTGCGACTGGTGGCCTCGTCAGGCTCTGACCCGCTCGACCGCGCGGCTCTCGCAGGCATCCGCGCTTCGATCCCCTTCCCGCCCTTGCCGGAGGAGTTCACCGGCAACCATCTGGTTTTGCAGTTCATCTTCCTCTACAACATGAACTTGGGGCAATAGGCGAGCGAGTAGCGCGGGCGTCTCGCCCGCTGTGGCGGGAGCGTCCCGCTCCCGCCGCTGGCAAGTCCCCCTCGACCCCCGGAAAGAGAGGTCCATCGAGGGCCGAGGCGAGGCGCAAGAGGGCCTGGGCAGGATGCCCGTGCCACAGCGGGCGAGACGCAGGGGTGGCGGCGACATTGCTTTCCCATGTCACCGCCTCGGGGGCTATTGCGCTCGCGACACCACGAGCGAGCGCATGCATAAAAAGCAATGTATGCGGACAGCGCCCACGCTTCGATCCTGATCCCATTACAAGGATCGTTGCGGTGACTGTCGAATAGAGATAGCATTTTTCCGCAGTTGCCGCCGTTTGCCGCGAAACCAAACGGTCGGGTAGAAAGGGGCCGCATGTTACCAGGGCTTAGCGGGAAGTCAGGCGCAAGGCAAGGGCAAGACGTGATTTTCCTGCCTGTTTCACCGAACTTTTTGCAGGGATAGAGGAATTACTGTAGGATCAGGCGGTCATGAACGCCGAGATTACAGTTCAAGCAACGCCTGAGGTTGCGTGACCCGAGGAAAAGCAAACGTAGCGCAGACCTTGAGAAACAGGCCTGCGTTACTTGCTTCGTCATATAGAGGGAATGATAATGGGTTTCTTAACATTAGGACCAGACGCAAACTGTTGGGAAGCAGATTTAATGGCGATAATTCACTACTCCCAGGAGACCTACTTTTCCGATACTAAGCCTATTTCTTCAGCGGAGTTTATTGACGATCTTGAGGGCCCCTCCCGCGTCTTGCCGCAAATAGACAAAATCGAAATAAAGCGGTGCTTCTCACCGTTTCCGAAACTCTGCCGACTCTTGGTGCTGCATGAACTCATTCACAACAAACTCTACAAGAAGCACGGAGCGGCACAGAAAGACACTGGCGAGGAGTTCCAAGCAGAAGTAAAGCGCCTATGGGGCAGCGACGCTTACGTCGATCTACTCTGAGTTATTGATTCACACGAAGCGCCTAGGCCGCATCCCGGCGGAAGCCCAGTCAGGAGCTCAGAGATCACAGTTCGAACGGCGCCAGAAGCTGTGTTTCCTGGAGGTAGGCAAGGCCAATTGTCTTTGGATATTGACCGTGAGTTCGTCATCGAAGGCAAAGCGCAAGGTCACGAGAGCAGTGACCGTGACCGCTCTCCGCAATGATCCGAACAACTGCCTTCTGCCTTCCGCGAGTCCTTAACGCCTGCAGTCGTCGTATGTCAGGGCCGTTGAAGAGGTCTTCCGGGCGGACATTGACTCCGCACAGTTTGTCAAGCTATATTCGGGTCACGAAGAAAGCAGCTTCTTGGGTTCACGGAGGACCAGCTTGAGAAAGGTCACCCTTTTCTGCATTATTTCTCTCATCCCAAACGGCTTATGCGGACAGCGCACGCCGGTTACGGCTGGCCCAGCACACACTCAGAAAGCATCCCCTCAAGAACTCTCTGCACGTCTGTCGCCTTCGGTCCTCGCGGTGCAAATTCTTGACACCAACAATTCGGTGATCGGTATCGGCAGTGGCGTAGTTGTGGCACCCAACGAGGTCGTCACAAACAGGCACGTCATCGACTCTGGGAGAATTTGGAGGCTCAAGCAAGGCGACAAGACTTGGCGTGCCTCTGTGACGTGGGTTGACCCAGACCATGACCTGGGCCTGCTAAGGGCTGAAGGGCTAATCGTACCGGCCGTTTCCTTGCGCGTTTCCCCAACCATTGCTGTCGGCGAACGGGTTTACGCTATCGGAACTCCCGAGGGGCTGGAGCTGACTCTGTCAGAGGGTATTGTTTCCGGACTTCGTGAATACGAAGACGACTACATCATTCAAACTTCAACTCCTATATCACCCGGCTCGAGCGGCGGGGATCTTTTCGACGAAGAAGGCCGATTGGCAGGAATCACTTCGTTCGGCCTTGTCGAGGGCCAAAATCTCAATTTCGCCTTGCCTGCAGGCTGGGTACAAGCACTTTTAGGGGTCTTACCCCTACGGCATCGTGAACCGCCCGTCAGCCAGCTACAACCGGCAAAAGAGTACGAAGATACTGCCACGCGCGCCGAAATCCTTATCTCGAACATCATCACATTTGAGCTAAGCGGAGTCCTACCCCTCTCGACATCTCATATGGGGTCGGCGGCCTCTACTTGTTACGCCAACGCCGTTGTGCGGTGCATCTTTGATGAAAAGAGCCCGGACTGCATTCACAACTGGCCACTTTGGCAGCGAGCCTCTCTCATGATGTTTCGGTTACGCGCGGAATATCAAGCTCTGCAGACGAGCAGGGACAACTTAGGGAGGTCGTTTGTAGAATCTATTAGGTCAGAATGGTCAGATGTTTCAGACGCATATTGTCAAGATCGCCCGGGCGGACTGTATACCGACCTCGAGGGGAAGATTCGGGCATGCCCAAATACGCACCGCGTGCAGCAGTAGAGCCCCCAGGGGCTGATTGTCTGTGAGACGCGGTACGCACCATCAAGCTTAGGTGGGGGCGAACCCAGTGACCGACATGAAGTTGAACAGGCGCCAGGTGCGGGGCTATCTTTCGCTTGTGAAGGCCAGTCGAGTAGGCAGTTCCATGGACATTGCGGAGATGCTAGCCCGCGAGAAAGGAAGGTCCCCCACCCCGGACGACCATGATACGGTCGTGCTTGCTAGCGAATTCGCCATCAAGACGGGGCTCGTATCTGGTCGCACCGGCGTGGCTCGGACACACGTGAAAGTTTACTTAGATCTCGCCCTCACCGACAAAGGGGAGGTGCAATTCAGCAGATTTGAGCATCGTCATTGGTGGTTGTCAGTCGCGTATGAGGAGATCAAAGGCTTTGCTGCGCGCGTAGTTGCAGAGATTCTCCGGCCCCGGCCGTGAACGCAAGTTCGGCCGTCCGCAGCGCTTTCAGAAACGCCTCGCTCGCACGTGCGCGTTTGGGGCTTTGGAGGTCCCTTCCGACTTTCAAGTGAACTCTTGGGTCGATACCAAGCGGGCGTAGTGTCTTACGTAGTTAATCAGATTGGGAGTACCGAAAAACCCTGGTACGCGGCGGTGGAAGGTCGGAGTTTTGCTCGGGAATCAGCCCGTTTTTACACCGATCTTCCCGAGAGCCAGATGCAGAAGCCGACTGCTCCACCCAGGTTCCAAGTATCCCGTTGACGTACAGATCCTGCGTAAGGTGCATACTTCCGAAAAGCAATAGATGCGCCACCGCGATCCCCCTGCCACGCGACTAAAAAATCCAAATGACGCCACTGCCCGCGCGTGGGTAGTGGGGCAGTTTGAATCTGGGATCAAAAGGTCTGGCAATAAAGTTGCCAAGCGGGTGGTTTTTCAATTACCTGTGAGTCTGGCATATTACACAAGGGCAAGTTGTTGAGCTGTAATGTCTGACTCCGACTACTTTAGCAAGATAGCGGTCGGCTCTCGGATAAATGCGATTAAGTAAATCTAATTCATGATTTTCGAAATATCTCCTTAGAGCATATGCGCATAAGTCAACGACTTGAACCATGCTGGTAAGTCGGCTGTCTACGAATAACGGAGTTTCTACGATCCTAGCTATAGAGGTCCACAGAGTTCCTTGTTGATGAAAACGCCTCATGAGGTCGGTATGTTTTTTAGCCACAGTCTCATTATTATCATGCACGAGAAGTCCGTAAACTTGGTGAGGTGGTTCCTGATTAATGTTGTCCAAGTATTTTTCGAAACGCGATATCACCTGTTCAAAGGCTTGTTCGCCGATAGTGTTTTTTGATTTTGAAGGATCAAAGTAATTTTTGTCGATACATTCTGCGAATAGGCGAGCATATCCCCACGTAGAAACCTTATCTGCAACTTCCCGAACTAAATCCAGTCTCTCTTGTCGCGTAAGATGTATATAGGCATTTGTGTGAGCAAAGGTCTTTTTCTGTTGCTGATAGGCTTTTCGCTTTTTCGGATTTGTCTGTAGCCTCAAGAGTTCGCGAGTTCTTGCCTGTTCAACAGCAGCACGCCGCAAGTCATAACTGAGTTGATCGAATCCTGCGATACGGGATTGTTCAAGATAGCTTCTTAAGAGCCACGCCGTATGGAGTTCCTTGCCTCGGAGTCCATAGCGACTCAGAATGTCTGACACATCCCGATCCGAAGTTTTCCAATACCAGATTGGGATCGAGAGTCCTGCCAAGACGAAATGAGAGGTATTTCCAGGAATGTCCGATGTCCCAGATTCGTCGATATAGCAAATGTACATCTCAGTCTCCACAGGTGGGTTATTCTATATGTGGTGCAAGGCGGGAACAATATATAGGCGACTGGGCTTTTGGGGTCTAGGACCCCAAACAGAGACGCTTGGCGACTCATCCCAGACGCCCAATTATCCTGCCATATTACCAAACAACGTGTCAAGTAGTTTCTTACTAAGATGTCAGAATTTCAAAGTAGCCCACTGCCCACGCGTGCCTGCTCTTGACGGGGGGTGGGAAAAATGATAGCCTATGGTAGTTGACCTATGGAGAGCGCCGGCAGAGAGCGCGGGAAGGAGACAGGAAGGCAGCCCCAAGAGGGCTGAAGTGAGCAAGAAAATGCAAAAAGATACTAAAATAGAGGGAACGAACCTAAGGATTTATTGAAAACACAGCACTTAGCCGTTTTTCGAGCGAAAAACGAACCCAAAACGAACTCATTTTTGAGCACAAAAAGCGCCAATCAAAGCGAAAGAACAAGACAGGATTGATGTGTTAAAATGACAACTTGAGGAGTGGCCCCCGGGCAATTGAGCGCGCACGCTTCACATTCCAATTTGCCGAGCTTCGGCCTTGGCCTGAAGCCCCCGACAGAGGAATCCGACCATGCTTCGTCTTTCTCGAAGTCAACTACTGGGTTGTTTTCTGCTGCTCACGGCAGTTCTTGGAATACTTCTGGTGCGCGCGCTGCGTCTGGTATGGTGGTCCCGATAGAAAAGGGCGCTCCCTTGATCGCGATTGTCGGCCCCACGGCGGCTGGGAAATCAGCTCTGGCGCTGGCCCTGGCTGAGTCCCTGGACGGAGAAATTGTTAACTACGACTCGGTCCAGGTTTACCGGGGGTTCGACATCGGGTCGGGGAAACTTGCGCCGGAAGAACGCCGGGGCGTTCCGCATCACCTCTTGGACGGTCTGGAAGCTGAGGAGCAATTTACGGCAGGAGATTACCGCCGCGAGGCCCTGCGGGTATTGGCTGGAATCAAAGAACGAGCGCGATTGCCCGTTTTCGTGGGCGGCACGGGGCTCTATCTGCGCGCCCTTTTCATGGGGCTATTCGACGGCCCGCCACGCTCTGAGGAGTTGAGGGGCCGGTTGCGTGCCATCGCAGAGCGGAGAGGCCGCGAGTTCCTCCACCGGCTTCTGAAGCGGCTTGACCCCGAAGCCGCCACGCGGATTCAGCGCCGGGATACGCAGAAAACTGTGCGCGCACTGGAAGTGTGCATTCTAGCCCGGACTCCTATCTCCAAGATGCAGGCGCGCGGCCGGAGTAGCTTGCAAGGATACCGGGTGGTCAAAGTGGGATTAGATCCCGAAAGAAAGGAGCTCTACGCGCGCATCGACCGGCGCGTGGAGCAGATGTTCGCAAGGGGTTTGGTGGAGGAAACACGCGCCCTGCTTGCGCGCCCGGACTCGAACCGCATCAAAGCGCTAGGGGCGCTGGGCTACCGCCAAGCCTGCGCTGTGGCCAAAGGGCAAATGAGCTTGCCGGAAGCCATTCTTCAAACTCAGGTGGCCACCCGGCGATACGCCAAGCGGCAGTTGACTTGGTTTCGGCACGAGGCGGGGATCACCTGGTTGGGCGGGTTTGGCGACGACCCGGGGATCCAAAATCAAGTCATCAACGCTTTGCACGACCTGGGAATCGCCACACGGTGCGGCGACGTTCTTTGACTACGGCTGTCCAAATTACCCGCGCTGGCACGTAGGGGCGACGCGGCGCGTCGCCCCTACCAATCAGGCGGCACAGCCCCACCGAGGAGAGGACCCGAATTGCAGAATCCGGCGCTGTTTGCCCGTCATTCCGAGGAGTCCGCCATTTTTATTGGCGGACGACGAGGAATCTCGCACTGCGTTGAAAATACCCAGAGCGAGATTCCTCGCTCCGCTCGGAATGACAGCAAGGTTCAAATCCCGGATCAAGACAAAGGATGATCAGGTCTGCATCAGAAAAGAGAGACAAAATGGAGAAGCCGTCGCAAAATATCCAGGATGGATTTTTGAATACCGCGCGCAAGGAAAAACTTCTGGTCACGGTCTATCTGTTGAGTGGTGTCAAACTCACCGGTCGCATCCGCAGTTTTGATAAGTATTGTCTGATCCTGGAGGGCAACAGCCAGGAACAGTTGGTTTTCAAGCACGCCGTCGCTACCGTGGTGCTGCCGCGTGCCGGAAGTGTGGCTGGGCCCGCGCCATCGGAGGGGTAAGGGGATTCGCCGCTCACGCACATCCGAGAAGGCTTTTCTGGCAGGTTGGGAACCCGCGCTGGGTTTGGGGCGGATTCCTGGCAGGCCCGATGCCGAGGATTCGCTTCGGGAACTCCGCGAGTTAGCGGGGGGAGCCGGGGCGCGCATCGTGGGCTCCCTGCTCCAGAGGTCTCCGCAGCCCGACCCGGCAACCCTGCTGGGGCGAGGCAAAGTGAACGATTTGCGGAGTTCCGCGCAGGCCGCCAGCGCCGACCTGGTCATCTTCGACCATGACCTCACGCCCTCTCAACTGCGCAACCTGGAGCGGGAGTTGGACCTGAGGGTGATCGATCGAACCCAACTGATTCTGGATATTTTTGCCGGTCGTGCTCGGAGTCGAGAGGGGCAGTTGCAAGTGGAGCTGGCCCAGTTGACCTATCTCCTGCCGAGGCTGGGGGGACGCGGCACCGAACTCTCTCGGCTGGGCGGCGGCATCGGCACGCGCGGGCCTGGCGAGCAGCAGTTGGAGTACGACCGCCGGCGCCTTCGCGTCCGCATTCGCTCCCTGCGCGCGGCCATCGACAAGGTCCGGTCGCAACGCGCTTTGCATCGGGCGCGGCGGCGGGATCGTCAATTCCACACTGCGGCGCTAGTAGGCTACACCAACGCGGGCAAATCCACCCTCTTCAACGCCTTGACCGCCTCCACTGTGACCACCTCTTCCCGCCTCTTCGCCACTCTCGACCCCACGGTGCGCGCCTTGCCGGTGGAATCGCGAAGACCGGTCTTGCTTTCCGATACGGTGGGATTCATTCAAAAGCTTCCCCCACACCTCGTCGCCGCTTTCCGCGCCACGCTGGAAGAACTGGAGGACGCCAGCCTCTTGCTTCATGTTACGGATGCCTCCGATTCGCGACACGAGTCCCAGGACGCCGCCGTGGAGGCTTTACTGGAAACGCTGTGCGTGGGAGCTACTCCCCGCCTTCACCTTTGGAACAAAATCGATCTTGTCGACGCGACCGGCAGGAAGCGGCTCCCGACAGGTCCTCAAGATGTCTGGGTCTCGGCCCGGACGGGTGAAGGCCTTGACGTCCTGCTGCGACGAATCGACCAATCGTTGACCGAGGATCCGGTGGTTGAGGCTGACTTCGAACTCTCACCCGCTGACGGCGAGAGCTTGGCCATGCTTCATCGCTCCGGGGTTGTGCTGTCGACCCAATATGAAGACGACCGGGTCAGGGTCCGAGCGCGCGTGCGCGAATCACTTTGGGAGCGGCTGAAAACCACAGAAGAAAAGATGGTTCTGGACCCATGAATCCCAGCATTTTCAGGGCAAAACAGTCTGTGGAAAACTTTGTGGAAAAAGCCACGCGGACCCGAGGGGCCGAGAGCGTGCTTGCACCCGCCAAAAATGCGGCTCCCATGGAGATGATGCTAATTAATCTTGTTTTTTCAATTACTTACGAATACCACCCCATGGGAATTGGATGGAAATGGCCCTCCCTTGTCAGGGCCCTAATTGCACCATAAACGGTGCGAGTTTTGCACAAAGATGTGGCAATCGGGGGGTCGCCGCGTAGCCCTGAAGCCTCTCCTTCTCCGCATGAAATCAGGCTGAATTCAAGCTAGGCTCGGATTATTGTCGATTGCCGATTGTCGATTGCTGATTGGAAAGTGGCGCGGCGGCAATCAACAATCTTCAATCAACAATCGGCAACGCGTTGACACCCTGTTGGGCGTCCGTTATAGTTAAGTGGGATAGCATGGTTGGTCGTGGCGTTGCATCTCGGCACTCGCGGTAACCGGGCCCTTCCGATCACTCCTCAGCTAAGGGCAGATCTCAAAGACGCATGAATCTCCCCATTTCGCTAACCTTGCTCCGCATCTTCTTCGTGCCCCTCGTGGTGGTGCTCTTACTAACCACGGGTCACAACATGGACCTCTGGGCAGTGGGGGTTTTTCTGCTCGCCGCGACTACCGACCTCCTGGATGGCTATCTGGCGCGCAAACGCTCGCAGGTGACGACGCTGGGAATCCTGCTCGACCCGATTGCCGATAAACTGCTCACCTCCGCCGCCTTCATTTCGTTGGTCTACCTTCACCTGGTGGCGGCGTGGATGGCGGTGATTATCATTGGAAGGGAATTCGCCGTGTCCGGGCTGCGCGCGATAGCCTCTGCGGAAGGATTCAGCCTGGAAGTCTCCGAACTGGGAAAGACGAAGATGGTGTCCCAGGTCGTGGCCATCACGGTTATTGTCCTGGAAAAACGGCACCCGCTGCTGCGCCCGCTGGGTGATGTCCTGTTGTGGATGGTGGTTCTCTTTGCCTTGGCTTCTGCGGTACAGTACTTCTTTTCCTTTTGGAAAAGATTGGATGTGCGCATCAAGCAGCGGGCGTCGATTCGCCGGGTCGTACTCAGGACGGGCGAAAAGGAACGGGGAGAGAAAGATATTGCAGCTCACTGACGCCGAAAAACACCGGCTGCTCGATCTGGCGAGAGAAGCCCTCGAGGAGGTCGTCCGCTTCGGGAGAATGTCGGAGCCGGCCGAACCCACAGGCGTTCTTCAAACGCCCTGCGGCGCCTTCGTCACGCTCTATAAGGGAAGGCGCTTGCGAGGATGCATCGGCCTTGTTGAAGCGCGTACGCCGCTCTACGCGACGGTGCGCGAATGCGCCAGAGCCGCAGCTCTTGACGACCCACGCTTTGACCCCGTGGTCCCGGCGGAACTACTCTCCCTGCGACTTGAGATTTCCATATTGTCTCCTTTGGTGGACATTGCTCCGCAGGATGTCGAAGTGGGCCGGCACGGATTGCTGATTTCGCACGGAGCACAACGCGGGCTTCTCCTGCCTCAGGTTGCGGTGGAATGGAACTGGGAACGCGAGCAATTTCTTGAAGAGACCTGCCTGAAAGCCGGCTTGCCCGCCGATGCCTGGCAGCACGGCGCAAGAATCCAGGCCTTCACGGCGCAAGTCTTGAAAGAACCTGCCAAACGGGCTCATTCCTCCCCGCCTGCAAGCTGAACGGGAATTCAACTGTTGAGAGTTTCGGTGGCGAGCGACAGGCCCCCTTTTCAACACACGGGGCCTCAGGAAGACTCCCTAAGGACTGAAACGAAGACTTACTCTAACTCCACTCCGTAGCCGACGTTGATGTCCCGGATGCTGCTCACGACGATCGCCACGGAAGACTTTTCCTGCGTGGAGAGAACCACAATCTCTCCCACAGTCTCGCGGGGTATGGGGGGATAACCGAACACCGCCCAGCGTCCTGGGCAGGGAAGGGCGTAGTAGACCCGATACCGTTGGCCAACCTGCGCTCCCTGACTTCCTCCAAAGTTAAGGTAGACGACATCCCCTTTGGCGAGGGATGCGAAGTTGTTGCGGGCTGCCGTAATGGTCCCCTGTATCTTGCCGTTGGGAACGACGAAGCGGTCCAACTCCTCGGGTACGTAAGCGGGAATGGGTCGGGGTTGATAGGGCACCGCAATATCGCCGGGATAAATGGGCCCGCAGGCGAAGCTCACCTCGGCGATTGCCCCCTCTGGGGTTACACGAGTCACCTGGACCCTTCCGACGTCTTCATAGGGGTTGCCGAGGCTGTGGAGGGACCAATGTTCACCGCCATAGCGCGTGGTGCGGAAAAGCTCTTTCGCCGGCCGGACGAGTGAGTATTCCTCGCCGATTGAGAAATTGGCCTTGCGGCGGTGGTATAGATAGATTGACTCCCGGGGCGTGAATTGGCGGAGGGCCGATTCCAAATCGTTATTGGCGCCATCGAGGACGATAATATCCGTGGGCACGATAGTTGTGGTAATAAACCCGGTGCAATCCACCTGGGATTGGGTGGCGGCAGGGATGGGAGATGCCGGAGGTGTTTGCTGGCTCAGCGCAACCGCCACCGGAAAAATGAACCATACGGCAGCGACACTTAGACTTCTTGTACGCAAAGATTTCCTCCCCTTCAAATCCTGGCTCAGGCGGGTCGTGCCTAACAGCGCCGCCAGCGGGCGAATCCCCTTCTACGGGGCAAGTGTAAGGAAACAGGTTATTAAAAGTCAAGCAAGGGTGGTTGCACGAAGGTACTAGTGGTCTTGAAGCGGGATGTAGCGCGGGCGTCTCGCCCGCTGTCGCGGGAGCGTCCCGCTCCCGCAAGTGGGCAGGATGCCCGCACCACAGCGGGCGAGACGCCCGCGCTACGGACAAAGTGCTCGAAGGCCTCGAAGGCCTCCCGCAACGCTTCCTGGTATTTCTTCACGTCATAGCCGTGCCATCCTTCCCAGAGCGTCCAGGCGCGGACGCGGTCATCCGGCAACTCAGCCTGCGCGTCCGTGATGATGTATTGCAGGGTTTCTCCGGGACGCAACTTGACGCCCGCCCGCTCGAGCTGTTTGGCCGCAATGGCCGTCGCACTCGCCTGCTTGTAATCGTGCGGCGAGCGCGTCAGGCGCCGGTTGATGACGAGTTCCTCCAGGTTGATGCTTCCTGCCTCCAGCCGCGCCAGATATCGCGCCAGCACTTCGCGGGCTTCTTCGAGCTTGCGGCCATAGCTCTGGAAGTCGTGCGCCTCCGCCAGGACGCCCAGTGCTTCACGCTGCATCCGCGCCACCAGGGGCGGAGTATCATGCTTACGGCATTCCAGGCCGCGCACCTTCAATTCGCCCTCCTCCGGCACGCAGAAGAAACGGTTGGGCACAGGAATCTCCGGCGACTGTTTGGAGGGCAGGAAAACGACGTAGCGATAAACCGCCTCCAGCGCCATGGGCAGGCCCGTGCGCTGTTCGATCTCCCGCGACAGGTTCTCGTAGTCCTCCCGCGTCGCATCCTCCTTCTGGGCGTAGAGTGAATCCACCAGAGCGTGCAGGACGCGGTAGCCACGGGCCTCGGCCGTCTCCTTCGCTACCAGCAGCTTCTCCCGCGCCAGGGCGTTGATGGCTTCGTGCGCCTCGATCTTGCCGAACCGGGCGTTCTTATAGCCGGTGTAGCCGAAGCAGCAGACCAGCAGCCACTTCAGCGAGGCGCGGCGCTGCTTCGCGGCGTGGCGACGCTCGAGGAGCGCGACGGGGGCTGGCGCAGACCCCTGTTCTTGGGGGTCTGCGATTCCCTGCCCGTTTTGCCTGTCATTCCGAGGAGTCCCGCGGACACGGGACGACGAGGAATCTCGCACTGCGTTGAAAATACCCAGAGCGAGATTCTTCGCTCCGCTCGGAATGACAGCTTGGAGGGATTTTCCCGCAGGCTGTAAATCCCCGCCCTTCCGGTCGCCCGCCATCGCGCGCTTGTATTCCTGCCGCTTCTGGATCAGCCGCTCGACCACGCGACTATTGATTCCACGTCGCCGCTGGCAGATGCGATAGCCGAGTTCCGGGATGCGGGGCGCTTCCGGGCAACAGCCGCAATTGACGGTTTCCGGCGAAATATTGAATCGCGCCATGATACTCGGGAACTCACTGATGAAGTCGAGTTCGCCCACGTTGGTAAAAAATCCCAGACGCGGCAGGAAAACCAATCCACCGCGGTCCGCCATCAGGAGCTCATCCGGATGCTTGGGGCTTTCGGGTTCAGCTTTCTGCTCGGGGATCAGCACGCCGTCGCCGTAAGCCAGCTCCATCTGCATGTAGGAGATGCCGGTGCCCGTCGTGGTACGGGCGCAATACTGCACGGGCAGCTTGGTGACGCGCGTGAGCTCCCACAAACCTTCCAGGTCGCACTGATCGGCGATGAAGGAGTTCTGCGTGTCCACGTGCAGGCGCCCGAACAGCGCGGTGGTGCTCCCCTTGAAGAGGATGCGCCCGTAGCTCATGTAACTGCGCGCACGGCGGCGCTCCACGGGATGCGCGTCGCGGTTGAGCGAGAGCGTAAGGCCCAGCTTCCGGGCCTGCCGGAGCAGCGCTGGAAACAGCGTCGAATCACCCCACTCGCTCAAAATCATGTCCGGATCGTGGGCGCGCAGCAGACGCTCGAACCCCACTGCTACCGGCTCCTCGGAATCGTCCAGCACCTGCCACTCGCCGTCAATTTCCACTTCCAGCGCGCCCCGCCGGCCATGCTGCGGGTCAACATTGGAGAGACCTTCCAACCGCACCCGCATGATCTGCAGCGGAGGCAGCTCATAGTCGGTCGCCCATTCGTCATCACAACTCTTGAGGGCGCGGACTTCCCCTGACGGGACTTCAGAGCCAGGTGCCGTTCCCGCCCTAGCCCCTAGCCCCCAGACCCCAGCCCCTGCGTGTTCGTCCACTTCCACTTTCGCCAGCGGAAACACGCCCTTCTCCCAGCAATACATGGGCGCCAGCATCAAGTCGGAGTTGTAAAGCCGCAAGCTGGAATCGTATTGGTGCACGAAGCGCACCAGGGCCGCAAACTGTGTGGGGTGGCGCACCGCGACCTCGAGCACGCGAAGCTCGCCGCCATCCCAGATATTTGTCTTCTCGGTCCATGCACACCTCACCGCCGCGCGCGCCGCAAGAACCTGCGCCAGCGTCGTGAGCCGCAACTCCGGGCCGTGCACGTAAAAACACGGCGTGAACGACCGGTCAATCAGCCGGCGGCGTTTCCCCTCCGGCCCGATCAGCCACAGCACCATTCCCTCGGGGCAGGGGTAGAGGTCGAGAATCCATCCACTGAGCATCGAGGTTAATCCCCAAGCGCGCTTCGAGGGCGCGCAAACGAATCTCGTGGTCAAGCCCTACGGCCACGTTGATCGCATCCATGGCGTGTACGGGAAACTCGTAGGTGCAGGCCTGGATGTAAAGGCGCACGCGGTTGAACATCGCCTCGAAGTACACCCGCTCCTCCTGCCGCAGCGCCCGGCCAAACACCCGCTCCCAGTTCTGGAGCTCCTGCTCGATCAAATCTCGAAACGTTGAAACCGTCCGACCCATAAATCACCTGGTAATTGAATCATTGAGTCATTGAGCCATTGCTTCATTGAATGATTGACCCGCCATCCCAACGTGCTCCCGTTCAGATTCCCGCCCTCTCCCAAGAGGGAGAGGGTGGACCGCAACGGCGCTTTCACCAGCCGTCGCGGGCCGGGTGAAGGGTCACTTCCTCAGGATGACAGCAAGTTCCGAGGGACTGTGCGTTTGCTGCACACCAGCCCAAGTTTTCCCTCTGCGTTCGAATTGAACTGCCAGACCTCCGATCCTGCCGCGCAGACCTTTTCAAAAAACCGTCTACGTGCTGGAGAGGGCATGAATGTGGTGGCCGAGGAAAACACCGCCACGGTGAGCGCCAACCCCGGCTCCCGCGTGGCGCTAACTTTCGGGCCGGCAGCCCCACCCTTGTCCAAATTACGCTCGATCTGGTGAACGATGACCTGCGGCTCCGCCGCCTGACTTGCGGAAAGGCTTCGCCTTTCCGAAGAACGTGCATCCTGAAGAACCTCCTCCGCGCAGGCTGGGAGGCTGAGCCTTCCAGCCTGCGCGGAGATGGACGAGGGGTCCGGAATCGGCCGGAAAGCCAGAGGCTTTCCGCAAGTCGGAGCGGCAGAGCCGCCCTGCGCACTGGTGTGAGACGCTAATTTGGACACACCTGCCGCAGCCCATCCTTTATATGGCGATGTGAAATCACCGCTACGTGCCAAATGCTGTAAATCCGCCAGCGCCTGTTCGAACGCTACCCGCGCGTTCCAGTCGCGCACGTCTTCGTCGTAGTAGAGTTCGGGAAATGCCGTGACGATCAGCAGCTCGGCGGGAAAGTCCGTCAAAAGCCGCGGTACGCGCGCAATCAGTTCGGTAAGTTGGAAACAGGTGAAGGCACGGGCAATCTGGATTTGCCGGCTGAATTGCTCGAAGGGCACGCGGCGCTGGCGAGCCAGGCGCTCCAGCAGGCGCGGATCAGCACAGTTGGCGCCGTCCAGCATCAGAACTCGTTTCCCCTGAAGCAGCAGGCGCGGCAAAAAATAGTGGCTGAGCCGCGCCGTGTCCTTATCGCCATGGAAGACCGCCAGACCTTGCGGCGGCAGCGTCCACGGCCTATGGGGTGGCGATTTCGCCTCGCCCTGTAGCGGCGATTTCACATCGCCATGGAGAGGCGGATTGACTCCGCCCAGTGGCACGGCTTGCGTCGCCCTCGTATCTACAGCCGGCTGTAAAGCAGATCCGATTTTCGACTCTGCGGTTTTTCGCGCCAGCGCCAGGTCTGCCCTGCCCTCGCTGTTGATGAATTTGACGGGCTCGTAATGAAGAGCTCGAGTGCCGGCGCTTACAGGTTTCGCCAGCGCCCCTGTCGCGGCAGGCTCTTGCCCCGGTCGGAACAGGTCGCCCTGCGATTCCGAAGATAACAATCCGCCCTCTGCCATCAGCAAACTCCAGGTCCAACCCTTTCCCCAATCTCCAAAGGCCACGGAGCGCCGCAGTTGAGCACGGCGCCGGGTCCTTTCGAGCGCTTCAATAGTAGGCGAATAAAAAGCGAAAGTCAAGAGCAATCTTCCGCTCGCGCCCCACCCCCACCGGCAGGAAAAATTGCTCCGCCATTCCAGGGTTTCCACCTGTGGGCATCCTGATGTAAATTGGTCAGACAGGTCAACGCTGGTCCGCCAGGGATCTGAGGAGGCGCGGAGATGAAGATCGCAATTTCTGTTTCCGACAAAGAAAAAGCCAAAGGCTCCGAATCCCCATACTACAAGGCGCTCCTGGCCGTTGGGGTGAAGCCGGAGGAGGTTGAGGTGGTCTCGCCCTCCCACCCTTCCCTCCCCAACATCAAAGGCTACGATGGGGTGCTATTTACCGGCGGGAAGGACATCAACCCCAAGTATTATGAGGAAGCGGTCAAATATCCAGGCCTCGTTCAGATTGACGCGAAACGGGATGCCTTTGAATTTGAGCTGTTTGATCGGGCGCACCGCCACGGGCTGCCGATCCTGGGCATCTGCCGCGGCCTCCAGATGATCAATGTGAAGTTTGGCGGAACGCTCTACCAGGACTTGAACTCGGAAGCTCCGGTCGAGCATGAACACATGCAGTCCGCACCACGCCCCGAGCCGACTCACGTCGTCACCCTGACTGACCCCGAATCGCAGCTGGCGGAGACGTTCAAGGGGAGTTGCCGTGTGAACAGCCTGCACCGCCAGGCCATCAAGCGTCTGGGACGGGGACTCAAAGTGACGGCTCATTCCGAGGATGGACTGGTGGAGGCGGTGGAATCCGCTGATGCCTATCCGTTCCTGATCGCCGTGCAGTGGCATCCGGAAGAGATGGTTGACCAGCCCGAGCCGCGCAAGCTATTTGAGAAGTTCGTTGCCAAGTGCCGCGAGTTGGCCGCACAACGCAGCTAGGGGCGGCCTCGTACGGCCTGAGGCCGCGACAGCGGAAGGGTAGAGCCTCCCTACAAGATTTACACCGTGAATTACCAGATTACCCTCAGCCGGGGCTCGAAGTGCCGCATTTGCCGCTAGCCAAGCGCCCAGCCGTCAGCTATCCTTACGCTTGATGTCACGCCGCGACAGATGGCGCGATATCTTTGTCGCGGGGTCCCACGGAACTGAAGGTCCAACATGCCAACCAAAATCTACATCTCTAAAGCCGACATCACTGACATGGCGGTTGAGGCGATCGTCAGCCCAGCGAATACGGATCTGGCCATGGAATCCGGGGTCGCGCGAGCTGTACGGCGCAAGGGCGGGGAGCGGATCCAGGAAGAGTGCGAACGCCTCGCCCCCATCCGCTTGGGCGCCGCCACTGTTACAACCGGCGGGAACCTCCAGGCGATCTTCGTGATCCACGCCGCAACCATGCGACCCGGTGAGAAGGCGACAGCGGAATCAATACGGCTTGCGACGCGACAGACTCTGTTTCGCACCGAAGAGAAGACGATCAAAAGCCTGGCGCTGCCGGCGCTGGGAACCGGCGCAGCAGGGTTCCCAGCCGAACAGTGCGCGCAGATCATGCTGAGGGTGGTCTTGGACCACATCAAGATGCGCACCAGTCTGGAAAAAGTCCACTTCGTCCTTTACGATGATGCGACGCTCAAAGTGTTTGAAGAAACGTACCAGCAGTTGACCGGTCGGCCGGTAGCGAAGACCACATGAAATGTGTGGCACACCTCTGAAAGGGCTGCTTCTCGATACCCTTAGGCGCACGGGCGCTATTACCTTCGAGCGCTACATGGCGTTGTGCCTTTACCATCCGCAGTACGGCTATTACACACAAGGGCGAGACCGCACCGGCGTCGGGGGCGATTACTTCACCAGCCCGGACCTCCACCCCATTTTCGCTCGCTTGGTCGCCCGCCAGGCAGCCGAGATGTGGGAAATGCTTGGCCGTCCCTCGCGCTTCTCGTGGGTTGAGATGGGCGCGGGGCGCGGGCTCTTTGCGCAGGACTTACTCGACTGGGTGAAGCGCGTCCTGCCGGATTTCGCTTCGGCGCTTGACTACGCGGCGATCGAGCCCGGCCCAAGGCAATGTGCTCGTCTCAGAGAGCGGCTGGCGGAAGCAGGTCTTGAAGGAACGGTCCGCCTCCTCGAGAACCTCGAGCAGCTTGCGCCCATCACCGGATGCTTTTTTTCAAACGAGCTGGTTGATGCCTTTCCGGTTGCCGTGGTCGCCAGGGCAGGCGGGCATCTGAGAGAAGTTTACGTTGCCGCCCAAGGCGATGAACTCTGTGAGCAGCTCGGCCCCATCCGCAACCCGGCTATTGCCGCTGCGGTGGCGCGTTACGCCAACCAGCTTGATGAGGGCTGTCGCGTCGAGGTGAACCTGATAGCCACCCAATGGATTCGGTCGGTTGCCGAGAAACTCCTCCGGGGCTTTGTTATCACGGTTGATTACGGCGACTTGGCCAAATACCTCTACGTCGAGGACCGGCCTCAGGGGACCTTGCTTGCCTACCGCGGTCACTTGCCATCGGAGGACTTCTTCAGCGCCCCCGGAGAATTCGACTTGACCGCGCATGTGAACTTCAGCGTTTTGATCGACACAGGAAACGATGCGGGACTGGAACTCACCGGCTTCACCAGTCAACAGAGATTCCTCCTGGCGCTGGGTGAAGGGAACGAATTCGCGGACCTTTACGAACCGGGCGCAAGCGAGGTGGAAAACCTCAAAGCCAGGCTGAAACTAAAACGGCTGATTCATCCTGAAGGGATGGGGAACATCTTCAAGGTTCTTGTCCAACATCGGGGGATCACGTCACCCAGTCTCACGGCATTGAAATACGGAAGTATTGGCCTCTGACAGTTGATGCCGGCCAAACGCTGCCGCTTTCAACCGGCCTATTTGGTTTCCTGGGTGTAAGGCTTCTTGACGTACTGGTTGGCCTTGTCCAGGGCGCCTTGCGTGTTGTCGTTGGTCTGCAAGGCGCGCTGGTATTCATTGAGTGCCCGGTCGCGCTGTCCTGTCACGTCGAAAATTTCTCCCAGCATCAGGTGACTCCACACTTCCACCCACTTGGGGTCCATATCCCCATCCAAGGCGCGCCGAAACTCCTCCATTGACGCGGTGTAGTTCCGCAACTTGAAGAAGATTTCACCTATTCGGTAGTGAGCGAGCGAGCTGTTTTTGTTGAGTTCCAGAACCGCCTGATACTGTTTGACAGCCTCCAGGTAAGCTTGCTCCTGGCTGAGCAGGTCGCCGCGCGCCATTTCGACCTGGGTCTTGATCTTTTCGTCGTATTTAAGTATGCGGCTGGCCGGATCGACCAGGACGCGCAGCGGCCTGGTACGCGTGTTCACCGTGAAATCCGCGGTGGTACCCACCATGTCCACGCGGTCGTTCACAGGCTTTGTGCCCTCGGTAATAACGCGGACTTCGACGGGCATGCGGAAAAGGTCCAGGTCCTGCGTGATCTTGCCCATCACCTGATAGCCTTTCGCAGTTCTGTAAACAGCCCATGTCCGCTTGAATTGCGGGACGCCGGTCGAGCTCACCCATTGCGCGAAAAAGTACGTCAGGTTCTGCTTGGAAGCGGTCTCCGCCAACTTTTGAAAATCGTCCGTGGAAATTGACTTCCAGGCATACTGCTGGCACATGGCCTGCAAGGTTTTCAAAAACGCCTCGTCACCCACAATCCAGCGCAACATGTGGAACACCATCGCGCCTTTCTGGAAAACAATCGACTGGTATTCCGGGGTGAACTCGTGCAAGCGGCTCGATTGGGCGATGGGGACAACCTCCTCGTGGGTGAGCGCTCCCACCTCCACTTCCCGCATGAGGTCTTCAAACGCCGTGTCACCGGCGGCCTCTTGCACGTAAAGGGCTGCGGAATAGGTCGCCAGCCCTTCGTCCAGAAACATGTCGTTGAGTGAAGCAGGACTGACCAAGCACCGCCACCATTGGTGGGAAATCTCGTGCGCCAGCAACTTGTAGTTCACCGGAGTGGAGTAGCCGCGTGAGGCCAGCGCCAACAGGCCAGGCGCTGAATATCCGCCCACCGTCCCGTCTTCGATTTCCGCAATGGCCAAGTGGCCGCTGGGCAAAGGCCCAAACTTGTCGGAATAGAAAGCCATGATCTTGGCGGCCGTTTCTCCGTAACTGGCGGCGAAGCTTTCATGGCCGGCCTTCATGTAGAGAGTGATGTCTGCGCCGACGGCCGTCGCCGGCTGGACCACGTAGTGCCCTGCAATCACCGTCCCCGGAAACGATGGCTGATCATATTGGTAGGTGTACGTAACCTTGCCGGCCTCGCGCGCCGGTGTGGAAGCGCGACCGGAGGCAATCACCGTTTCGTCTGAAGGCACCGTGATCTGCATGGTGGCGGCAAAGCGGCCCACCCCGTATTCACTCACGGGGAACCACCGCCCCGTGTAGAGGAGGTAACTACCCTCCGGCCCGATGTACGCTAACTTCAGGTTCTCAACCGGACTGCCGTCTGCGGAAGCCAGGAGGCCACCATACTTGACCGTGATCGAAGAAGCTTTCCCCTGGGGAACGGGATTCAGGAAATCGACAGAGAGGTTGAGACCCTCTTGCCGAAAATTGAGATCTTTGCCGGAAGCATCCTTCACGCTGTCAACTCGCAAGCCGCTGTGCAGATCGAAGCTCATCGTGGTGAAGTCAGCCCGAGGGAGGAAATCAATGCGGACATTCGCCGAGATGAGGTGTGTGGAAGGGAAGAGTTCCGCGGCGATGATGTACTTCGTCACCTCGAAGCGAGGTGCAGATGACTGTGCGAAACCAGCCGACTGGATGAGCTCGAGCGTCAAGAGCAAAGGTACTGCGGTGACCAGCAGTTTGTGGAAACAGGGGAACCTGCAGAGAAACTCGGCCCCACTTCCGGCCCCAAGATATTTCATGAATTGCTCCCCTCGACTAAGAACAGGAGTCAGAAGTCAGGAGTCAGAATAGCGGGGCCGATCCGACTCCTGATTTCTGGCTCCTGACTTCTGACACATTTGCCTCGCAAGCCCGCCAATTAACTTGGATTATCCGCCAAGCCAACAAGTTGCATATCGTGGAATACTTACCCAGCGGGCGGCGGACGCCTTAGGAGGTTTGACCGGCTGACACGCCAGACTGAAATACTCCTGCCACCGCGTCCGCTGCCCGCTCGATGGCCCCTCCCGGCCCCAAATGGCACTTGAGGACTCTAAGCTCGTTCCTCATCTCTTCGCAGGCTTGGGGATGATCAAGTAAGTATTCTACCCGACTGCCGACGTTCGCCGCAGTGAAATCACTCTGAATGAGTTCGGGAACCACCTGCTTTCCGGCAAGAATATTGACCATACTGTAAAAGGGGACATCGACAAGCAACTTGCCGAGCCGCCAGGTGAGCGGTGAGACGCGATAAACCACCACCATGGGCCGCTCCAGCAGGGCCGCTTCGATCGTGGCTGTGCCGCTGGCGACGATGGCCACCTGGCAATGCTCTAGGGCATCATAGGTGGCGTGAGTGGCGGCGCGAACTGTTGCCTTGCCAGCGGAGCATTCGAGCACCGCCTTTTCCAACCATGGGGTGTCCAGCGTCGGCGCAACGGCAACTACAAACTGGACCTTGTGGGTCAGGGAAAGCCGATGAGCGGCCTCCAGCATCGTCGGCAAGATGTTGCTCACTTCCTTCTCACGGCTTCCGGGCAGCAACGTCACCGTCGCCGTTGCTGGCTCCAGCCCCAGCGCGGAAAGGAACTGTTCCCGCGTCATGTGCGGCCGCACCCGATCGACCAGAGGATGCCCGACATATTCCACCGGAACCCCGGCGGCGCGATAGATGGACTCCTCAAAGTCAAAAATGCAAAGCATCTTGTCGATACGAGCTTTGAGCTGCTTCAGCCGCCTCTTCCGCCATGCCCAGACCTGTGGACTTACGAAGTAGACGACACGAATTCTTCTTTTCTTGAGCTGTTTGGCCAGGCGCAAGTTGAAATCGGGGAAATCAATCAGCACGGCAAGCTGAGGCCGGCGTCTATCCACTTCCGCGAGCAAAGCGTGGAAAGCGCGGTAAGCTCGCGGCAGTCCGCCGACTATCTCCGTTATGCCCATCATGGTGAGTTGGTGGGCGTCCACAACGGTGTCCACCCCGGCCAGGCGCATCGCTTCGCCGCCGCAGCCGAAAATCTCTGCGTTGTTCAGGCGGGCCCGCAAGGCAGAGGCGAGTTCAGCTCCGTAAATATCGCCGGAGCGTTCGCCAGCTACAACCATCAGGCAAGGTTTGGACATGGATGAACTTCCAGTTGTCAGTTGTCAGTGGTCAGTGGTCCCTGGCGCGAAACCGCCGAATATGATGTCGCACGGCTGCCAACTGACAACGGACTACGGACAACGGACTACTGACTACGGACAACCGACGCTTCCTGGTCCTTATACTGAAGCTGATAAAGCTTGAAGTAAATCCCTTGTTTCTGGAGTAACTCCTGGTGAGTCCCCACTTCACGCACGTGCCCTTTATGCATGACCACGATCTTGCTGGCGTTCTGAATGGTGGATAATCGGTGCGCGATGACCAGCGAAGTGCGGTTTTCGACGAGACAGCGCAGACCTTCCCGCAGCCAATGTTCCGTCTCGGGGTCCACGCTCGAGGTCGCTTCGTCCAGGATCAGGATTCTTGGGTTGTGAACGAGCGCGCGAGCAAAGGAGAGCAATTGCTTCTGACCCACTGAAAGCGTAGCGCCGCGCTCTTTGACGGGTTCCTGAAAACCTCCCGGCAGACTCTCGATGAATTCCAGCAGGCCCACCTGGCGCGCGGCTTCACGGATTTGCTGCTCGTCGATCCACTCGCTGCCCAGACGAATATTGCTGGCGATGGTTCCCGAAAACAGGAAGGGGTCCTGGAGGACGATGCCGAAGTTCTTCCGTAGGTCTCGCAGCCGCAGATGGCGGATGTCCACGCCGTCAAACAGCACCTGCCCTTCTTGCACGTCGTAGAAACGAAGCAGCAAATTGGTAAGCGTGGTCTTGCCGGCGCCGGTGTGACCCACTACGGCGACCGTCTCCCCGGGTTCGATCGAGAATGAGACATTTTCCAGCACGCGGTGATCATCCCTGTAGGCGAAGCCCACGTGACGGAATTCCACCAGAGAACTTGGTAGGGGCGCATCGCGATGCGCCCCTACATCAGTGACAATGGACGACGGACCACGGACGACGGGCCAAGGACTGCGGCTGGAAGGTTGAGGATCAGTAATGGTCACCGGCGTGTCGAGCAGCTTGAAAATGCGCTCTGAACTCGCCATGGCTGCCTGGAGAAGGTTGTACTTATCACTCAAGTCCTGAATGGGCCGGAAAAAGCGCTGCGAGTATTGGATGAAGGCGATGGCTGTCCCCACCGTCACCAGGCCGCGCAACGCCATGCCACCACCCAGATAGAGGATGATGGCCATCGCGATCATACCCAAAAGCTCGACCGCCGGATAAAACAGCCCGTAAGCCAGAATGGAGTCCTTGTAGGCTTCCATGTGGGCGCGGTTGATCTTCTCGAATTCCCGGAAACTGCGCTCCTCGTGGTTAAAGAGCTGTAGCACGGTCATGCCGGTGATGTGTTCCTGCAAGTAGGCATTAATGCGCGCGATGGCCACGCGAATGCGCCGGTAAGATTCGCGCACTGCCTTTCGGAACGCCGCGGTGACCAGCACGATGATGGGAAGCACCGAGAAGGTGAGGAGCGCGAGTTTGTAATCCATCTTCAGCATCACCACCACGATGCTGACCAGCGAGAAGATATCGCCGAAGATGGCCACTACCCCGGAAGCAAACAGGTCGTTCAACACATCCACGTCAGTGGTCACCCGCGTCACCAGGCGTCCGACCGGGTTGCGGTCGAAGAAACTCATCTGCAAGCGCTGGAGGTGCGCAAAGAGCTGCTTGCGCATGTCGTACATGACGCGCTGCCCCACCAGTTGCATCGCGAAAGACTGTGCAAACTCCAGGCAGAAGGTCAGGACAACCGTGGGGAGGAAAAGAATCAGGGCGATTTGGGCGATGCCCACCAACGGATTGGGACTAAGAAAGCTCGAAAGGAATTTCGGGAGCTCCGCGCGCGCCGTCGGGTCGAGATAGCGGTCCACCTCGACCTTTAACAGATAGGGCGGCACGGCCTGCAAGATCCCGAACAGGAGGATCGCCACCAGGGCAAACAGCGTCATGCGCCAGTACGGCCGCAAGTACACAAGCAGGCGCCGCATCAGGCGCGAGTCGTACGCTTTGCCCAGAATTTCTTCGTCGTGGAAGGAATCAGCCATAGGAGTCAGTAGTCAGGAATCAGAAGTCAGAATGGCCCTCGAATAAGCGTTCAGCAACCGACTCACTTCCTCAAGCACTGCCATCAAATGTTTCGTCTCGCCATAACCCAGGTCTTCGGCCAAGATCAAGTAGTACCGGGACTCCTCGACAGAGCCTTCCGCTGTGTTCATGAATCGCACCTTATCTGCCCTGCCTCGCTTTCGGAAACCCTCCGCAATATTGGCGGCAATGGACACGGCAGACCTGCGTAATTGGCTGCACAACCCATAGGTTTCCTGCCTGGGAAAACCTGCACTGAATCGACATGTGGCCAACACAAATTCGTGGGCCTTCCGCCAGACTACCAAATCGCGGAAGGTCTTGGCGGGCGCTCTTGGCTGGCCATTCTGACTCCTGACTTCTGACTCCTGACTCCTTGTGTTCACGTTTCCCTCTCCAACTCCTCCTCAATCAATTGTTTGTTATAGAGGTCCGTGTAGTGGCCGTTGAGGGCCAACAATTGTTCGTGAGTGCCGCGCTCGACGATTTCACCGTCGTGCAGCACCACGATCTCATCCGCGTTCTGAATGGTCGAAACCCGGTGCGAGATCAGGATGGTGGTGCGCCCGGCCATCACGCCGGTGAGATGCCGCAGGATTTTCTCTTCTGTGTAGGTATCGACGCTCGAGAGCGCGTCATCGAGGATCAGGATGCGCGGATCGCGGATGACCGCCCGCGAAATCGCCGTGCGTTGTTTCTGCCCCCCGGAAAGTGTAAGCCCGCGCTCGCCGACCATGGTGGCAAAGCCCTTGGGGAAACTCTGAATTTCCGGCAGAATGTTGGATATTTCCGCCGCCTGCTCGACCTCTGCGTCCGACGCCTCCGGCGCGCCAAACTTGACGTTCTCCCGGATAGTTTCGCTGAACAGGAAAGTCTCCTGCGGCACAAACCCAATGTGCTCGCGCAGCGTCTGGAGTGGGATCTGCCGGATCGGAACACCATCAATCAGCAGCGAACCCTCTGGGGCATCGTAAAGCCGTGGAATCAGCCCCACCAGCGTGGACTTGCCTGAACCCGTCGCGCCCACGATGGCCACGGTCTTCCCGGCGGGTATTTGCAGGTTCAAGTTTTTCAATACCGGCGTGCCGTTGTAACGGAAGGTGAGATTTCGAAATTCGATTTCACCCCGCACCGAGGTGAGCGGGTGCGCGGGGACGGCGCTGTCATCAATGTCAGGCTTGGACTCGAAGATGGTCATCAGGCGCCCGAGCGAGGCTAACCCACGCTGCACAAGGTTCGTTACCCAACCTAGCGCCACCATGGGCCAGAACAGGTAAGTGAGGTAGATATTGAAAGCGGCAAAAGTCCCAACCGTGATCCTGCCTGCCAGCACGTGATGGCCGCCCACCACCATCACCAGCAGGAAGGCAACGGCAAAGAGCAGCCCCATGCCGGGCCAGAGGAAACTGGTGATCCAGATCAGGCCCTTATTCTTCGCCACGAAGTCCAGGTTCATCCCGTCGAACTCCGCCATTTCGGCGTCTTCCTGGCAGAAGGCCCGGACTACGCGCACTCCCGAAAGGTTCTCCCGCACCCGTTCCGTGAGGTCCGAATAGAGCGCCTGGATCTTCTCGAAGCGTTCGTGAATCTGCTGGCCGAAGAACTTGACCCCAATCGACACCAGGGGCATGGGAATCAGAGAGTACAGGGTGAGACGCCAGTCAAGATGGAGCATCAGAGCGGTGGTTGCGACGCCCACCACAACCGTGTTCGCAGAATACATGATGCCCGGGCCCACCATGTTGCGAACGGCGTTCAGGTCGTTGGTGAGCTTCGACATCAGGTCGCCGGTGCGGTTTTGCGTGTAGTAACGCGGCGAGAGGCGCATCAGGTGGGCGAAAAGATCGTTGCGCAAGTCGTATTCGACATCCCGTGATATCCCGATGAGGATCCAGCGCATCCAGAATTGCAGCACGGCTTTACCTACGCCCACCGCCAGGAGTAACCCGGCCACGCCAAGGAGCTTTCTCGCCGTGCCCCCATGCATCAAGTCGTCAATACCCGCCTTGATGATGAGTGGAACTATAACTCCCACCAACTGGGAAACCAGCAAACAGAAAAAGCCCGCCGCAAAACGCGCTTTGTAGCGAGCCAGGTAAGGTCGGAGTGGGCGGAAAGCACGAAGCATCAAGTGTCTCTTGCGGGGCAGATGAGCCCGCCGGGCCGCCAGCGTAAAAAACTCCCGTAAAAAGCCGCAGGGTTCGTCGCCGAACCTGCGCTGATCGCGTCAAGGGGGAACCGCATGAGCCCGAACTTTCATTATACGGGACGCAGAAAGAGCGCGGCAAGACGGAAGAGCAGGATTTAGGATTCGGGATTCAGGAGTCAGGAGTCGGGATTCGGGGGGTGCGCCTGTGGTTTTTTCTCTGAATCCTGAATCCTGTCCTTTCTCCGCCTAGCACCTACGACGTACTACCTACCGACTAACCTCCTTTGCCTTCAAGAACATTCCCGGTTTCAAAGCACAACTACCTTTGTTTTCTACAACATTCCCGCTTCACCGCTAGCTGCTGAGAGCCAGCCCTTTGTTTTCATAGACATTCCCGCTTCGTTCGTTTACTTTTGAAGAATTCTTTTTCCCTCTCTCGCACGGGACGCGACCTTTTGTCCGGGCAAAAGCAGAGACTTCCCTGTGCTTTTCGTGCTGGCTGGCACGTTTACAGAGTTGTTCCTGACTCCTGAATCGTGATCCTGAATCCTGCTCGATGCGTTGACCGAAGGCCATAAGCACCTGCCAGCCGCACGCTAGAACAATAGCCTATCCTTTTCCTCTTGTCAAGAGAGACACACTGCCCGCAGGTAAGCGCAGAATTCATGATTCGGTCCTGCAGCCCAGGAAGGATTCAGTGAATGTTCCTGTGGTTTTTTACCTGAATCCTGAATCCTGGATCCTGAATCCTGCTCTCAAAGTAGCTTGACCTTCCATCAATCTGGCCAAATAATCTGGGTGATTGACGGGAGACCACGCTGACCATTGGAGTATTTGAAGAAACTCTTCGAGCTGGTTGAGCGCGCCTCGCAAGGCGAAGAGATCGTCATCACCTGCCGAGGCAAGGAGCGGGGCCCGGCGGGTCGGGGTGGCCACTGAACGATACCAAACGATCCGAAACGACGATCAGAACGGTCAGGGCTGGCGCTGAGCTGGAGGTGTGTCTTGGAACTCTGGACAGGAATTGTATTGACCATACTTGCCGCAGTCATCAACGGCAATTTTGCTCTTCCCCTGAAGCGAAGTAGGAAGTGGGCTTGGGAAAACTCCTGGGCGCTCTACTCGCTTGTCGCGTTCTGGATTGTCCCCTGGGGGCTCGCATTATTCAGGGTCCCAGGATTGGTTCGGACGTACTCGTCTCTTTCAATTTCACAGTTCCTTTTGCCTCTACTTCTGGGTATGGGGTGGGGCATCTCTCAGGTGTTGCTGGGCGTGTCCGTGGCGCGGGTGGGACTGGCATTGACCTTCGCCATTGTGATTGGTCTTTCTGCCGCTTTAGGGACTTTGATTCCTTTATTGGCTCTTCACAGGGAGGTCCTTTTTTCAGCAAAAGGCCTGACGGTACTCGTGGGGATGATGATCATGCTGGCTGGGATCTATCTATGTGCAAAGGGCGGCAGGGAACGTGAGCAAATTCAGCCCAGTGAAGCTTCAGCCGAAAACCTACAGAAGGGCGCCAATTCCCGGTTCGGCAAGGCAATAACGATTACGATTGCCGCCGGCGTTCTCACTCCCTTGCTGAACTTTGCCCTCGCCTTTGGGGAGCCTATCCTGAAACGAGCCGTAGAACAGGGAGGAGCCAGCCCAGCCAACGCCACTTACGCCGTTTGGGTGATCGCCTTGCTTGGTGCCTTGCCGGTGAATTTTCTTTACTGTGTTTATCTCCTTAATCGCAACAGGACTTGGTCGGTCTTTCTTAGCCGTTCCTACGACTGGCTCGGCGCTGTCTTAATGGGCCTGATGTGGATGGGTTCAATCGCCCTCTATGGCGTGGCGACAACCCATTTGGGCCCCTCTGGTGCGGCTATCGGTTGGGGGCTCTTTTCTATTTTCATAATCCTCGCTGCAAATACCAGTGGACTTGTCACTGGGGAATGGAAAGGAGTTGGCTTTCGACCCATACGAAACCTGGGCTTCGGTCTTGCCTTGCTGACCGTCGCCTCAACAGTCATAGCCTGGGGAAATGCCTGAATGCGAAGGAGTAATTGAGACAGCATACATGATGGGGATCGACGTGGAGACATCAGGAACGCGTGCGGTCGCGGTGAATGCAGTCGGAAATGTGATTGGAGCCGCAACGGGAGACTACGAGCCGATGCGGAGGCCCAAGCCAGGCTGGGCAGAACAGGATCCTCAAGATTGATCGGCTGAGGGCGAAGACATCCCACTGCCGAACGGGTAGCAGAGTCTCCTTTTTCAGAGACTCTGCGGCTCGTGCGTGTACAATGGGGCGTATCATCCCCTTTCATCCCCCCTTGCTCCGCCTGGGATTGGAAAGGCAGATGTCAGGAATCAAATGAAAACGACGCGGAATTTAATGAGAGGTGGCTAGCATGAAAACACCATTTGGAAAATGTTTCTTGTCATGCTTCACGGTCATGATGACAGTGTGTGTTTCTGTCCTGGCAGCACCGCCGGGTGATGGTATTGATGTCAGGTCCAGAATTGAAGACAACAAACTTATCTACACTTATCAAGGTCAGACGGTCATGATTGAACCATGGGGGACGGACGGTCTTCGTGTGCGCGTAGTTCCTCGGGGAGGCCGTCAGACTTCAGACTGGGCCCTGGATATTCCCGCCGGAACCAAGGGACAAATTGAAATCAGCCCAAAAGAAGCGACCATCAGAAACGGGAAGATCTCCGCCCAGATCCGGGACATTTATACACAGAAGGGGTACTTGCAGTTTTTCAAGCATACCGGCGGCGAGAAAATCCCAATCCTAAGTGAATATGACTATGCTGTGGATGCTCACAATCCGGGTACACGTACTTTCAAGCCGTTAGGCGATGGTCTCTTTCACTCCGAACTGCACCTGGCGCCACGTGATGGTGAACGCTTCTACGGAATGGGCCTCAATGCTACCGGAAGAGTCAATTTGAAGGGCTCGGTGATCGATCTCTATCAACGGCATGTCAAGCATGTGGTGCCTTTTGTGGTTTCCAGCGAGGGGTACGGATTCCTCTGGAACAATCCATCGCTGGGCAGGGTCGAATTTGGAAATAATCGGACCCGTTGGGTTTCCTATGGCTGCCGCCAACTCGATTACTATGTTACCGCAGGAGATTCTTACGCTGAGATCATGGAGCATTACGCCGATGTAACGGGCCACGCGCCGGAATTTCCCTATTGGGCGTCAGGGTTCTGGCAGTGCAAGCTCCGCTACAAGACCCAGGAAGAGTTTCTCAATATTGCACGGGAATTCAAACGGCGCAATCTTCCCCTGTCAGTTCTCGTCATTGATTTCCTGCATTGGGATGTAGCCGGTAATTGGCGGCTGGATCCAAAATTCTGGCCCGATCCGAAGGCCATGGTGAAGGAAATGGACGAGATGGGGGTAAGAATCATGATCTCCCCATGGATTCTGGTGGTTCCTGAAAGTGAAAACTTTGCGTACATGCGAGATCATAATATGTTTACATATTACAAGAACTCACCTATTGACGGCAGCAGGGATACGATCCCTGGAGCTAGCTTTCTGGGTCCTGGGGCACGCCAGTACGACCCGACCAATCCGGAAGCCGCCAAATACCTCTGGAGTAAGTGGAAGCAAAACTATTTTGATCTGGGCATACGCACCTTCTGGCTGGACCCCTGCGATGACTTCCATGAGATCCAGGATTACGATCAGATTGTCTATCATATTGGTCCCGCCACAGAGGCGCACTGCTACTACCCTGTGGCCCATCAAAAGAATATCTATGAAGGGTTGATTGCGGCCGGCGAGAAAGAAGTAGTAACAATCTGCCGCAGTTCCTGGGCAGGCAGTCAGCGTTATGGGGCCGCCCCCGCCGCCCACGATATTCTTTCGTCGTTTGAGCATCTGGAAGAATACATGAAAGCGGGACTCAACCTTGCAATGAGCGGTATCCCCTGGGGGGCCAGCGAAATCGGTGGTTTTATAACCCAGGACAACACGAGCCCCCGTTTTCATGAGCTGATGATCCGCTGGTACCAGTATGGTGTTTTTACCCCTATTTTTCGTACTCATGGCAATCGGCCCAACAACGAGGCGTGGACGATTGGCGGCAATACCTATCCCCATATCCGGGCCGCGATCATTCTCAGGGAACGCCTGCGTCCTTACGTCATGGAGCAGATGAAACTGGCTTCTCTTAGAGGTCTTCCGCCAATGCGGCCTGTATTCTTTGACTTCGCGAGTGACCCAAAGACAGCGGAAATAGAAGACCAGTTCCTTTTCGGCCCGGATCTGCTGGTGGCTCCGATAACAAAATACCAGGCACGCAGCCGCGATGTCTATCTTCCTGCGGGGACCGACTGGACAGACGCATGGACCGGAAAGAAAATCTCAGGCGGGCAGGTCATCAGGGCCGATGCGCCTATCGAACATATCCCAGTGTACGTGCGCGGAGACAACCCCACCTTGCTTAAGCTTTTCCAGAAACTGTACGAGCAATAAGACTGCGCTAATGGCAGATGAGGGTGGCAATGAATCGGCGCGCGGCTTGAGAATCCTCAATGTTGCGATGAGTGCGATACGGACGAGTGCAGGGCCAGTCCCTTTGCCGGGGTCTGCTCAAGGGCGGCTCGAAAGCCTCGGGCTAGTTGTTCCGTCGGCCAAGGCCGGCGGACTCAACATGACCCGAAAGTAGTATTAGTCCACTTTTGACCTTCGGCTCTCGACTTGTGCCAGTAAGCGCTGCGGAGCTGAAAAATGTTGGGCTAGATTTCGCGGCGACCTTCGATGGCCTTGAGCATGGTGATCTCGTCGGCGAATTCGAGTTCGGAGCCGACGGGAACGCCCATGCCAATTCGCGTCACCTTCACGCCCAGGGGCTTGAGGAGTTTGGAAAGGTAAACGGCAGTGGCTTCGCCTTCCACCGTGGGGCTGGTGGCAATGATGAGTTCCTTGACCCTGCCGGATTTCAGCCGCTCGACCAGGTTCTTGAGCTTCAACTGCTCGGGCCCGATGCCCTGCAAAGGCGACAGGAGGCCATGAAGGACGTGATACTGCCCGTGAAATTCCCGCGTTTTCTCGACTGAAAGCACATTGTAGGGCGTCTCCACCACGCAAACGACTTCGGGATCGCGGCGGGAATCGGAGCAATATTCGCAGGGATCAGCTTCGGTGAGGTTATTGCAAACACTGCAGAGCTTGATCTTGTCTTTGACGTCGAGTATGGCGCCCGCCAAGCGCTCGCCCTCCTCGCGCGGCACGCGCTCCAAGTGGAAAGCAATGCGCTGCGCCGACTTCGGCCCGATGCCAGGAAGGCGTTTCAGCTCATCAATCAGGCGAGCCAAAGGCTCGGCGTAGTCTCTCATGGGAATGGAAACTGGAAACTGGAAAATAGAAATTGGAAAATGGAAAGTGGAAAGAGTGCCATTTAGAGTTCGAGCCTTAACACCGTGGCGCCAGTCCAGTTTCTATTTTCCATTTTCCAATTTCCATTAGAATTCGGACCTCAACGGCGTCGCACCAGTCCAGTTTCCATTCTCCGTTTTCCCTACCTAAAATGGAAACTGAAAAAGCCGCCCTCCAAAACTGCCGCTTGCTGGGAGGGCGTCGGACCAGTTTCTATTTTCCATTTTCCAGTTTCCGATTTCCAGTTTCTGCGTCCGTCAGGTCAGGCCGGGGATGTTGAGCCCGCCCGCCAAGTTTCCCATTTGGCTGGCGAGTTGTTCATCCACCTTCCGGGTTGCGTCATTGACGGCAACCAGGATGAGGTCCTGCAACATTTCGAGGTCATGGGATGCAAAAAGTTCCGATTCGATGTGGACTTCGTTGAGTTGCTTCTGGCCGTTCATTTTAACGCTTACCATGCCGCCACCCGCCGAGCCTTGCACTTCCAGCTCGTCCAATTGCTTCTGGAGCTGCTCCTGAAACTGCTGGACTTGCTTCAGCATTTGTTGCATCTGTTGCAGATTTTTCATCGCTCACTCCCGGCTGAGGTCCTGGACGTCCACCAGGGTGCCATCAAACTTCTTCCGGAAAGCTTCAACCCCTGGGTCGCGCTCTGCCCGCTCGCGCGCGCTGAGCCGAGGGACCTGAGCCTCGGCTCCCTGCTCTTCAAGTGTAACATAAATCCTGACGGGCTGGCCGAGCACCTGGGCGCACACCGCCCGCACCGTCTCCTGTTGTTCGTGGGCCTTCAAAAGATCCGCGTACAAGGAGTCCTTGCGCGCGAAAGTAAAACGGACCTCACCGTTTTCGAAGCGCCAGCCGGATAAATGATCCAGGCAACTGCTCAGAAATCGCTTGGATTGGTCGAATAGAGCGGCTTTGATGGAGGAGAGCTGAGCATCTTCCGCCGGCGTCGAAACGGCGGCTGGGAGGTGAACCGTTTCTACTGCGGCCACAGGCGCGGCAACCGGCGTGCTCCGTACTGTAGGGGCGACCCTTGTGGTCGCCCGAGTTTCCGCCGGGGCGCTGATTGGCGTGCTCGGCGGCGCAGGAGCCACCGGCGACTCAACACTTTCCTGTGGCGGCGCAGCCGCCTGGGTCCTGGGTGGGAGGGAGCGAACCGGACCCGGGCTTAGGTTGTTGGCGCCTTGTTCCATCGACATCTCGCCCGGGCCACCACCCCTTAATCCCCTCCTCTCTGAGGAGGGGACTATGGGGGGGTGAGGCTGGCCAAGCTGCGCCAGCAACGCCTCGAGTGAGGCAAGACGCCGGGCGTGCACCAGCTTCATCAACCCGAGTTCCAGGTGAAAGCGCGGTTGGAGCGAGTAGCGCATTTCGCTTTCGGTGCGCAGCAGGAGGTTGAAGAAGCGCGCCAGATCTTCCTCGCCGAAAAGGTTGGCCAGCTCCGCCAGCCGCACCCGCTCCTCGCTCGCCACCTGCACCAGCGGGCTTTCCGCCCCGCAACTCTTGGCCACCATCAAGTTGCGCACGGCGCGGGTGAGTTCCGCGCAGAAATGCGCGAGTTCATAACCTTCCGCCGCAAGTTGCCCCAACAGCTCGAGTACTCGCCGCCCGTCCCCCGCGTGGATGGCCTCCACCATGTTATTCAACATCTGGGTGGGGACCACCCCCAGCACCTGGCGGACGCGCGTTTCCTCGAGCTGGTTTCCGCAGGAGGCGATGACTTGGTCGAGCAGAGAGAGGCCATCGCGCATGCTTCCTTCGGCAGCCTGGGTGACAGCGCTGAGGGCGCCTTCGTCCGCCTTGATGTTCTCCTGCGCGCAGACCCATTGCAAGCGCGAGAAGATCTCCTGGTAGTCGAGCAGCCGAAAGGAGAAGTGCTGGCAGCGCGACTGGATGGTGGAGGGGAGTTTGTGTGGCTCTGTGGTGGCGAGAATGAACAGCGAACGGGGCGGAGGCTCCTCCAAGGTTTTCAGCAGCGCATTGAACGCTTCCGTCGTCAGCATGTGCGCTTCGTCGATGATGAAGATTTTGTAGCGGTCGCGCGCCGGAAGATAGCGCACGTTTTCGCGCAGTTCGCGGATTTCATCGATTCCGCGGTTTGAGGCCGCGTCGATTTCCAGGACGTCAATGGAATTGCCCGCCGCGATTTCCTGGCAGGAAGGACACTCCCCGCAGGGTGTGACCGTCGGGCCTTGGACGCAGTTGAGGGCCTTGGCGAGAACACGGGCGGTGGTGGTTTTGCCTACGCCTCGCGCGCCCGAGAAAATATACCCGTGGGCGACGCGCTCGGTGAGGATGGCGTTTTTCAGGGTGTCGGTGATCAGACGCTGGCCCACCACCTCCTCAAAAACCTGGGGCCGGTACTTGCGGGCTATGACTTGGTAGGACATGGGAGGCAATTTTGGATTTTGGATTTTAGGTTTTGGATTGGAGCATGATGGTTGAGTTCAGCCTGAGCCTTAATCGCAAATCCAAAATCTAAAATCCAAAATAGGTTGGGTCAGACTTCGGGTTGATCTGCGGCACTCGGAGAGGCTCGTTACCGTTGCTTCCTTCCGGACCTGGCGGGGTTCGCGAACATCCGTCGCACAGAGCCCGAAGTCTGACAAGTTCGATGCTCTGGTCCCTTCCCGAACAGACTCACCGAACCATGAAATGGTAGCACGCGTGGCGCCAGGCCGTCGATTTATTTGCATGGTCTGGTGGCAGCTTTCAGCACTCAGCTATCCCGCCGCGGCGGGTCAGCCTGTAAACGCCTAAAGTCCCACCATTTTCACCGCCTGTTGCTTATTGCCTACTGCTTACTGCCCGCCGCTCCTTGACGCGCGGGCTGGGTGGGAGCTTGCCAGTTGAGGGCCAACTTGTTGAGATTGACTTCGACTTGCAGCACGGGTATGGCCCCTCCAGAGGGAGGCGGCGTGGTCATCCGGCTGAGGTCCGTTGAACCATCTTCCGTAACCACGCGTACGGTCAGGTCCTGAGCACTAGTAGGGATCGGGATACTCCTTGCGAAGGTCCCGGCGAAGCCACTCTTGATACCCAGAAAGCCGCCTTTCTTCTTCCCTTTCAGAGTTCCCTTGAAGATCACTCGGCCACCGCTTGTGACGGTCAGGGTTCCCTCCTTCAGATCGTGCTTGCAGACCAGTTGAACAATTCTGGCTCCCGAGGCGGCTTTCGTCGCGGACGCAGGGGTTAGGGACGAGCGCCCAGACTTCCCCGCTGAAGATTCAACGGCTGAGGGAGTTGATGCCGCAACCGCGCTTGCGGTGCTTGATTCTCCCCCAGGCGGAGCAGGTTGCAGACCCAGCGCCGGCTGTCCCTGACCGGGCGGAGGCTGAGGAAGGGCTGGTGAAATTCCACTTGTAGGAGCTGCCGACGGCGGAGATGGCCCTCGCCGGCCTAACCTCCACGCACCCAAGCCGATCAAACCTCCCAAAACTATGAGAGCCGCGACCAGGGTCGCAAGGCGCGCCGTGCTTTTTTGCCAGGCAGGCAGAGTTGCCGCCGGGAGTGGAATGCTGAGCGGCTTTCCTGCAATGATAGTGGGCTCAGCAGTCTTCAAATCCATCTGCGAAAAATCGGCCTGTGAACGCGGAGGGCGACCGTTCTGAATGTCGTCAAGGTCATCGAGCAGCTCTCGGGCCGAGCCATATCGTTTGTTGCGGTCTTTGACGAGGCAACGCAGGATAAGGTAATCGAGCGCGGGCGTCAGTTTGGGGTTCAGGGTACTGGGCAAGGCCGGATCCGCGAAGGCAATCTTGAACATCACCGCGGCTGAATCACCCACGAAAGGCTTCTGCCCGGTCAGCATCAGGTAAAGGATGATGCCGAATGAGAACAGGTCGCTGCGGGCGTCCAGGTCCGCGCCGGTGACCTGCTCCGGCGACATGAATGAGGGCGTGCCCGTCACCCCCTGGGTCCGGACGGCGCCTTCACGCGCCGTGATTTTGGCAATGCCGAAATCCGTGATCTTGGCGCGCCCGTCTTCGGTCACCAGGATATTCGCCGGCTTCAGGTCACGGTGGATCACCTGTTGCTGGTGGGCGTATTCGAGTCCTTCCGCAACCTGCCGGGAAATATCCAGGGCTTTTTCGCTTTCGAGGGGCGCGCCGTCCAGGAGCATTTTCTCCAGCGTACGACCAGCAACCAGCTCCATCACGATGCAGCTCAACCGGCCCTCCGGTTCTTCAAAAGCATCGTGAATGGTAACGATGGCGGGATGCGTCAAACGGCCGGCAGCCCGCACCTCGCGCATGAAAACCTCTTGCGTGCCGGTAGTGGCTTCGCCCTCCGGCGAGTGGAGTGAAAGGACCTTCAAGGCAACGAGGCGGCCGATGGTCGGGTCGGAGGCTTTATACACTACCCCCATTGCTCCTCGGCCTATTTCTTCGACAATCTCGTAACGCCCAATTCTCTTCATGCCCCTTTGGGAGCGATCAGCAGTTGAAAGATGTGCATCCCTACACGGAACGTCGAGCCGCTGGTCAGGGTCGCGGTCTCAATAAGCTGACTGCCCACAATCGTGCCGTTGGTGCTGCCGAGATCGCGAAGGAGCACCGAATCCTCGGTGATCTCGAGCGCACAATGCAAGCGCGAGACTACGCGGTCGTTGATGGTGATGTCAGCATGGGAACGCCCGATCGTGATGCGCGGCTTGGCCACGGAAAAGATTGTGCCAGCCTCGTTCCCTTCCAAGACTTTTAGGGTGATCTCTTTGTCCTCCGGCAGCACCAGCCGGCGGCCGTCCTCAGTGTATTCTAAATTGACGGTCTTGGCGCTCTTGCGCGTGGTCTCCATGCGCAAGGTGGCGACCTTGGGGTTGACAACCTGGAAAGGCTTCCCACAGGCCTGGCAGGCCACATCCACTTTCTCGCGAATGCCGAACACGTCCTCCGAGACTGACTGCTCGCCGGCGCAATGCGGACATCGAACTTCCATTCTCGCCTCCCACCTTCAAGGCCGTTCAGCCTGGCCCGTCAGCTTGTTCGGAAAGGCTTTCGTGGCCTCGGATTGTTCAAGTAGCGAGCTATTAGTAACTAAATTGGAAGAACAACTTATACCATAAGTTGTGCGCAGGGGCTAGCACCCGGCTGGAGAGTGTATTTGTGAGAGCCTTGTTCCTGAAGATGGAGGAGTTTCCTTCCCGGCATGCCTGCACGAATGACGGGTGGTACGCAACCGGCGGTCAAGAAGGTCGCGAATCGGACGGGCGGCCTTTCCCCACCTTGTTCTTCAGTTCCTTGAGCTCTTTCTCCAGGTGAGCTTGCCGCCAGGAGAGACTCCAGGCGTAAAGAAAAAAGATCACCCAGAGGGCAGAGAAAGCCAGAAACAAGTATTTGTTGACCATGTTAGTCCTCAGACGGCCGAATCGCCAGGGCTCGCCGAATCGCGCTCAATTCACGCCGCGCTCTGGCCAGCCGAAGACGCTGGACAAGAAGACAGCTAAACAAGCAATGAAAGGCGCCCACGCAAACTATGAAAGTCAAAAACATACGAGGGTCCAGGCCAGAACCCTCCCCGCCCGCAATCACGGGTTGAGGATGCTGCGTCCGCCACCAGCGGATCGCCATATAATCGATCGGAACGTCCACAAATCCGATAATACCCACAACGGCAGCAAGTGTTGCAGCGCGCCCCGGACTCGACACGTAGCTGCGCAACATCAGGTAGGAAACAAAGAGCAACCAAAGAACGAAGCTCAGAGTCAGCCGGGCATCCCACGTCCACCAAATGCCCCACACCGGCTTCGCCCACATAGGGCCCGTGACGAGGAGACAGGAACAGAAAATGAATCCTACCTCTGCCGCGGCATGTGCGAGGTCATCAGCGAACGGGGAGCGTTTCCAGAGATAGATCACACTGCCGAGGAAAACGATGCAATAGGCTGTCCCTGCCACCCATCCCGAGGGCGCATGGATGTAAAAAATCCGTTGCACCTCGCCCATGGTGAGCTCCTGTGGCGCATAGAGAAAAATCATCCAATACGCCACAATCATCCAGGCCAGCGTTACGAAAAGGTGGACTGTAGAAGAAGAAATTTTCCGCATAAAACGTCAGTAGTCAGTCGTCAGTTGTCGGTAGTCAGTTTCCAGTGGCCAAGGTGAAATAACACTTGCAACGGACAACTGACAACGGCCGACTGACCACGGACTATTCCTCCAAAACATATTCAAACAAGAGGTACGACAGCACGGTGAAAACCACGGCGAAGCCGGCCTCGAGCTTAATCCAGCCAATGTAATGCGAGGGCGGATCGCCCTTGAGCGCTCCCGTGGAAGCTTCGATACCGGCGATGAAGACCGGGACGGCAACGGGAAACTGCAACACCGGCAACATCACTTCCCGCATCCGAGTGTTGGCGGCGATGGCTCCGAATGTTGTGCCCACCGCCACGTAGCCCACAGTGCCCAAGAATGTTATCAGAGCAAACCACCCGAGCGAAGGCACAAAGGAGAAGTTATACCAGAGGCTGGCTGCGAACACGATAACGGACTCGGCGATGCCGAGGAAAACCAAATTGGCCAGCATCTTCCCCAAATAAATCAAACCGGGATCGACCGGCGCAAGCGTCATCCCTTCCAGGCAGGCATTCTCACGTTCGGCGGCGAAGCAGCGGTTGAAACAGAGCACGCCGGCAAAGGCAAACGAAATCCACAATAGGCCGGGAAGCAGTCGCAGCGATTCTTCACGAGCCGGTTCGAAAGCGAAGTTAAACAGGAACACGACCAGGATGCCAAAGACGCACATCGAGGCCAGCGTCTCCCGATTGCGCCACTCCACCCGGAGGTCCTTCGCGAAAATGGCCGAGATGATCCTGAGGCTTTGCACGGGCTTAGTTAGGATTCAGGATTTAGGAGTCAGGTGAGGGGTTACTTCGTCATGTTCGCCCATCTGCTCCCTCCTCAGCGTGGAACCGACCCCTCACCCGTCCCGCTCCGGCTGGTGAAAGCGCCGGTGGCGGGACACCCTCTCCCCGGGGGAGAGGGCAAAGACACAACTCCCTAGCCACGACCTTCTCCCTCCTGTCTCCTGACCTCTGACACCTATCTTCTGACCTCTGACTCCTGCCTTCTGCTTTCTGATTTCTGCTTACTGCTTACTGTTTGCTGCTCTCTGCTTTCTCCGACGTCACGCGCAATAAATTCCGGGGCAGGAGGGCCAATGGCCCGTCGTAACGAATCCTTCCGGCTTCCAGGGCTACGAGTCTTCGCGCCAGTGCGGCGCCGCGTTCGAAATCGTGGGTGGAAAATATCACGGCTCTCCCCTGCCCCGGAAGTTCACGCATCAGGCTCTCCAGGTTACTGACCGTGGCGGCATCGAGGCCTGCGAAGGGTTCATCCAACAGCAAAAACTGCGGGTCATGAAGGAAAGCGCGCGCGAGGGCGACGCGCTGTTGCAATCCTCGGGAGAGCTCCCGGACCGGGGTGCGCGCCCGGTCGCCCAGACCGAAAACCTCCAGCGCGGCACCGATCTTCTTTTCCAGCCGAGGAAGGGCGAACAGCGTGCCGAAAAACCTCAGGTTCTCACGCACCGTCAGATCGCCGTAGAGGAAGGTCGTGTGGGACACGAATCCGATTGCAGCCTTGGCCGCCGGGTCGCGGTGAACGTGCTTGCCGCCGAACAGCACCTCGCCCTCACTCGGCCGGGCCAGTGTCGCCAGAAGGCGAAGCAGGGTGGTTTTCCCGGCGCCGTTCGGACCGTAAAGCAGAATTGCGTCTCCCGGCTCGACGCGCAATTGAACGCCTGCAAGCGCAGCGATGTCGCCAAAATATTTGGAAACGTTCCGCAGTTCGAGAGCGGCCCTATCGGCAGGAGGCGTGTCGGGTGACATAAGACTCCAGCAGCGAGGGCGAAGCTTTCTTCAGGGTCGCCCGCAATCGCGCTTTCAGGTCCAGTCGCTCTTTCCAATACTGCTTTTCCGCTACCTCGCCGGCAGCAAAGAGCTCATCGAGATCGGCAAGGGAATTAAACAACGCGTCAACCTCGGATTCAAGCTCTTTTTGCACCGGACTCGCCTTGCGCTGCTCCTGAAATCGCGGCCATTCCTTGGCCAGGCGGATGCCGAGCGCCCACAGGAGCGCCAACAGGAAACAGGCCAGCAAGGGAACTTCAAGCCGGGTGATGGGGTTGGGAAGAATCTTGACTTGCGCCTCGCCCTGGCCGAACGTTGCCTGTTCGCCGCCTGCGGCTTCACCGCTCAAGCGAGCTTCGAATTTGGTTCCCTTCTGCAAGCCGGCCGCAACATACCTCTGACTGCCTGTATCGGCGTCAGCGCCGGCGGCTTTGAAGAGGGCAGAATCCACGCTGAGACTTGCGGGCGAGACCAACAATTCCACGCTATCGATTGGATAAGGATAGGAGTCGCCCAACGCGAGATGCTTCGAGCTGTAATCCACATCGTAAGTAATCATCACGATGGTCAGCCCGGGCTTGAGAGGATACCGGAGGAAATATTCTCCCGGACCTTTCCCGGGGTTCACCGGCTGTGGCAGCGGCATGTTCATCAGCCCTGCCACCGCCGCGTTGGGCTCCGCTCTGCCCGGCGACAGCCGGAAATGGAATGTGCCCTCCGGGTTGGCGTAGCTGCGTGGAGGGTTGCTCGGATTCCTGACTGCAAACATCTCCTGCACGTGCGCCTTGTCACCCTGGGCTTGAATGACCACTCGCGCCGACTGGATGCGGAGCGGCGGTGCAGACGCGTTGGCATCGTACACCGTGATGCTGACGGTAGCTGTTCCCTCTGGATCGAATTGCGCCGCCGCGTTGTAATCCACTCCCTGATAAGCAGCTTGCACCAAATAAAACGACGATGGATCGATATTGGCGGAGGGGAATACAAAGCGGCCGCTCAGGTCGGTGGTCGTCGACGCCACCCGCTGCATTCCCCCCCGCGGGAGCAACAACTGCACGGCTTGGTTCGAAACCTGCTTGTCGGTAGTGCCGTTCCAAACCTGACCTTGAATCCTCCCCTGCGCATGCAAAACTGCCGGCAGAGAAACGAGGAGCAAATGTGACGCCAGGAAGATCAGACCACCACGTACTGTGCCTAAGCCCTTCATGTTATTCGCGGTTCCTCGGCGGAACCTGTGGATGAAAAAGATCCCTGTAGGGGAAAGAAACCGATTGCGCCTCCTGTCCGAATCCTGAACGGGGAAATTGTGAACCAGCGGATATCCCCACGCAGGACAGGGCAGGGTGCAATTACAAAGTATTCTGAATCACGTGCAAAAATACAAGTATTTTGTCGGGGAAGCGACTCGAGCGGTTATTTGCCCGTCCGACACGTAACCCGCCGAGAGTAAGGCGGAAAAATCTGCCTGGCGAGGTGTGGGAGGACACCCGTAAGCCGAAACAGGCCTGGTGGCGCAGCATCCTGATCGCTTTTTCCCGCATAACGTGTCAAAGGTGTACAATCCCCTGTGCCAGGTCGGCAACGCGATGATGGCCTGAACTGGATGGTGCAGGCGCGGAGGAGGCCCGCGGGTTCGAGGCGCTCTGGAAGACGCTCCAGGGGCGAGTCGACGAGGAGCGCCACCAGGCCCTGCTCGGCAAGCTGCACCAGCAGGTCGAGGACGCCGCTGCCTGGCGCGACAAGTGCGTGCACTACTTTCGATCGTTTCAACAACCGGTCGCTCCCGGGCCCACAGGGTCGACGCCGGCAGCGACCACCGCGTTTAATCAAAGGAGCCGGAGATGACGAGCGGGACTCAGAAGCTTTCAGTGGCGGAGAAGGTTGGATACAGCCTGGGAGACGGCGCTGCGAACTTCGTCTTCATGACGATGATCCTCTTCCAGTTGAACTTCTACACCGACACCATGGGCATTGCGGCCGGCATCGCCGGCACGCTGCTCCTGGTGGGTCGGTTCTGGGACGCCTTCTTCGATCCGATGATGGGAATCATGGCCGACCGCACCAACACACGATGGGGCAAGTTTCGCCCTTGGGTGCTGTGGACCGCGCTGCCCTGGGCCATCGCCATGGTTCTGGCGTACACCGTGCCGGGCTTCAGCTACGGCCCCACGCTGGTCTACGCCGCGGTGACCAACATCCTACTGATGACGCTCTACTCGGCCAACAACACACCCTACTCAGCCATGACTGCGGTGATGACCGGCGACGTCAATGAGCGCACGAGCTTGTCGGCGTACCGCTTCGTGGCAGCGCTGGTCGCGCAGTTGATCGTGGGCGGCTTCACGCTGCCGCTGGTGGCCAAGTTCGGAAAGGGCAACAACGCCAAGGGTTGGCAGATGACCATCGGCTTGTGGGCGTTGATCTGCGTCGTATGCTTCGTGATCACGTTCTTGTCCACTCGCGAGCGCATCCAGCCTTTGGCGCAGGAGAAGGTCTCCATCAGACAAGCCTTCGGCACTCTGGGCAAGATCGGGCCCTGGATCGCCATGTTCATCGTCACCCTGGCCCACTTCACGGCGAACTCCATGCGCGACGGCACGGTCATCTACTTCTTCCAGTACTACGTGAACAAGGCCCGCCTGTTCGAGTTCCTGCGGAGCGCGGGCCTGCCCTACGCCGCAGATGGTGCCACCGCCAGCGGCTTGTGGTTCTCGCTGCTGAACGCCTTCGGTCTGGTCATCAACGCAACCAAGTCGAACGTCTCGTCGGTGGGATTCAGCCTGTGGAACATGTCGGCCCAGTGCGTGCTCGTTATCGGCGTGCTCTTTTCGACCTACCTGTCAATCAAGTTCGGCAAGAAGGTCATCGCGCTCACCGGTTTCGCGCTGACCACGGTCTTCATGGCCGGCTTCATTTTTCTACCGCCTGACAACATCTGGGCGATCTTCGTGATGATCTGGCTGCGCTCCCTGGCCTATGCGCCGACGATCCCGCTGCTGTGGGCCATGTTTGCCGATGTGGCGGACTACTCGGAATGGAAGACTGGCCGCCGCACAACGGGCGTGATCTACGCGACTGTCCTGTTCGCTCTCAAGCTCGGCTTGAGCCTGGGCGGCTTCCTGGCAGGTTGGCTGCTCTCGGGCTACGGCTACCGGGCCAACGTGGCCCAGACGGACCACGCATTGTTCGGCATCCGCATGACGATCAGCATCTACCCAGCGATCCTGTACTGCGTCATCGTCGGGGCCCTGTGTTTCTACTCGATCACCAAAAAGCTGAACCTGCAGATCCAGGACGAGCTGGCCGAGCGCCGCAAGCGCGTCTGAAAGCAAACCGCGACTCTGACACCGCGCCAGCCGTTCTCGCTTGGGGATGCGTAGCGCGGGCGTCCCGCCCGCTTTCGCGGGAGCGTCTCGCCCCCGGGCGCGGGCAGGATGCCCTCGCCACAGCGGGCGGGACGCCCGCGCTACAACGACGTTCGACGGAGCATGGTGGGTATTCCCATGAAAGGGGGCCGTACGGACCCACAAACTTCCCTCCGGGAGGTCCTGAAAGAGCGTTTTCTCCTCGGCGCCGCGCTCAACAACGCTCAGATCACGGGGGTAGACCCCTCCGCACTCGAACTCGTCCGGCGCCATTTCAGCACGATCAGTCCCGAGAACGCCCTTAAGTGGGAGGTCGTCCACCCGCAGCCTGATCGTTTCGAGTTCGCCGCTGCGGACCAGTATGTTGCCCTCGGAGCGAAGTATGGTCTGTTCGTGGTCGGCCACGTGCTGGTCTGGCATCAGCAGACGCCCAACTGGGTCTTCGAAGGTGCGCCAGGCACGGCGGCCGACCGCAAGGCGCTTCTGTCGCGATTGCGGGGGCACATCCAAACCGTCGTCGGGCGTTACCGGGGACGCGTGCGCGCTTGGGACGTCGTCAACGAGGCCTTCGAAGACGACGGCACTTGGCGGAAGACGCCTTGGTACGTGACGCTGGGCGCGGACTACGTTTCGATGGCGTTCAAGTTCGCCCACGAGGCCGACCCCGACGCGCAGCTCTACTACAACGACTACAACCTCTGGAAGCCGGCCAAACGCGCGGCGGCCATCCGGCTGGTGAGGTCGCTCAGCGAGCGCGGGATCCGGATCGACGGCATCGGCGAGCAGGGCCACTGGCTGCTGGACGGTCCCGCTCTCGAGGAAATCGAAGTGGCGATCGTGGACCTCGCCAAGGTCGCCAGGCAGATCATCATCACGGAGTTGGACATCGACCCACTGCCTCGACCCGAGGAGTTGGTGGGAGCCGACGTGTCGAAGCGAATCGAGCTAACGCCGGATCTCGACCCCTACGCGGACGGTCTGCCTGAAGGCATGCAGGAGCGGCTAGCGCAGCGCTACCGAGACATCTTCGAGGTGTTCGTGAAGCACCGCGCTGTCAGCCGTGTCACCTTCTGGGGCGTTACCGATGCCGACACCTGGCTCAACAACTGGCCAGTTCAGGGACGTACCAATCACCCCCTACTGTGGGATCGGCGGGGACGACCCAAGCCTGCATTCGACGCGGTGGTCGAGGCCCTCAGGCGCGCGTCGCCAGCCCAACCTTAGCAGGATTCAGTGAGTTGCACGGTGGCGGTGGGCGTGGATTTCGTCAGGCGGACTTCCTGCACGATTTCGCGGTCGCCCGGCGCCCGGACCCCCAGCGCGTAGCTGCCGTAGAAGCCGCGAAAAGCGAGGCGACCGTCGGCGCCGGTCACGCCGTTTCCCCGCGTCGACCATTCCTCGCGCAGAAGACGGCTGATGCGGCTGCCAGCAGGAGTCAACGTGCCATCCGCGTTCATGAGCGCTGCATCGGGCCCCATCCAATGCGTCCTTGCGCCAAAGCCCCAAAGCAGCATCGCCTGAACCGCCTCGTGGCTGAACCCGAGGCGGAAGAGCATCTCCAGAAGATCCGCGCGGTGGGCGGCGTCGGGCGTCTTGGCGCTGATTTCTGTGAGATGGATCGGCAGCCCGGTCTCAGAGTGCAGCCGGTCGAGCGTCGCGAGAAAGGCCTCCGGCGTGAGCGGATCGGTGAGCAGCCAGTGAGGCCGTTCCCCCGGCGCGAGCACCGCATGACCATCGACAGTGAGGCGATCGCAGTCGTGCGACTGGATACCGATTCCGCCAACTTGAGCGCCACGCGCGCGGAGATCGCGGATCAACTCCAGGTACCGCTCGGTCTTCTCCCGCTCGCCGAGGATCCCGAACTCGTTCACGAAGAGCGGCGTCTTGGGATCGAGCCGCGCCGCCTCTCTAAACATCCACGCGGTCGCGTCCGGTCCCATCCGCTCGCCATAGAACGAGCCGTCGAGGACTTCGTTGTTCACGTCCCAGGCCACCAGCCGGCCGGCATAGCGGGTTACTGTGGCTGTGAGGCGGCGCTCCATCGCGGCGCGCAGCTCGCTCTGGTCGAGTGCGGCGAGCCAGGGCTGGACCCACCCCTTATTGTCCCAGAACAGGCAGTGACCACGCATCGCCAGGCCGTTCTGGTCGGCAAAGGCGAGCAACGCGTCAGCGGGCTCATAGTCCTCGCGCCCGCGCTCGACCTCGGTGGCGTACCACTTCATCTCGTTCTCGCAGACCAGGGCGTTGAAGTGGTCGAGGATGAACTGCCGGTAGTGCCGGCCGTCGTCGCCGCTGTCGGCAAAGGGAGCGTACGCGATGGCCGTGCCGAACAGGAAACTGTGGCGCTTGAGCCGGTACTCGAGGCGGGCATCCTTCAAGGGCGCCCCGTAGTGACCGCGGACTTCGACCGCCAGAACACCCTTGCGCAGACGCTCGATCCGGCTGTCGGCCTCGCTGCGCCATTCGGCGCCGCGATGGGGCACAAACCGTGACGCGGGGGAGTGGTATAGCCGTTTCATAGTCGGCACATCAGGCTCCGGGGATGCTACCTCTTCACGCAGCAAGCTGTCAACTTACTACAGGGCTGCGTCAAAGTCCCCGAAGGGTAACGTCCCACAGCGGCTCTGCCGTCCCGCGCAGGCGGGATGCGGAGAGGCTTCGCCTTTCCGAGGGCTTCCGTCCTGACTCACCCCCTCAGCCCGGCTGGAAGGCTCGGCCTTCCAGCCGAGCTGAGGAGAAGAAGGAAGGCTGTCGGCGCCGGAAAGCCAGAGGCTTTCCGCACATCAGGCGGCAGAGCCGCTTTTTACGCGACTGCGACGTGTCCCTGCGCACGGGCGCAAGGCTGTTGACAGCAACTCGCGTCCCGCGTTATAGTCTGCGTTCTTTAGGGCGAAGGCGTCCTGTACCATCGCGCGGACTCGTTTCACACCCAGACTGGATTGACTAGCAGCTTAGAGTGGCCACCAAACGCGATCTTGAAATCGTTGCCGCAGGGCACACTTGCCTTGACCTCATCCCCGCTTTCACGATTGAGGGCAAGGTCGACAAGATGACCGACGTCCTCGTGCCAGGCAAGATGATCAGCATGGGCGAGTGCGTCGTCGTCGCGGGTGGGCCGGTCACGAACGCGGGCGTGTCCATAAGGCGACTGGGCGTGAAGACCGAGCTCATCGGCAAGATTGGCAACGACGACTTCGGCAAGCAGATACTCCGTTGGTACGAGGAGCACGAAGGCCATTTCCAGGGCATCAAGACAGTCGACGGGGAATCGACCTCGTACACTATCGCGATCTGCATTCCCGGGATCGATCGCTTCTATCTCCATCATTGCGGCGCGAACGACACGTTCGGCTACGAGGACATGGACTTCGACCTCGTGCAGCGTGCCAAGCTGATGCTCTTCGGTTACCCCCCCTGGATGGCCAAGCTCTACGAGAACACGGGGCGCGAGCTCACGAAGATCCTTAAGAGGACCAAAGACCTAGGCACTACGACGGCTCTGGACCTCTCTCTGCCGGACGTGAACAGCCGGGCCGGCCAGGTCGACTGGCGCGCGATCCTAAAGGACTGGGTCCCGCTATCGGACTTCATGATGCCCAGCGCGGAGGAAATCTTCTACTTCCTCTACAAGGACAAGTTCCTGGAGAAAAAGGCTAAGCTCGGTCCCAAAGAGAGCGTGCTGGACCACATGACCGTGAAAGAGATCTCTACCCTGGGAAACGATCTTCTCAGACTGGGCGCGGCGATCGCGATGGTCAAGTGCGGCCACCGGGGACTTTACGTTCGCACCGCCGACCAGGCACGCCTGGAGGAGATGGGCGCGGCCGGCTGTTCCGACCTGGAGAACTGGGCCAACCGCGAGCTGTGGTTCCCCGTCTACCAAGAGGAGCGTTTCGTGGGTGCTCTGGGCTCCGGCGACTCGGCGATCGCAGGATTCCTCTCCGCCTTCGTTTGGAACCACAGCATCGAGTCTTGCCTGAGGTATGCGAACGCGGCCGGCAGCATGAACGTCACTGTTCCGGACGGTCTGACGTGGAACAAGGGGTTCAACGACTTGACGCGCCGCATCCAGGCGGGCTGGAAGGTAAAGGATCTGCGCATCGACGAGGCCGGCTGGAAGAAGGAGCGCGAGTTCTGGGTCGGGCCTGACAATCGCGGCAAGTGGGAATCCTAGCAGGCTGCGGAGAAACCCCTAGCCTGTCATTCCGAGCGAAGCGAGGAATCTCGTAAGTCCTATGTTCCCGGAGCGAGATTCCTCGCTTCGCTCGGAATGACAACATCCACAAGGGTTTTTCAGTAGCCTGCTAGGCGAGCCAAGGAACGGGAGAATGAACATGGTCAAGAAGAGCAATCCGAAGCGAGACGCATTCATCGCCAAGAAACTGGCGAAGATGAGCCTGGCGGAAAAGATCGGCCAGCTCCTGACGTTTACCCGGCGCGGCGCGATGCTCACCCCCAGCGGGATCGAGCAGATCACCATGCTACAATGCGGCGGCCTGTGTCTCGAGCCCTACGCGGTCGAGACCTGCAAGAACCTCTACTGGGGCAACTCCCAGATCGACCAGACCTATCAGAGGCCGGCCGATTACTTCACGATCTCGAACACCTATTTCGCCGGCAAGTCCTTTGGGATCAGCATAACGCCCGAGGACTACACGAAGGATCTGAACCGACTTCAGAAGATCGCCATGAGCCGGCCCTCGCGCATCCCTCTCCACATGACCATCGATTTCGAGGGCGATTTCAAGAACGACTACATGGCCGGCGGCATTCGGCAGTTCCCGCCTCCGATGGGCATGGCGGCGATCGGGGACGTGAAACTCACGTACAAGATCGGTCTGACTATCGCCAAGCAACTCAGCGCGATCGGCGTCACGCAAATGTACTCGCCGGTCTGTGACGTCAACATCAATCCGAAGAACCCGGAGATCGGAATCCGGTCCTTCAGCGACGACCCTGAGACCTGCGCCAAGTACGCTGTCGCGCTGCTCAAGGGTTTCCAGGACGGCGGCATCGCTGCCACAGCGAAGCACTTCCCCGGCCGTGGCGACTCGGCAACTGACGCCCACGACGTGCTCGACGTCATTTGGGCCGACAAGAAAAGGATGCACGAGGTCGAGCTGTATCCTTTCAAGGCCGCGATCGCCGCAGGCGTGCAAGCGATCATGACCGGGCATTCGGTCTACCCGGCGTATGACGACAAGTACCCCACGACTCTGTCAGAGAGGCTACTCACGGGGCTGCTGCGAGAGGAACTCGGGTTCGAGGGCGTCATCGTGTCCGACGCCATCGGCATGGCCGCCATCCTCAAGCAGTGGCCGCTTCCCAGGGCCTGCACGCTGGCGATCAAGGCGGGATGTGACACGATCCTCTTGAAAGCCGACGACGAATCACGATCGCAGTGCTTCTTTGGAATCAAGCAGGCCGTCGAGTCCGGAGAGCTCTCCGAGAAGCGCGTCGACGAGGCGGTGACCCGTCTGCTGCGGATGAAGTACGACCAGGGTCTGTTCGAGACGGCGGGGAAGAAGGATCCGAAGAAGGCTCAGGCCTATGCCATGAGCAAGCCGGTCATCGACCTCTCCTGGGAAGCTGCCAGGAAGGCGCTGCTGGTGATGCGTGACGACAAGAAGATGCTGCCGCTCGAGACCGACCAGCGCATCCTCGTGATCGAGCAGCGGATTCCTTACGAGTTCGTGGGCAAGGATCCGTACATGCACCAGCACATGTTCTGCGAGGCGATGGTCAACCATTCCACCAACCTCATCTTGGTCGACACGGACTTCGCTGCAAACGAGGACGAAGTCGCGGAGTGCCTGGAGCTGGCCAAGCAGGCCGACTTGGTCGTCATGACCAACTACTACGCCCGCATCGTCAAGAGCGGCAACAACCGGCTGCTCGTCAAGAAGCT
>Ga0326727_10002585_pt1 | contig 60949 bp, 58 predicted proteins | sample MB2enrmetagenome_FD_207643 | JGI IMG/M metagenome (GOLD analysis project Ga0326727, IMG submission 207643) | Lab enriched peat soil microbial communities from McLean, Ithaca, NY, United States - MB29MY | ecosystem: Environmental > Terrestrial > Soil > Wetlands > Peat | place: USA: New York...
CGGTTGGCTACAATCTTCAAGCTTCGTTTATCACGGGGTACGGCGGGATCGTTGCGCCCCCCTTCGAGCGCGCCTACCTCGGCGGCGAAAACGATCTGCGCGGTTTCGATATTCGCACCGTTTCTCCCATCGCCTACCTGCCCAGCGCCCAGACCGTGGCCCTCAGGAACCCGGATTCCGCCGGTGGGGGATTTGTTCCCGCCAATCCGAACTTTCCGGTTCAGACCAATTCCTCGGGAGCATGCGTCAGCAACTGCTGGAATATTCCAATTCCGTACTATCAACTCGTGACTCCGGGCGGCGACCTCAGCCTGCACGGCAACCTGGAATATCGCATCACCATCGCCGGGCCCGTCGCCATCGCGCCCTTTGTCGACACGGGCACCGATCCGATCCTGCGTACTTCGCAGTTGCAGACCAACCCTGTCCAGTATGAAAACCTGATCAGCACTTCGTTCGGCTGTCCGACGCTGACTTCGGGTTACGCCTGTGCCGGCGGAGTGAGGCTTGGCACCAACGGCCTTGCCCTCCCCTCGCAAAATCTTAGCCCGGTTCCTGGCACCAATTGGGTGGTGCGCATGTCCACCGGCATCGAATTGCAGATGATGCTTCCGGTGGTGAATGCGCCTTTCCGCATTTACTACGCCTACAACGCCCTGCGCCTCGACGGCAGCGCCTCGCCGCCCATCCAGATCGACCGCAGCATGTTCCCCTGTCCCGTAGCGAACGATCTCAAGTGCACAGCCTATGGGGCTGGCAACTACACCTATGGCCTGACCCGTTCGACTCTGGGTTCCAACTACACTCTTCTGGAGCCAAGAAAAACCTTCCGCTTCACGGTGGCCACAACGTTCTAAAAGCAGTACCCAGTCGCCAGTACCCAGTCAAGAACATAGAAATGCCCACGTCCGCAGCAGCGGCACGGCCACTTCTGAGAAACTATGAATGGAAACTGAACTTGAGAGGGGTTTTCTGGGTACTGGGTACTGGGTACTGGGTACTGGGTACTGAGTACTGGGTACTTACTCGATGTGCACCAGTGCGCTGCCGGGCTCGGACGCCCTTGCCGGACGTTGCGGGGCGCGCCAGGCATCGAGGACCGATACCTGGTGCACGCACGATACCGTGCAATGCGGCGCGCAGGGCTTCTCCGTATGGAACTCGCGCCGCACATCGGCAATCGTGTATTTCTCCAATGGAATAGCGGGATAGCCGCGCTGCTGCGAGCAGTAGTGCACCAGCCCGTCCTCGCAAATGTAGAGGTAACGCGCCCCGGCGCGGCAGCGCCACTGATTTGGACGCCCCAGCGCGATGTTGTCCTGAAACGCATTCACCCGGGTGAAGCTGCGTTTCTCCAATCCCTTCATCTCGTGGTATACGCGCCGCTCTTCGTCGTTCAGGGGCTGGACCTGGCCCGAGTCGTCGTGAATGATTCCGACGGTCGAACTGAAGCCCAACTCCAGCGCGCGCTTGCCGATGGTGAGCGCGTCCTGCGGATGACTCACTCCGCCGCCCACCACCGAATTGATATTGACGTGGAAATCCGCGTGCTCGGCCAGCAGTTGCAGCTTCCGATCGAGCACCTTCAGGCTTTTTTTTGAAACTTCGTCGGGATTCACGTTATCGATCGAAATCTGCAGCCACTCCAGGCCAGAGCGGTTCAGACGCTGGATGCGGTCCGCGGTCAGCAGATATCCGTTGGTGATCAGGCCCGAGACAATCCTGCGCTTGCGCATGTGGTGAATAATGTCGTCCAGTTGCGGATGCAGCAGCGGTTCGCCGCCGCTGATGGTGATCACGGAGGTGCCGAGATCGCCAAGCAGATCGACGCGCCGCAACATCTGATCGGTGGGCACGGGCTTTGAAAAATCATCGAACTCGTTGCAGTAGGTGCAGGCCAGATTGCAGCGCCGTATCGGGATCAGATGCGCCAGCAGAGGATGGTCGGTCGACGCGAGGGCCTTCAGAATTTGCCACAATCCATGCGCGGTGCGCTCCGCCGCCTTGAACTTGCGGCGCCATGTCACGGAGGTTGTCGTCATCGTTTGACCTGCTTCTATTTCACCACAGCCAGCGTCTCAGTGCGCAATCCACCGCAGTATTTGGCGGAAAAGCAGGGTCGAATGGCAATTCCGTTCCATCGCAATCAACCAACTTCCTCCCCAACTGTTTCGTGTCCCGCCGCACTCAGTGCCGCCAACGCCTGCTCCTGGTTCTCGCGCTTGATCAGCACGTAGTCCGTATCAAACGTCGAAATCGCGAAAATTGGGATCTGCGCTTCCGCCAGCGGTTGCACAAACGAAGCCAGCACTCCGGTCATCGAAAACGGAAACGGCCCTTCGAGCTTCAGAGCAACCCACCCGCGCTCGACGCGGGCGCCGTCGGGGAGACGATCTTCGGCGCAGAAGTTCTTCTCGCAGACATTCTCCGGGCAAACAACCGAAAGCTCATCGTGCGTACGTACAACGCAGAAAAATCCGCTCCGCAACGCCCAGTCAGGGATAGGAGCGCCCGCGGCAAGCCGGCAAACTGCCAGCCGCTCCGCCAGAACGCGATATTTCAAGTGGTGAGGCAATTCAGAAAGGAAGGTTACTACATCAGGTGGGTGCCGCATCCTAACGTCGCGCTTTTCGACGTTAGGGTAGGATTCCACGAGCGCGTATAGCTCGGGATTTTCCTGCGAGAAGCCACGTCTCTACAAATGATTCTTGCCCAGTTGGACTTTTTGCGCCTACTGCATGTCTCCGCCCATGGGCACGTAGCGGAACTTTTTGCCGTCGAAGAACAGGGCGGAGCTAGTGCCAAAGTCGCCCGCTTCTTCCACGTAGATGGCTTCGATCTTCTTCTTTTTCAAGCTCATTTTTCGAACGGAGATCGTCCGAAACGGCAAATTCACAACTACGAACTTCGCCTTCGGTTTTGCCGATCGCCATCCCTCCGGCCCGACGCCATGAACGATCAGCACGACCAGGCCGCGCTGTGCGGGATCGCCCTCGCTGAACGTGGTCGTCATCCTGGGGTCGCCATAGCCAAAAAATTCGTTGTAGGGATCCACCACCGTGTAATTGTGCTCCCCTTGATCGAGCATGGGATTCTTGCAGCGCGCGGCAATGGCCACGTCTTCCACGCCGTCGCCGTCCAGATCGCCGAACGCGGGCGCAATGTCGGGCAGTATCGTGAACTGGTCGCCAAATTGCTGTTGCACGAAATCGTTGTCGATTTTGCGAGTGGCCGACGGCCCCTGCGCAAAAGCTGGAATCAAGATCGCGACACTGAACGCCAGGAGTAAAGATAGTTTTCTCATGGGTCCACTTTAGCCCGTCGCGGTCACCACCGGCAGGTAACGAAAGTCACCTGCCGATGCGCGTGATGCCGATTCACTCCTCGCGCAGCAGGATCGAAGGCTCAACCGACAGTGCGCGTTGCGCTGGGATCCACGTCGCCAGCAGCCCCAGCAACAGCATCGCCAGGACAACCCCAGCCAATACCAGCGGATCGCGGGGAGTCGCCTGATACACGATGAAAGCCAGCACCCGTGTGGCCAGAATTCCGAGGAACAATCCCGCCGCCGAACCAAAAGCCAGCAATTTCGAGGGCCGTCCCAAGGCTGCCTGCAACACTTCCTTGCGCTGCGCGCCGAGGGCGACGCGAATTCCCAGCTCCCGCAGCCGCTTGCTGACCGAATACGCCGCCATGCCGAAGATGCCGGTGATGGCCAGCATCGCCCCCATCCCGCCGAGCACGCCCAGCGACACTATCGCCACATGCGGAGCAAACAGAGCTCCGCCCATTTCCTCGCTCCAAGTTTTGATGTCAAAAGGCAGGCCGGCATCCAGATCCCGCAGTGTGCTCCTGATGGCTGCCGCCAGTTGCTGGGGATCGCGGTCGGATCGCACCACCAGAGTTGTCCAGTTGGAGGGCGATTGCAGAAAGGGGAGAAACATCGCCGGCTGTGGATTCTCGGTCAGGCTCAGGTATTTTCCGTCCTCGACGATCCCCACCACTTGTATGCGCGCTCCATCCGGCAGCTTGTAATACCGGCCCATCGCGTTGCTTACGGAGCCGAAGATTTTGCGTGCGAACTCCCGGTTGATCATTGCCACGCGCGGCGCATCTTTATCGTCATGCCAGGTGGCGGTCCTTCCCGACAGCAAGACGGTGCCCGCCGCGTGGAAGTATTCGGGAGATATGGTGTACAGGATGGAAGTGGCAGCGACATTCGATGGGCTCAGATCCGTTGTCTGGTCGGTAAATACATTCGAGCTTCCCATGGCCGTACTTAACGGCGGGTAATTCACCAATCCCACAGACTGTACGCCGGGAATCGTCTCCAGAGCATCGATCATGCGCCTTTGCATAACGGGCAATGTGTTGCCGCTATAACCGGCCATGCTCAGAACGGTATTGACCAGCATTGTATTTCGCGGTTCAAAGCCGAAATTGCCGCGCAGCGAGCGCGCCATGCCTCGCACAGCGACCAACGAAGAAGTGACCAGCAGTGCGCAGATGGCAATCTGGACGACCAGCAACAGGTCGCGGACTGTCATCCGCCGCCCAGCCCTGCCGGTCGATGCCGACTTGACGACCTCATAGGGATTGGTGCGGAGAATCTGCCGCACCGGGACCGCACCAAAGAGGAAGCCGCTGGCCAAAGCCAACAGCAAGGCGACCCAATAAACATAGGCGTCCGGATTAACAGGGATCTGGATAGAGGGAAATTGGGGAAGTGGCCGCCACGCGCTCAGTTCGCGCAACAGCGCTACGCTGCCCAGGAGTCCGGCAGCGCCTCCAACGAGTGAAATCAGCACGGCTTCGGTAAATACCTGCCGCAGAATGCGCGTGCGGCTCGATCCCAGCGCAAGCCGCAGAGCAACTTCCCGGGAACGGTCGGCGGCGCGCGCGGCAAACAGGCTGCCGAGGTTGGCGCACGCGGCCAGCAGAATCAACCCCGCCAACAACAATAACCCGGCTAAAAACTCTCGTGCTGGACGGCCAAAGAAGTCGCCGAGAAGACCTGGACGCGCTAAGGTAAAGGTCATTTGGCTATCGTCTTTGGGATAGCTCTTTTCCAGATAGGAGCCAACGGAGTTCAAATCCGCGACAGCCTGTGCCGGAGTGACTCCCGCCTTCAGATGTCCCAATACCATCAAAATGCCACGTTTTCCGCGCGCGTTCAGAACATTCAACTCTTCCACCTGCTGCTGCTCAACCATCGGCGCCCATATATCGGGAGAGAAAAACAACAAAGTCCCCTGGAACTCAGGCGGCGCCACGCCGAGGATGGTAAAAGGATGCTTGTTCAGTTGAACGACACGGCCCACCACGCCGCGATCATCCTGAAAGTGGCTGTGCCAATACGCGTAGGCGAGCACAATATACGGCGCGCTGCTCGCGCCATGCTCATCGGAGAGGTGGAAGAAACGGCCCAGATAGGGCTGAATGCCCAAGGCGTCGAAATAGTTCCCGCTCACTTCATAGCCCCAAGCCTTGGATGGATCTTGGCCCGTATCCAGCCCTACCTGAGTGGGGCTAAAAGCTGCCAGACCGTCAAAGCTGCGGTTGCGATCGCGCAGATCGAGATAGTCGGGATACGACTGCCATGTGGTCTGATCGCTCCGGCGCTCGATGGCGTAGAGACTCTCGGCCCGAGGCACATTCTGCGGGTGCAGGATCAGCGCATTCAATACGGCAAAAACCACGGCGTTGGCGCCGATGGCTAAGGCCAGCGTCAAAACCGCGGCGAAGGCGAATCCGGGAGACTTGCGCAACTGGCGTAGGGCGAAGCGCAGGTCCTGCAGCAGTGTGTTCATAGTCGGCCTCTGGGCGACAATCCGGCAACAGGGAAAGAAGGGCAATTCTCAAGCCAAAATGCCGCAAATGCAACCTTATGAGAACGAAGCGGCTTGCGGGATCTCGCAGGGGTGCGGGAAGTGAATTGGGTGTCCGGTTTCACCGCCGGGTGTCCGTGAATGAACAATGAACAGCGACGGCCGCGATTAGCGGCTCCTGGGATTCCGCCGCCACGGGCCGGCGTTTGTTGTCGCAAAATCGCGATTGCGTTCCTTGACCGCGGGTTCTGAGTGCAAAGGCCTTGCAGTCGTGACGGCTGGGAGGAAAACGGTAGAACAAATCAGCTCGCAGCGACGCTCGGAGCCTCTTATTGATGTGCTGCTTGAATGGAATATTCGGCAGGTGGGACAAAGATCGACGGATCAGGCTCGCCATATACAATGCCGATTAGGTCAGTTTGTTGGTCGCCAGCTTTCGGGTCAGGATCGTGAGCCACAATGCGGACATCAGACCCGAGATCCTTGGCATACCAAACTTCCAAGGTGCGCGTGACGGGTTGCTGATTCCCTTGAAAAGTGCCAGGTGAGAAAAGATAAGTCGTACGCTGTCCCCAGCACTTCAGGCCGTTGATCTGCTGATCTCCTAAAAGCTCAGTGCGAACCGTGACCCCCGGCTTAGCGGTGAGTCGATATTGGGTTCCGTCGTACGGAACATAGTCCCAGGCGTATCTCTGATCCACGGCACGGGTGGTTGCCACGTGCTTCTGAGGGTCGAGATGGATGTTTTCCATTTTCTTGGGGTCAAGAATGTTGACGTAATAAACGGGCTGCGCTGGATCTTCCGTCCACGGTAAATGTTGTTCGCGAAGTACCCGCCCTTCTCCGTCCCGTGCGATGCGGTCTTCTGTGGTCACGGTGCGCTGAGTTCCGCTCGGGAAAATTCTCGCAAGCGTCGTTTTAGCGATGGCCGAAAAAGGCTTGTGCTTGCGACAGGGAACCCCGATCTCGCTAGGCATTTTGACCAATTGCATATCAGCCCGCAACACGCTGGCCGCAAGAAGTAGCAATACAGAAAGGGGACGAGCGAAGGGTCTCATGAGAATGGACTCCTGGATCGCGAGAGTATACACGGCAAGATGTCACTGGTGCAAAATCGCGATTGCGCTTTTTCACCGAATCTTGACGACCGAATCTCGGCCGCAGTTGAGGGCTCTTATGCTGCGCTCTCTTTCGGATGATTGCCTGCCTTCTCCAGCACTTCCAGAAACGCGGCCAGCCACGCCGGATGCGCCGGCCATGCGGGAGCAGTGACCAGGTTTCCATCCACACACGCTTGGTCGATGGCGACATCGGCATACGTTCCGCCGGCGGCCACCACCTCGGGAGCTACGGCGGGATAGCAACTGCAGCGGCGGCCTTTGAGCACTCCGGCGGCGGCCAGCACTTGCGCGGCGTGGCAGATGGCGGCGATCGGCTTGTCGGCCTCCGCAAAGTCGCGGACGATTTCGAGCACGCGCGGGTTCAGGCGCAGATATTCGGGCGCGCGGCCTCCGGGGACGACCAGCGCGTCGTAGCTCTCGGGACGCACTTCATCGAAGTTCGCGTTGAGAGTGAAGTTGTGTCCGCGCTTTTCGCTGTAGGTCTGGTCGCCTTCGAAATCGTGGATCGCGGTGCGCACCGGCTCGCCCGTCTTCTTGCCCGGACACACGGCATCGACGCGGTGTCCGACCATCTGCAGAGCCTGGAACGGCACCATGACTTCGTAATCTTCGACGTAATCGCCGACTAGGATGAGGATTTTTTTCTGCGGCATAAGAACCTCCGGGAATATTGTGACAGAAGTGAAGGCGGGTGTGCAGCGCGCAGGCTGGCTTAGTTTCCCAACCACATCGACTCCGCGATTCATGAGTTGCAAGATTTATCCACAGCCCGGGTACATGTTTGCGCACCTTGGTGCCCTTGGCGCTCAGCGAGGTTACGGCTTATGCTGAATATAGATTGAGAGGTCCAGGGTCCGCTTGCCGATGATTTCCCTTCGTTTCTACATAGTGGTGCTGGGCGCGATTGGCGTGGCCGTCGCCAGCTATGCCCTGCTGCGCCGCAAACCCAAGAACGCGAACGACGTCGAGTTGGAACGGCGCACTTGGCTGAATACGGTCGGCCGCATCACCGATGGCACAGTGATCGATGTTCAGGAAATCACCATGGCCACGAACCGCCCCGCCACCATGCTGATCTACCAGTACGACGTGGCCGGCGTTTCCTATGAGGCCTCACAGGACGTCACCTATCTTCGGCAGTGGATCAATTTGCATTCCTGCCGGCTCGGACTGCCGACCTCGGTGAAGTACGATTCCCGCAACCCGGGAAACTCCATGGTGATTGCCGAAGGCTGGATGGGGCTGAGGCAGTAAGAGGTGCGGAAGAAACATCGCCTCGGAGGCTCTGAATGAAGGTCAGAGGTCAGAGGTCAGATTGCAGAGGTGAACAGACTTAACCTCTGCAATCTGACCTCTGACCTCTAACCTCTGATAACCTCTGACCTTCATTCAGAGTTTTCCTAACGCCATCGCAACCATGTAGAGAACTTGCGCGGCGGCCAGGCCGACCCAGATGCGCTGCCGAATGCGCGAGCGCCGTATGTCACGCAAGAGGTCGGCGGCGGTGGGTTCCTTGACCAGAGCTTCGATTAGAGCTTCCCGCTTCTCCGGCGGCAACGGCAGCGGTTGCAGACTGACTGGCCTCAGGCCATCGGCAGACTTCGGCTTGTCGGGATAAAACACCTTCGGCGTGTCCACTACTTCCGACCACATCGGCAGCAGGATCCATGACTTCGGAATGACGTCCAGAATCGGTTTGGAAGTCAGATGGAGGGCGGGCTGGGTTTCGGGTGCGACGCGGTCGGCGAGATTTCGCAGCAGCGATCCCCACCAGAAGTGGCTGAGCTGATCGGTGATGAGCTCACCCACATCGACGGGCTGCGATTCCAGTTCGAGTGGCGGCAGTGTTTCCGGCGAGATCACGTCGCCGATGTTGGTGAACACGGTGCGAAACCAAGGCAGGCGCAGACGCTCGCCAAGCGCCAGTCCGACATACACGGGCCGGGCAGTGAGTTGGAGCGGCGGCAGTTGCTCCGGCGCGAAGGTAGCGCGCAGATTGCCGGCCAGCGACCGCCAGAGCGGCTGCGTCAGGGTCGGCGGCGGGAGCAAATCGAGCGGAATCTCGGGCTGTGCCGTCGTGGACTGCGGGTCGGGATACCAGGCTTCGGCGGCGTTTGAGCGGTAAGACATAAGAATTTAGATTACCCCGGTGCGGCTTGGGCTGCACGATCTTCCGCGCCATCCCCCAAAGCTCTCATTGATGTTAGACGCGCAGCCAGCGTCTGTCACGCGTCTTTACGCAGCTTTATGACGTGAACTTCCACTAATTGCGTCCCCGCAACTGAGGAGAGACCGGCGACTGAAAAAGGATGCACAATGACGGCAACGCGGCGGGCGCTCTCATCCATTTAGCGCGCATTTCCTTGGTACATGCACTTTGATGCCGTTGAGGCCAACGCTGCGGCTCAAGCACAATGGCAGAATCGGGGAAGTTGATTCTCGTGTTTCCGGACTTGGGAAAAGCGAGCCGAGCCAAAGACTTGGAAGTTGGATCTGAAATGGAGAATCGAGATTGAGCGACGACGCACAAGCAGCAGCCAAGGCGCAACGGCGGCTGCGCCGTTTTTCCCGTCATCGTTTTGACGTGCGCATTCAGGTGTCGGTGTTTCGAGAAGGCCTGACCACCGCATACTGGGGCCGCACCAGCGAACTCGGTCAGGATGGCATTGGAGCGACTCTCAGCGGTGAATTAAAAGCGGGCGAAGTTGTTTCCCTGGAGTTTCCCATCCCACTCCCGCCTCACGTCATGAAGGTGCGAGCGGTGGTGCGTTATAGCGACGGCCTGCGGTGCGGATTCGAGTTTCTGGTGGTGACCGACGAGCAGAAGTTGATGCTGCACCAGGTCTGTGTCGTGTTGGCGAACGCCTCCTGATCCTTCCTCTTTCGCCTTTGACCCCACATTACCGTGGTAACTAACGGCGAATATCCGAGCCCGCTTACCATCGGACTATTGCGAGAGCGCGCTGGGAAAGGACCGTATGGGTGAGAAAATCGCCCCGGCACCAAGTTCGACCGAACTGCCGTGGGTAGATGCGCTGCGGAATGCTCTTGAGCACACGGCGCCGCCGATTCTTACTCCTATCGCTCCCTTCTCCGACCCAGGCCCGGCCGCTTCGCCCACGAACGGCAATGGCGCTGGAGTCAAGCTTCCAGTGGACAAAGCCTACCTGGAACAGATCATAGAGAACGCGCCGGAAGCGATCAGTATCATCGACCCGGAGTTGGGCATTTTGCGTATCAACGGAGAGTTCACCCGCCTCTTTGGCTTTACCGCGGGGGAGGCTGCGGGAAAACAAATCAACCAGCTTATTGTGCCGCCCGATCGCTATGCGGAAACCGCGTGGATCGCCGAGCGCATCCAGACCGAAGACAAACTTTCGCTGGAGACCCGCCGCCAGCGAAAAGATGGCTCGCTGGTCGAGGTGCTGGTCTGCGCCGCGCCGGTGATGGTGAACGGCAAAAAAGTTGCGGCGTATGCCTCCTATCGCGACATCACCGAGCAGAAGCGCACCGAGGAGTTGAATGCGGCCTTGTACGCCATCGCGGCGCGCAGCCAGTCGGCCGAGGATCTGCAACAGTTTTTCGCCGCCATTCACAACATCGTCGGCCAGTTGATGAATGCGCGCAACTTCTACATCGCCCTCTACGATCCGCAGGCTCAGTTATTGACCTTTCCCTACTTTGTCGATGAAGAGGATCCTACGCCTGCCCCCAAGCCTCTGGGCCGTGGCCTGACGGAATACGTCCTGCGATCGGGAGAGCCCTTGCTGGCGACACCGGCAGTCTTTGAGGAACTGATGCGGCGCGGCGAAGTGGAATCGATCGGCACTCCGTCGCTGGACTGGCTGGGCGTTCCCCTGAAAAGCGGCACGGCCTGCATTGGGGTTCTGGTGGTCCAGACCTACAGCGAGAACATCCGCTTTGGCGAGCGTGACCGCGAGATTCTGAAATTCGTGTCGCAGCAATTGGCCGCGACCATCGAGCATAAACGCTACGAAGAGGCGCTCCGCCGCTCCGAAGCCCGCTCCCGTTCGCTGATCTTAAGCGCAGCCTTCGGCATTTTCCGCTGCACACTCGGCGGACGATTCCTGGACGTCAATCCGGCGCTCATCACCATGCTCGGGTATGAATCGGTCGAAGATCTTCTCCAACTCAATGCGCGGCGCGAGGTTTTCGCTGATCCCGAGGAGTTGGACCGGCTGGCCGAGGACTATCGCCGGACCGGGCGTCTGAACGGCGTGGAAGTGCAGTGGAAACGCAAAGACGGCCGCGTGATCATCGTGCGGCTCAGTGGCAGCGCCGCCACCATCACCGATGAACCCGAAGAATTGTTGGAGCTGATCGCCGAAGATATCACCGACCGGCGCCAGCTCGAAGAGCAACTTCGCCAGGCGCAAAAAATGGACGCTGTCGGGCGGCTCGCGGGCGGCGTCGCCCATGACTTCAACAACCTGCTGATGGTGATTAACGGATACACCGAGGTATTGCTGGAGCAGTTGGATAAAGGCAGCCCCCTGCACCACAAAGTGCAGTCCATCCAGCAGGCAGCCGACCGCGCCGCGATCCTCACGCGGCAATTGCTGGCGTTCAGCCGCAAGCAGCACCTCGAACTCAAGGTGGTGGATGTCAACACCGTCATCGGCGACATGGAGCGCCTGCTGCGGCCGCTGATCGGCGAAGACATCGAATTGGTCACGCGGCTCTCCACTCAAACCGGACACACCCGGGCCGATGCCAGCCAACTCGAGCAAGTCATCATGAACCTGGTCGTCAATGCCAAAGACGCCATGGCCGGAGGCGGCAAGCTCACCTTGCAAAGCTCCGACGTCACGGTGCGCCAAAGCTTCAGCGAACACCATTTTGTCCAGCCCGGCCGCTATGCCGTGATCTCGGTTTCCGATACCGGCCACGGTATGGACGAGGAAACCCAGTCCCGCATCTTCGAGCCGTTCTTTACCACCAAGGAAAAAGGAAAAGGCACCGGCCTCGGCCTTTCGACCGTCTACGGCATCGTGAAGCAGAGCAATGGATACGTGTTCGCCCGAAGTAAGCCCGGAGCGGGCACAACTTTCTACGTTTATTTGCCGCGGGTGGAAGATCCCGCCGAAGAGCCCATCCCGGTCAAGGCGCAGCCCACCGAAGCCAGTGGCTGCGAAACCGTCCTGCTGGTGGAAGACGAAGAATCGGTGCGCGAACTGGTGCGTGTAACCCTTGCCTCTCGCGGCTACCGCGTGCTGGAAGCCGAAAATGGTGATTGCGGACTGCGCGTCGCCGAGGCCTTTAAAGAGCACATCGATATTCTGATCACCGACGTGGTCATGCCCGGCATCGGCGGTCGCGAACTGGCCAAGAAGCTGGTCCTGCTGCGTCCCGGCATCTGCGTGCTCTTTCTTTCGGGCTACACCGAAGATGCCGTCGTCGCCCCTGGCGCGCTCGGCCCCGGCGCTGCCTTCCTGCAGAAGCCGTTTACGCTGCAGAACCTCGCCAAGAAGGTCCGGGAAGTCCTGCGCTCCAAGCCCGCTCCCAAGTCGCTTGCGACATCCGCTTCGAACTGACCTCGCACTGACCGTTGTAACTTTTTCTGTCCCCCGCGCTCTAAACAGGCTGCGAAAAACTCGATGTTGTGCTTGCTTTTGGGTGGCGCAGCGGTTTACCGCTGCGATCACTGGCTTATTTCAGTATCGCCTTTAGCCGTTGAGGTCAGCCTGCTCTCGGGACAATATTTTTCGCCGAAACTTTCCTCTGGAATCCGGGTTTGGCATCCAAAGAACTACAGACAGGAGTGTCCTATGAATCCCCTCGCATCCCCCAAGTGTGCCAGCCGTGTGCTCATGGCTCTGGCGGCGATATCAGGAATCATTTTTGCAGCCGGCTGCGGCAGCAGCAGTTCGACGTCCACCACTAACCCTGGCGGCTTCAGCGACAGCAGCCTGACTGGCACCTACGTTATTTCCATCTCGGGCACGGACGTCAACACCACTACGAACGAGGTGGTCCCTTTTGCAATCGTGGGGACGATTACGGCCGATGGCAAAGGCGGGTTAACAGGCACAATTGACATCAACGACCCCTATAACATTGGCGTGAAACTCGGCCAGTCCGTCAGTTCGAGCAGCGGATACCAAGTCGGCCAAGACGGTCGGGGCACCGGCACGCTTGTGACTCCGGTGGGAAACTTCAACCTTGATTTCGTTCTGACCTCGAGCAATCACGGACTGATCAGCCGTTTCGACGACAACGGAAACGACATCGGGACCGGCAGCGGCACCATTGATATGCAAACCAGCCCAACCCCAACCCCAACTGGGTCCTTTGCATTCTCTCTTTCCGGCGTTGACTCGGGCGGGAATTCCCTCGGCACAGTGGGAGCGTTCACCATCAACTCCACCAGCATCGCGGGCACCGAGGATTTCAACGACGACGCCACTTCCGGCCCCGGATATACGGGTCTGACTCTCACTGGGCAACTGGTTGCAAGCACATCGGGTCCAGGGACGGCTCAGTTCAATACCCCCGTCGTCAGCACTAGTCTTGACTCGCTTAACTTTGATGTCTGGGTGATCGACTCCACCCACCTGAAGTTCATCGAGACTGACACGGCGGGACCCTACCTCTCTGGCGATGCTTTCACGCAAATGACCTCTCTTTCCGCCGGACAACTGGTCTTCGTGCTTAGCGGCATGGACGGCACGCAGGAACCCGTCGTCGCCGGCGGTTACGCAACCGTGACCGACGCCAATGGCGATCTCTCCAACGGCGTCGAGGATTACAACGATAATGGCACCGTCGGTTTAGGGAAGCCTTTTTCTACCTCAGCTGCTACTTGCGTCGCTTCTACGGGACGGTGCCAACTGACCTTGAACGGCTTCAGCAATGGCACCTCGGAACCGTTCACATTTGCCGTTTATCCCTCCAGCGGCGGCGGGGGACTGGCGCTGGAAATCGATAGTTTCGGACTGCTGCAGGGCGCTTCCTACTCACAATCCGCTACAGCATTCACTCCCTCGGGAGGCTACGGACTCAACCTCACCGGCGTAAATAATCTCAACCCCAATTTAGAGGCCGGTGCGTGGGGCGAGGTCGACGACATTGCCCAGTTCAATGCCGGCAGCACCGCCTCCCCGGCAGTCAACATGACCGGTACATTGGACGAAAATGACATCGGCGATCTGGCGCCCACTTCGTCCTTGAACGGCACGTACACTCCTGACACAAACGGGGACGGTCGCGGCTCCATAACCGCACCCACAACCGGGACGTTCAAAACGCTCCTCGGTGGGTTCACCCTGCAGTATTACGTGGTTGACAGCTCAACCGTTGTCTTTATCGACGTAGACTCGACTGCGCTCGATGGCGGTGCTGCCCAGGTTGCGGTGGGGACGTTCGAGGCGCAGAGTTCTTCCTCATCTGCGGCGGCCGTCCCCATGGTTCGACCGATGGTTCGACCGCACGCGGCCTTGCAGCGCAAGTAGACTCTGGCAGATCGCGCAAATGAACAAGGGCGCGGCCTCAAGGCCTCGCCCTTTTTTAGCAACATACAATGGAGCGCCGGGCGTCCTCGCCCGGCGCCCCACTATCTACTACCTACTTGATTGCCTCCGCCGCGATCCGTTCCGTAACAAACGCTTCGATCACGTCGCCAGCCTTAATATCGCCGTAGTTCGAGATGGAGATACCGCACTCCATGCCGCTGGTCACCTGGGACGCATCGTCCTTAAAGCGCCGCAGCGACGCCACTTTTCCCTTGAACACGACTACGTTATCGCGCAGCAGGCGCACTTCGGAATCGCGCTTGATCAGCCCATCGGTCACGCGGCAACCGGCAATCGTCCCCACCTTCGGAATGCGGAAGGTCTCCAGCACATCGGCGCGTCCCTGGTAGGTTTCTTTGATGGTCGGTTCGAGCAGGCCGGTCATGGCGCGCTTGATCTCGTCCTGCAACTCGTAAATGATCGAGTGCAAGCGGATGTCGACTTTTTCCTGATCGGCCAGTTCTTGCGCCTTGCGCTCCGGGCGCACGTTGAATCCGATGATGATGGCATTCGACGCCGACGCCAGCAGCACATCCGTCTCCGTGATCGCGCCAATGCCCGACCGCAGCAACTTCAGCCGTACTTTGTCGTTCGACAGCCGGCCCAGCAAATCGCCCAGCACTTCGACCGATCCCTGCACGTCGGCTTTCAGAATGATGTTCAGTTCCTTCATGCCCGCCGTCTTCAACTGCTCGGCCAGGCCTTCGAGCGAGACTCGCGAACTCTTGGCGAGCTGAGCTTCGCGCGCTTTTTGCTCGCGGTATTCCGAGATGTCGCGCGCCTTCTCGCGGTCGGTGACGACGACGAACTGATCGCCCGCCTGCGGCAGTCCTTCCAATCCGATGATTTCCACCGGCGTCGAGGGCGGCGCTTCTTTCAGCGGCTTGCTGCGATCGTCGAACATGGCACGTACTTTTCCGTACACGTTCCCCACCACGAAGTTGTCGCCCGCGTGGAGTGTGCCGTTCTGCACCAGGATCGTTCCCACCGGACCGCGGCCGCGATCCAATTTCGCTTCGAGCACTACGCCGCTCGCCGCGCGTCCCGGAGTCGCTTTCAATTCCTGCAAGTCGGCGGTGAGGCAAATCATTTCCATCAGCAGATTCAGATTCGTTTTCTGCTTGGCGGAAACGTCGACGAATACCGTCTTGCCGCCCCACTCTTCGGGCACCAGTCCGCGATCCGCCAACTGCTTCTTGACCCGCTCGGGCAGCGCGCCTGGCTTATCGATTTTGTTGACCGCAACAATGATGGGAACTTCGGCGGCGTGCGCGTGATCGATGGCTTCAATCGTCTGCGGCATAACGCCGTCGTCGGCCGCGGTAACCAGCACCACAATGTCGGTCGCCTTGGCTCCGCGCGAACGCATGCGGGTGAACGCTTCGTGACCCGGCGTATCCAGGAACACGATCTCGCGGCCGTAGGCGGGAGAAGCCTCATCCGTGATGCGAACCTTGTAGGCGCCGATGTGCTGCGTGATGCCGCCCGCCTCGCCTCCGGCCACATTGGTGGAGCGTATGGAATCGAGCAGGGTCGTCTTGCCGTGATCGACGTGGCCCATGATGGTCACTACCGGCGGACGCGGCACCGCTTCCACGCCTTCCTCGCTGCTCTCGATGGCTGCGTCCGTATCTTTCGCGGCTTGTTGTTCGAAGGTGATGACTTCCGTTTCCGCTCCGAAGAAGCGCGCCATTTCACTGGCTAACTCCGCGTCGAGGGTCTGATTGATGGTGGCGAATACTCCGCGCACCACCAGGCGCGCAATCACATCCTTGGCCCGAATGCCCAGCTTCTCGGCCAGGTCTTTCACCGAGATTCCTTCGGTAATGGTGATGTTGCGCGTGATTGGCGCGGGCTCGTTGCTGATGATCATGCGCGGCGGCGGAGTGTAGCCCTTCATCGGGCCTTCCTTCACACCTCGCGGCACATATCTCTGTCCTGGGCGGCGGGACGGAGCTCCCGGACGGGCTCCCGGACGAACGGGTCCAGGCGGGGCCATTCCCGCTCCCGGACCTACGCCCAGCGGACGCGATCCTGCGGGCGCCACTCGCGTAGGATGCATCGGCCGCCGTTCTCCCGGACGAAGCGGTGGGCGCGGTGATCCCGGCGCTTGCGGCCTTGCCGTACGCTGAAAAATTGGTTGTCCCGGCACCGGCCGTCCCGGTACCGGACGCGGAGCCGCTCCCGGCGCAGGCACGGGCGCCTTGTACACCGGGCGCGGGCCGGTCTGCGGCATGATCATGCGCGGCGGCGGCGGACCCGGAGCCGCTGGTCTCGAAGGCGCCGCAGCCTGCATCTGCGTAACATTATCGTTCGCCGGAGGAGGCGCCGTTGGCGGAGCGCTTCCGACCGGCGCTGCAGGAGGAGCTGAAACCTTCGACGGAACGGCGATCACAGGTGGTGCTGTCGTTGTACCGGTAGTGGATGGACCCGCAGCCGGTGTGGTCGCGGCGGGCGGGGTCACGGGAAACTTGGGGGGAATTACCACGACCGTCGGCGGGCGGTACGTAGCCGCTACCGAAGCGGGCGTGACCAGTCTCGGGGTGGGAGCGGGGACTTCTACCGCGGGCTTGGGCGGCGCTGCCTTCGACGGCGACACAGGAGCGGCGGGAGCTTCTGCCTTGGCTTCTATCGCGGCTGGCGGCGGCAGCGTAACTGGCGGCTTGACTGCCGGACGCGGCGCGGGATGCTCAGCGGCTTCCTTGAGCTGGGTGATGGCGCGCAGCACGTCTCCGGGCCGCGAAATGTGCGAGAGGTCGATCTTGGTCTTGATCTCTTCTTCGCCGTGAACGGCGCGCGAAGCAGTCCTTGCCGAACTCGGTGTCGCATCGGAGCGTCCGCGGAGATGCTTCCGCACCAGGTCCGCTTCGTAATCTTCCAGAGAGCTGGAGTGCGTTTTCTTCTCCGTGACGCCCACCGTGGTCAGCACGTCAAGAATTTCCTTGCTCTTGACTTCCAACTCACGGGCCAGATCGTTGATTCGAATCTTACTCATCCGCCGTCGTTTCCTCTTCTTGTCACGCCAGTCTCGCGTGTCTAAGCTCGCGTTTCTAGGTTCGCATGTCTAACCTCATGTAATTCCTGGTGCAATCCTGCTTGCGGCTGACGAAGCCCGCGCTTTCGGTTCGGATGCAACTCCGAACTCGCCACGCTCCCAGGTTCAGCTCTGCTTGTCTTCCGCGGCTTCTTCGGCCGCAGGTTCGACGGTCGCAGCGTCTTCTGCTGGCGCCGCTTCGGTGGGCTCCGCTTCAGCGGCCAACCTCGCCGCCTCTAACTCGCCATCTGCCGGCGATCCGGCTTCTCCGGTGTTTTCCGGCTCCGCGGCCAATGCATCCGCTTCCACCGAACCTTCGGCCAGAGATTCCTCGCTGACCGCCGCTTCAGTGGCGGCTTCTCCGGTGCTCTCCGGTTCCGCGGCCTCTACGGCCTCGCCGCCATCCAGAGTGGCGAAGTAATTATTGACCGCAATACTGATTTTTTCCACCGTTTTCGGGCCAATGCCTTCTATCGCTTCCAATTGCTCCGGGGTCATATCGGCCAGCGACTCCACCGTATTTACGCCTGCCGCCTTCAGTTTCTCGACCAGCCCCTCGCCCAGTCCGGTCACAATCTCCAACGGAGTTGCGGCTTGCGTGACCAGCGCCGACATCTGCTGTTCCACTTCCTGCCGCTTTTCTTCTTCGCTCTTGATGTCGATCTTCCAGCCCAGCAGCTTCGCCGCCAGACGCACGTTCTGTCCTTTTTTCCCGATCGCCAGCGAGAGCTGGGTATCGTCCACCACCACTTCCAGGTGTTTGTCCGCCGCATCCACAATCGTCACCCGGCTCACTTTGGCCGGCTGCAGCGCCTTCTCCGCGAACGTGACTGGATCCTCGTGATACTCGATGATGTCGATCTTTTCTCCGCGCAACTCGCGAATGATCGACTGCACCCGCATCCCCTTCATGCCTACGCAGGCTCCGACCGCGTCCACGTCCTTATCTTTCGACAGCACCGCGATCTTGGTGCGCTCGCCCGCTTCCCGCGCAATCGCGCGGATCACCACCGTGCCGTCATAAATTTCCGGCACCTCGGTCTGGAACAGATGCTGGACCAATTCCGGCGCGGAGCGCGAGGCGATCACGCCCGGACCCTTCGTCGCTTTTTCGACGCGCACGATCACGACCCGAATCCGCTCGCCCACCGCGAATGATTCCAGTCGCGACTGCTCCTTGCGGCCCATGCGGGCTTCGGCCTTGCCGATATCGAGAATCACGTCCGGACCCTCGATCCGCTTCACGGTCGCATTCACGATCTCGTTCACATGCCCGATGTATTCGTTGTAAACCGTGTCGCGTTCCGCTTCGCGCACTTTCTGAAATATGACCTGCTTCGCCAGTTGCGCCGCAATCCGCCCCAGAATTCCTTCCGTCACTTTCGGGATCAGCAACTCTCCGCCCGCTTCCGCCGCCGGATCCAGCTTCCGCGCCTGCTCCACGGTTACCTGTAGATCCGCGTCCTCCACCTGCTCTGGAGTCTCGACGATCGACTTCACCGCATACGCACTGATCTTGCCGCTGTCTTTGTCGAGCACCGCGCGCAGGTTTTCCTGCGTCTTGTAGTATTTGCGCGTGGCCACCACAATCGCGTCCTCGACCGCGCTCACCACGATCTGCGGATCAATGCCTTTCTCCCGGCTGACCCCTTCGATGATGTTGTAGAGCTCACTAGCCATAAAATTCAGTTCTCAGTTGCCAGTATCCAGTTGCCAGTTCTTCAGACCGCCCGCCAGCTTTGCACGGGCGGGGCACCGCTTAGCCAGTAACAATCGCCAAACACTGGCAACTGGATGCTGGCAACTGGTAACTATATTTCCGGTACTAGATTCGCTTTCTCCACGTTCCCTAATTCAATCTCAACCTTTGGCGCCGCGCCCTCTTTCGGACGCATCTTTTTCTTGCGTGCCGCGCTCAGATCCAGCAGCAGCTTTCCGTTCTCGAAGCTTTCCAGCTTCCCTTCAAAGTGCCGGTTGTTATTGACCGGCTCCCGCGTCGTCAACTTCACGTGACATCCGCGGAAGCGTTCAAAGTCCGCCGCCTTCGTCAGCTTGCGGTCCAACCCTGGAGAAGAAACTTCCAGCACATAGGATCCGCCCGGCACCGCATCCTCAACGTCGACGATCGTCCCGAACTCGCGGCTGAACTTCGAGCAATCTTCGTGCGTCACACCGTCCGGACGACCGAGCGCAGGCGCCGCCCCGGGACGGTCAATAAACACGCGCAGCATGCGGTGCTTACCTGCCCCGCACACCTCGACTTCGACCACTTCCAGCCCGCTCGAGCCTGCCACGCGCTCGGCAATCTGCCGGACCCTATCTAGATCTAGAGCCATGTTTTCAGCAATTTGCGCCCCAACCACCGCGCCCACTATTCCCGCAAATCGGCCCAAACTAAAAAGTGGGCTTTCGCCCACTGGTGTGCTTCGACAATCCTGACACTACGACACAACAGTATTCAATGGCAACTATACGCCGCCAATATGGAAAACACAAACCAGTGCGGCGACCGTAATCCGCCCGCGTGGACGCACCTGCGCCGGGACGGCCGTTCCTTGTCCGGTCAAGTCGAATGAAGCTCTCCGGTTACGGAAGTGTCGGAAGTAACCTTGCCCTTACCTCGTCCGTCCCCCAAACTTTTCCTGATGCAGTTTTCCCGCACCCATCTCGGCCTCGCGCTAGGCTCAGCAAGCCTGCTGGTGCTGGTGTTCCTCGGCTGTCTCTACTGGCTCAGCAACCAGCCGCCGGTTCTGTCGCGCTCCGTTGAACGCGACCCACTCACCCAGATGCCGATCAGCATCACTATGAATCCGTTCCGCGATCGCACTATCGAACGCACTGCCAATATTTTTATCGCTGAGATGCGTGACGGAAATTGCCGCAAACTGCTCGTCCAGTGGGAAAAAGACTACCGCAGGAAGCGCGCCGACTTCCTCTGCAAATCCGAAGCCCAGCACCCGCTGATCTCCTGGAACCTTGTGGAATGGGAGGACGCGCCGCCGCTCGTGATTCTGCACTACAAAGGCGAACGTTACAGTACACCCAGTCAGGATTCAACGTACAAGGACCTTTTCACAGTGACCGAAGAAAAGAAAGATTCCGGCTGGACAGTTACGAAGTACGACTCTTTCTACTGATGTGCAATCCCCGGCGTGCTCTGCGCCTCGGTTACTCCATTGCATGACTCATCACCGCATGACTCATCACGCGGTCACGGTACTACTCTTGAAAATGGAATGCCGGCGATTCAATCCAAGTCCAAATGACTTGGGCTACTGTTTCGTATCGGCTGTTTTCGCGTCCGCCGGTTTGGTTTCAGGCTTCGCCTCTTCATTCAGAATACGCAGCTTTTGTTCGGAGCCATCCGGCAAAGGTATGTGAGCTGTTCCCTTCTCGACTCGGAAATGAATCACATCGCCGATTTGCAGTGGTTTGTCTCCTCCACATTCTTTTCCCGTGCTGCCAAGAAACATTGGCGTCTTGCCACAATCTAGCTCGTAGATCTTTGTGTCCGTTTCGATCTTGTACGTGTGGCTGTATACCGAATAGCTGCCCCCACCCGTATTATTGCCGGTCTTGGGGTGCGTTTTCGTATGTTCATTCTGTCCAATGCCAATGACCTTCCCCGATTCTGGGTATGTATTGGGTTCTTTTGCGGCCGCAGCTCCGGATAAAGCAACCACAGCAAAAATGAATAGAGCAAGTAGATAGAGCGATGGTTTGCAGCGTTCTTTCCTGTAAGGCATGGGAGATCCCTCCTAAGGGGGCCAGGCTAGTAGATTTTGAAAAGAATGCTCACTCACGGCGATGCAAACACGAAGTAAGGAACCGAACATCGTACATCAGCGAACGACGACCCACAATGTAGGGAATTGGGGCGCGAGAATCGAATTCACTATGGATGTTTTGCAGACCTCAGCCTTACCACTTGGCTCGCGCCAGATTGTTTGCTACCCGCCGATATGCACCATGGTCCGCGAAGCCGGCACGAATCCGGGTTCTCCGATGTGGTGGCGCTCTTCTTTTTTCTCCACCACTTTCACGATGAATTCCGTGAGCTTCTCGTCGGTCGCGCCGCGCCGCATCAACTCGTGCAGATCGTGATCCCATGCGGAAAATAAACACGTGCGCAGCTTGCCGTCCGATGTGATGCGAATCCGGCTGCAGTGTCCGCAGAAGGGATGCGACACCGGCGCGATAATTCCAATTTCGCCCACGCCATCGGAGAAGCGATAGCGCCGCGCCGTTTCGCTGCCCGCGTGCGCAATCTCCTGCAGCGGCAAATACTCCGACATGCGGGAGACGACCTCATCGAGCGTAACCACAATCTGCGGCGTCCAAACGCGATCTTCTTCGAGCGGCATGAATTCGATGAAGCGCACCACCACCCGCTCTTCCCGCGCGAACATGCCAAACGGAATGATCTGATCTTCGTTGAAGCCGCGCAGCAGCACGCAATTGATTTTCACCGGGTCGAGTCCCACACGCCGCGCCGCGCGCACTCCCGCCAGCACGCTCTCGTATCCATTGGGAACGCGCGTGATGCGCGCAAATCGCTCCGGATCCACGGCATCCATGCTGACCGTCACGCGATCGAGGCCAGCGTCTTTGAGCGGCTGTGCGATCTCGGCCAGCAGGTGGCCGTTCGTCGTGAGCGCAATGTCAGGCTTCTTGCCTTCCGAAGTGCGCAGATTCGCCAGGTCGCGCACAAATTCCACAATGCCCTTGCGCAGCAGCGGCTCGCCGCCGGTCAGGCGAATCTTCGTGATCCCCAGCCCCACCAGAATTCGCGCTATCCGCAGATAATCTTCGAACGGAAGCTCCGCAAAGGCCGCGCCATTCGTCCCCGTTCGGCAGTACACGCACCGGTAGTTGCAGCGGTCCGTGATCGAAATCCGCAGGTCGTGAATCGAGCGCCCAAAGTTGTCGGTAAGGCTCAGCATTTAGCACTTAGCACTTAGCCTTCACCTGCATCGAGCCGGTTTGGCTAAACGCTAAGTGCTAAATGCTAAGTGCTGGTTACGGAAACTCGACCATCATTATAGATGCCGATGCCGGACTCCGCGAACCCACCCTAGCCGGGTCGTGGACAGCCGGGCGAGATGCCTGTCTCTCCACAAGACTGATAGACTTTTCCCATGAAAGCACTCGTCATCACTCGTTTCGGCGGTCCGGAAGTTCTCGAATTGCAGCAACTCCCCGACGCCCATCCCGCGCCCGAGCAACTTCTGGTGAAGGTGGAAGCAGGCGGCTTGAACTTTGCCGATCTGCTCACCGCGCGCGGCGGATACCATGGCACTCCCAAGCCCCCGCTCATCGCCGGACGCGAATTCGCCGGTCGCGAATTTACCGGTAACGACGACAGCGGACGCCGCGTGATGGGCTACACGCAATGGGCTGCCTTCGCCGAAAAGACGGTGGTGAATCGCAACTTGGTCTGGCCCGTCCCGGAAAACTGGACCGCCGAACAGGCCGCCGCGTTCCCGGTAAATTTCTTCACCGCCTACTTCGCCTACTGGAAGGCCGGGTTGCTGAGCCAGTCCAACGTCAGCCAACCCAACGTCCAGGCTAACGACAAGCCCGCTGGTTCGCGCGTCCTGATTCATGCCGTCGCCGGCGGAGTCGGGACCGCCGCGGTGCAAATCGGAAAAATTCTCGGCATCGAAATGTACGGAACATCTTCTTCCGAAGACAAGCTGGCGCGAGTGCGCGAGCTCGGGCTGCAACACGGCATCAACTACAAGCAGCGCGATTATGTCGAAGCTATTAAGGATCTGACGCACGGCGAAGGCGTCGACGCGGTTTTCGAAATGCTCGGCGGCGAGCACGTCGCGAAAAGCGTCCGCTGCGTGCGCGACTTTGGACGCGTCATCGTCTACGGCGCCGCCACCGGCGAAATTCCGATGCTTGACACCCGCCTTCTCTACGCGAAAGGCGCTAGCGTCCACGGGCTCTGGCTGTCGTATCTGAGCGCGAACCGCCCGCTCATGGAATCCGCGTGGAAGCAGCTTTCGGAATGGCTGGCAGCGGGCAGGCTCAGCTCTGTGATCGGAAAAGTGTTTCCGCTGGAGCAAGCCCGCGAGGCCTACACGCTGATGCAGGAAGGCAAGAATTACGGCAAGATTGTGCTGAAGATCGGGTAGGTTCTCCGACACGGACTAACGCTAGACAAGACATCCTCTTCTTGTTACTCGGGCACATCCACCTATGCTTTTGCTAACGCGAAGAGTCCACGCGCGTCCAATACGCATGTTCGCAAAAAACATGGTTCGCAAAGAAAAAAGAAATCGGGAACTTACTCCAACCGGGATTCGTATCCTGTAGCGAACCAACGTGGGGGTGGACGGAACCGACTTCCGATCCACTTAGAAGAGTTTGCAGGGTAACGGGACTGGCGCACACATGGTTTGGCGGCCCTGGATGCGCCGGGTCCAAGTAAAGAGCACGAGTGTGAGGCCCGCGTCTTTTTGCGTCACCCTGACATGCGCATTGTAGGAGTTTGCACGGAAAAGGCAAGCCCTCAGTCGAGCGTCCTCGAACCATCACCAGCCGCCCCTAATGTCCCGGCAAAAACCCGGGAAGAAAGCAAGGAGCATATGAAACTGAACCATCTGGCGCTGAACCATCTGGCAAAGACTGTTGTACTCGGGCTGGCCGTGCTGCTCGCGTCGAGCGCGTTCGCAAGTAACAAGGGTTCGCTGCAGGTTGTTGGAGACACTCTCGAAGTCAACGGCCAGCAGCTCGCCCCCGGTGACTATCAACTGCGCTGGGACGGCACGGGAACGAACGTCGAGGTTAGCTTCATGCGGGGCAAGAAGGAAATCGCAAAGGCATCGGCAAAAGTCGTCGCTGTCGACAAACCCTACGCCTACGACGGCGCCGTCGTCGACCATACCGGCGGCAAGGCAACGATTTCTGAAGTACGCTTCGCCGGTAAGAACTATGCCCTCGCCATCGGCACGACCGAGAAAGCCGAAATGAGCGCAAGTTCAAGTAAGTAACTGACTAAGTCCTGGAACAACAAGATAACCATGGGAGCACTCTGTGCTCCCATTGGTTTGTCGATTTAACTAACTAAGACTGGTCTTGGCGGTTAGTTTTTCGCTGAAGGCACGCCTTATACGCGATCGCGAAAGCCGCAAGCATCCTACCTTCCGGTGGCCAGCCTGGTGGCTAACCGCTGCGGCAAATTAGCGGCAAGTATTTTTTCCTGGGCGACTCGCAGGTTGTAAGGCACGCGATAGAAAGTTACGATCCACGCATCGGAGTCGAAAACGGCAAACGCGGCGCGCCAATCGCCGTCGCGGGGCTGACCTACGGAACCGGGGTTGATGAGATAGCGGCGATCTTTGCGAAGAGGTAAGTCAGACGACTCGGGCTGGCCTACGCTGCGGTATCCGGGACGATAGGCTTCGCTGATTTCTCCCGAGAGTGTGAAGCCGCCCTGGAGGTGAGTGTGTCCGAAGAAAGTGACGGGGACTGGAATGGTGATGAGCGGGGCGATGGCGTCGCGGGCGCTGACCATGTATTCATCCTCGTCGATGGGGGAGCCGTGGACGAACTGGACGCCGGGAAGTTCGTCAAGCTGAACGGGACCCTGGGGCAGCCCGCGCAGCCATTCGAGATTTTTGGGAGTGAGCTGGTCGCGCGTCCAGAGTGTGGCGAAGCCGGCGACGGGGTTGAATTCGTCGAGGTTCATGAGGCCACAGACGGCTCGGTCGTGATTGCCGCGGACGAAAACGCGTCCGAGAGATTGCGCTTTGGCAATGACTTCGTTGGGATTGCCGCCGTAGCCGACAGTGTCTCCGAGATTGACGACGAGATCGTGGGCGGGTGCGGCGGCCAGACAGGAATCGAGCGCTTCGAGGTTGCTGTGAATGTCGCTGAGAAGAAGGATGCGCACGGGGGAGGATTATAGCTTTTCTGGAGAGGAAACGCCGAGGCAGGGGTATCTAATTTCCCGTAGAGAGGGCGATCAGGCAGGCTGGCGAGGATGCGCTCGTCTGCTTGAATTTCTTGCCGCTTCGCCGTAAGGGCGCCCATTGTAAACTCAGTGTATGTCTTTGCCTTCGCGGTCTTCCGATTCCAGGAATCTTTTCCCCGCGCCGAAATCGGCGGCCGCCGCGCACACCGCTCATGTCGATGGCGGAGCCCGCGGCAATCCCGGGCCTGCGGGCTACGGTGTCGCCATTCAGGACGCCTCCGGGCACACGGTCGCCGAGCTCAGTGAATACCTTGGCCACCACACCAACAACTATGCCGAATATCAGGGACTCCTCGCCGCGCTACGCTACGCCGCCGAAAACCAGATCAAGGCGCTCAAGGTGATTAGCGATTCCGAACTGATGGTGCGCCAGATGAAAGGCATCTACAAAGTGCGGAATTCCGAACTCCGCACGCTGTACGACGAGGCGCAGCAACTGGTGCGACGGCTCGAGCACTTCGAAATCCGCCACGCCTTGCGTGAACACAACCAGGTTGCGGATCGGCTCGCGAATCAAGCCATGGATCGAGGACGATAGGTCGAGGTAGCGAGAAGGTGGCTAGAGGAAAACCGCAGATCCCTTGCTGGCGTTCGGGATGACAACTGGGAAAAAGTTTAAGAGCCGATCACTGAGGGCTGAGAGCTGACGGCTGAGCACCGGCGTCGCAACCGCCCTACGCTCCGCCCTTTTTCGTCGCCGCCGCTGCCTTCACCTTCACCGTCTCCCAGGGCCGCTTTGGCCGGTCAACCTCCGGTTCGTCGCGGTCCTTGATGCGATCGTATTGATACGAATCGCTGGTGGTCCCGAGCGACTCGTTGTAGAGGCTGGGCAGGGCCAGCGCTTCTTTCATTTCTTCGGAGAACTGCTGCAGAGCTTTCAGGTGCTCGGCCGTCGCTGGCACTTCCGTCTTTGTCGTCTTCATAAACTGCTGATAGCCGCGATTGATCAGCTTCGAGATTTCGCTGCCGATCAGGTATCCGGGATAGGCGAAAATTTTCACGCCGCCGTCGTCCGTCTTCTGGATCGCCGCCGAGCAGTTGTACTTCTTCAGGAATACGCGGTTTTGCGTGCCTGGAGCTTCGATCAGATCAAAGCCATGACCGCGCAGCCAACTGACTGCGTCTTCGTAAGATTGTTGTTCGACTTTCGCTGCCATTTTATAAACTCAATTCTCGCCGCATCCTCTTAGATGCGGCTTGCACGGATTCGATGGAACCAAAAAAGTCCCCCATGAATCTAATGACCAAAGGAACTCAGTAACGCTAGTATAGATATACCTTTTTTGAGATTGCGGGCACATTACTCTAGTCACAACGGCATCTACATTCCATGACCCCGGCTGCTTCCGGCTCCGCGCTATCGCCGTCCCTTTTCCACGCCAAAGCCGCGTCTGGCAAGGGAGGAGAAGCTCTCGTCGCCCGCATCGGGAACACGCCGCTGTTGCCGCTTGACGCGGTCACCAACGACTTTCCCCACGTAAAACTTTTGGGCAAGGCCGAATGGCACAACCCCGGCGGATCGGTTAAAGATCGCGCCGCCGCCAGCATCGTGGCCGAAGCGCGCCGTTCCGGAAAACTCGGTCCGGGAAAGACTCTGCTTGATTCCACCAGCGGCAACACCGGCATCGCCTATGCCATGCTCGGCGCCGCTCTCGGATTCCCGGTCACGCTCTGCGTGCCCGAGAATGTTTCCCCCGAGAGAAAACGCATCCTACAGGCATACGGCGCAAATATCATCTACACCGATCCCGCCGAAGGCTCCGACGGCGCCCTGAAGATCGCCCGCCAGTTTGCCGAGCGCCATCCCGATCTCTACTTTTACGCCGATCAGTATTCGAACGACGCCAACTGGCGCGCGCATTACGAGACCACCGCCAACGAAATCTGGCAGCAGACCGAAGGACGGGTCACGCACTTCGTCGCCATGCTCGGCACCACCGGAACCTTCGTCGGCACCACGCGCCGCTTGAAGGAGTTGAATCCGCAGATCCGCTGCATCTCGCTGCAACCCAACTCCGCCTTCCACGGCATCGAAGGCGCGAAGTACTTGCCCACGGCGATCGTGCCGCGCATCTACGATTCGTCGCTCGCCGACCAGAATCTGGAGATCGTGACCGAAGACGCGCACGCCATGGCCCGCCGCCTGGCGCGCGAACAAGGATTGCTGGTGGGAGTTTCCTCGGCCGCGGCCGTGCTGGGCTGTCTGCGAGTTATTGAGCGCCTAACACCGGAGCGTCTACAATCCGATCGCCTGAAAAAAGATCAGCGCGCTACCATTGTCACCATACTTTGCGACTCTGGCGAAAAATATTTGACCGAAAGATTTTGGAGTGAAGAATAATTGCAGAGGTCAGAGGTCAGATTGCAGAAGTGAAGCAGCTACCTCTGCAATCTGACCTCTCACCTCTGACCTTACCGATGCTCAAGCTCTCTCAGTCCGCCTACGTCGCCCTTCGTCAACACGGAGAGGAAACCTATCCCTACGAGTGCTGCGGCGTGCTGCTCGGGCAGTTCGACGACGGAGTCGAAGCCGGATCAAAGACGGTCTCGCGCATTGCCCGCTGCGGTAACACGCGTGAGGACTCGCCCCACAACCGCTACCATATCGATCCCAGGGACTTGGTCCGCATTCAGCGCGAAGGCCGCGAGCGTGGCGAGGATATCGTCGGCTTCTATCACTCCCATCCCGACCATCCCGCGCAATGGTCGCCCACCGATCTCGCCGAAGCCCACTGGTTTGGCTGTTCCTACGTGATTACGAGCGTGGAGAAGGGCAAGGCCACTTTGACAAACTCATTCGAGCTGACGGGGACGGACGAGGCCGACAAGGAATTTGTGGACGAGAAGACCGACAAGACTGACGTGCGATGACAACTAGCGAGGCGTGAAGTAGTTTCGCACTCCGCTCCTCGTCATGTAGAACAACAGTAGACCTGCGATCACAACTCCGACGGCTCCTTTCAGCGGCTCTCCCCTTATGCCGTTGATAAGATCGCCCAGCGCGTTGATCGCGATGATCGTTGCTCCCAGAGCCCATCCCCAGTAACGGCGCCGGAACCAGCCGACAGCCGCGGCACACAAGAGCGCCGAAAGTACCATGAAGCCAAGCCCTGCGCTTTTACCCACCGACAAGAGCTGAGCGTGACCCGTTTTGTTCAACGCCCAGAGCCCATCGAGGATGGTCCCGGGGTTGAGCAGCGTAGCGGCGGCGTAGGCGGCCATGGTTGCGCCAAACAGGAAAAATACGCCAATCGGGACAAAGCCTCGCGGGCGTTTGTGTTCGTCAGTATCCATCGCCGTTCCGTTCGGTACTGGACGAGCGCGGACGCCCGTCGCTCCACTTTCCGCTTGCATCTTTCACCAGTACCATAGCATCTTCTTTACATGCCCCAGATACAGATTCCGTCTCCACTTCGCCAATACTCCGGGAAACATGCCTCGGTCGATGTCCCTGGAAAAACCGTGGCCGAAGCCCTCGCTGGCCTGGTCGCGCTGCATCCCGACCTCAAGCGTCATCTCTATACCGAGGAAGGCAAACTGCGCGCCTTCGTGAATGTTTACGTCAATGACGAAGACATGCGCTACCTGCAGAAAGAAGCCACGGCGCTTAATGACGGTGATACCATTTCCATCGTGCCGTCGATTGCCGGCGGCGGTTGGGTTATGATTTGAGCATGACCTGCGAACCGACAAATCGCCGAATGCCCCGCCCCGCGCGCCGTTGTCGCCGCTGTCTGTAGTTCGCCTTCGACCTGACCACAATTGAGAGGACCCTATGGCCACCTTGTCCGAAGCCAAACCCGAAGCCGTTTTAAGCAACGACGAAATCCTGCGCTACTCGCGCCATCTGATCATGCCCGAGGTCGGCATGGAAGGGCAGCAGAAGCTGAAGGCGGCGAAAGTTCTGTGCATTGGAGCGGGCGGCCTCGGTTCGCCGCTTGCACTCTACTTGACGGCCGCGGGCGTCGGCACGCTGGGCATTGTGGATTTCGACGTGGTCGATTACACCAATCTGCAGCGCCAGATCATACACACCACCAACGATGTTGGCCGCAAGAAGCTCGACTCTGCCGCCGACAAGCTGACGGCGATCAATCCGTTCCTCAATCTGCGCACGTTCGACATGAAACTAACCAGCGCCAACGCGCTCGATTTGTTTCGCGAGTTCGACATCGTCGCCGACGGCACCGACAATTTTCCCACGCGCTATCTGGTCAACGACGCCTGCGTGCTCACCGGCAAGCCCAATGTTTACGGCTCTATTTTTCGTTTTGAAGGGCAGGCCAGCGTGTTCGCAACCGAAGATGGACCATGTTATCGCTGTCTCTATCCGGAGCCGCCACCGCCGGGCCTGGTGCCTTCATGCGCCGAGGGCGGAGTGCTTGGCATTCTGCCGGGGCTGGTCGGCGTAATTCAAGCGACCGAGACCATCAAACTGATTCTGGGACAAGGCGATTCGCTCGCCGGACGCTTGCTGCTGGTCGATGCGCTGGGCATGAAGTTCCGCGAACTGAAGCTGCGCAAGAATCCCGATTGCCCCGTCTGCGGTACCCACCGGACGATCACGGAGCTGATCGACTACGATCAGTTCTGCGGAATTCGCGGGCAGGAAGAACCGGTGTACGGTGGCCTGTCGGTGATGTCGGTGGAAGAGTTAAAGAAGAAGTTAGACGCGAAGGACGACGTGTTTATTCTCGACGTGCGCGAGCCGCACGAATATCAGATCTGTCACTTGAACGGATATCTCATCCCGCTCGGCGATCTGCCGAAGCGCATAAGTGAGCTCGACAGCAGTCGCGAGATCGTGGCCCATTGTAAGATGGGCGGACGGAGCGCTAAGGCTGTCGCGTTTCTGAAGCAGGCCGGCTTCGCCAAAGTGCATAACTTAACCGGCGGAATTACGGCATGGGCAGAGCGGATCGACCCTAAGATGCCGAAATACTGAAGCCCTATCAAAGCATGAGCGCAGTCATAGCTCGGGTTTGACAGCCGGGGATGGCTGTCGCTGCGCGGGCATTCCTTGATTTCCCCCTTTGGCGTATGCTTGGCTGGCTGGCGCATTTTCGTCTTATGCAGTTCATTCCTTCGATGCGATGATGGGCCATTGCTACGAACTTTCTATACGTATTTAAGGAGGCAGCAATGAATAAACTTATGGCGATTGTTCTGTGCATTGCGATGCCGATAATGGCCTTCGCTGGCGACAATGGATACAAGGTTACATACGACGGAGGTTCCCTTCCCGACGCTAAGGCAGGCACGGCGATGAAGTTGATCATCGACTCCAACCAAGTGCGGCTCGTGAGGGACAAGGGAGAGGTCATAACAATTCCGGCCTCGGCGATTACGGAGATAAGCTATGGCCAAGACGTCCATCGGAGGGTCGGGGCAGCGATTGGGCTGGCTGTTGTTTCCCTTGGGATCGGCGCTTTGATGGCCCTTACTAAGTCAAAGAAACATTTCGTGGGTTTGACCTGGGTCGATGGCGACAAGAAGGGCGGCTTCGCGATGCAATGCGATAAGAACGACTATCGCGGAGTTTTGGCTGGACTTGAGGGAGTTACCGGGAAGAAGGCTGTGGACTCGGACGCCATGACCGTGAAGAATTAGTACCGTGATCCCTGTTTGATGCTTTCGATGGAGGGACGGGCGTCTCGCCCATCCTGCCGGGCGGGGACGCCCGGCACTCCACCGGCAAGCGTGTGCCGACAACAGTAATGATCATGCGGTCTGCGGCTCGAAGCCTGGCATCACATTCGCGGCGAATTCAGCACTGGGCAGCGCGCCCAGTGTTGGGGGCCGACTTCAACCAGGGGCGGGAGCTCAACGGCGCAGGCGTCGATGCGATGCGAGCAGCGCGGCTCGAAGGGGCATCCCGGCGGAAGTTGAGCGATGGGCGGGACGGCGCCTTCGATGGTCGAGAGTGGAAGAGCACGGTCGGTCTGGAGTGTGGGAATCGCGCGCAGCAGGCCCTGGGTGTAGGGATGACCGGGGGCGTGAAAAATGTCCGCCTTCGCGCCGAGTTCGACCAGGCTGCCGGCGTACATGACCGCGACGCGATCGGCCACATGCGAGACGACGGCGAGATCGTGTGAGATGAACAGCATCGCCAATCCGAATTTGTGGCGGAGGTCGTTGAGCAGGTCGAGGATTTGCTGCTGAATGGTGACATCGAGCGCGGTGGTCGGCTCGTCGGCGATGAGCAGTTGCGGACGGTTGACGATGGCCATGGCGATCATGACGCGCTGCCGCATGCCTCCCGAGAGCTGGTGCGGATAACTGCGGGCGCGCTCCTCGGGATCGGGAATGGCAACGTCGCGCATGCCTTCGACGGCTCGGCGCCAGGCTTCGGATTTCGAGACGCGGTGGTGAGCGAGCACGGCTTCGGCGATCTGGTTGCCGACACGCATGACCGGGTTGAGGGCGGTCATGGGCTCCTGGAAAATCATGGCGATGCGCGAGCCGCGAAGCTGCCGCAGTTGATCGGAAGGCAGGGTGGTGAGATGCATGGCGACGCTGCCGCCATTCTGCCCGTTATTTTGGAAAATGCGGTTCTGGAAAATGATGTTCTGGAAAACGATGTCGCCGGTGACGATGGCCGAGGGCGGAAGCAGGCCCATGATAGCAAGCGAGGTGATGGACTTTCCCGAGCCCGATTCGCCGACCAGGCCGAGGACTTCCCCCGGCGCGATACAGAATGAGAGGCCGCGCACGGCCGCCGCGGGCGCAACCGTTGCGGCCGGGCCGGCAGACGAAAGCGCCTGCCCAGCACGGGATTGCGGGAACGCGATGGTCAGGTCGCGAACGTCGAGCAGCGGGCTCACGAAGGCTATGGTATCAGCGTCCGGATTATTTCTTGGGTCGCGATTCCGGCGGCACCAATCCCGCAACGCGGTAATACACCACTAACTGACCATAGTGCTCCCCGGAGTGCTCGAGGAGACCCCACGCCATGTCGGAGACGCGCACTTGCTGATTGGCGAACGGATCGACGAGTAAGTCGCCCATCCCCTGATCGCCCTTCTGCTTAATCGCCGCCGCGCCATCGGCAAAAGATTTTTTCACAAACTCCACCACCGCGGCTTTCGTTTTGTACTGCTCGCGTTTGGGATCTTCTCCGGCTGGCGGTTTCAGTCCCATGGCTGGATTGGTAAAGAAATAATTCGCATTGGCGGCGTGCAACAGTTGCTCGGCAAAGCTGCGCTGCGCCGGCACCGGCTTGAAGTCGTACTTATCCTCGGGAAAATCCTCCGCCATGGCAATCAACTTGCGCCCCACTTCGTTCCAGTTCTCCAGCAAAACCTGCGACGGCCCAGCCGCCGGTTTTGGCGCCGCGTCCTTCTTCATCGTGTCTTGCACGGCTGCGAGCGCTGCGGCCATCCCCACGGCAAGAACTACGCTAACGATTCGCCTTTTCATTTCGCCAAGTCCTCCTGTTGTCATTCACTGACTTCTAGTAGAGACGCGGGTTCGCCGCTTCTGCTGAGACGGGGCAAGCCCCGTCTCTACTCCAGTCCAGCCTTCGCCAGCATTTCCAGAAACTGCTTCTGCGTTCGCATATCGATCGACTGCGCCACCAGCTTTCCTTCCCGGTCGTAGACAAAACTCTTCGGAATCCCTTCCACCACAAACAACTCATTTACCTTGCGCCCGGGATCGAGCAACACGGGAAACGAAACCTTGCGTTCGCGGATAAACGGCTCGACCTTCGCCGCCTCTTCATCGGAAATGCCGAGCACCACCAGCCCCTTCGATCCGAAGCGCTCGTAAAGCGTTTCCAGATCCGGCATCTCCTTGCGACATGGTGGACACCAGGTCGCCCAGAAATTTACCAGCACAACTTTGCCGCGCAGTTCCGCGAACGCCCAGGTCTTGCCGGAAAGATCTTTCAGTGCAAATTCCGGATGCTCCCGCTTGTGATCATCCGCCTCCAATTGCGCCATTGCCGTCCGATACTGTTCGTCATCAAGCGCGGCCTCGACATGCTCGTAGCGCACCAGCGAGGCGAGTTCAATATATGGTTCAGCCGGCACGCGTGTGGCTTTGGCATCACTGCCCGCGCCGGAGTTGGCCGGCTCGGCCCACGGCAGCGGGTGCTCGCGTAACGCGTCGGCTAGCGTCGTCGCCACTTGCTGCAGGGCTTCGTGTCCGAAATCGCCTTCGGTGGAAAGATCCGCCAGACTCACCGCCAGCCGCAGCTTGTTCTCTGTCGCCGGCAGCTTCCGGATCTTCAGCGCCAGATCCTTGGTAGTCCCAGCGCGAACGTCATCGGCGAGGCCACGCAGGCCATGGATCTGATCGGCTAGCGGCTTCTCGTCCGCGCTCCACACAATTTGTTTCTGCTGTGCCGAGGCGAGTTGCAGCGCGAAAGTTGCCAACGCGAGGAGACCGGCGAAAAGTCTGATCCGAAGAAGAAAGGTCTTATGCTTCATGGTCCACCAAGCTTAACAACAGACGGCTTCCCGCACCAACTCCGGAACTAATCCGCCCGCTTCTTTTCGGCTATCTTCGGGAAGCCTCGGAGTGATCACAGTTAGGGACACCCACGGAGCCAGTCCGTGGTTCATGATGGGATAATAAGCTCGTCCGCCGCAGCGCTCGCGAGCACGCACAAATCCAGAAAGACGCGCGCGTTGAAAGGGTCTTTGGCGCCCGCAGCTTGCAGAATACTTGCAAACCTGGACCTTAGTATCCGGTAGATTTGCATCATTTGCAGCACGCTGGGCTGCCGCCGATTCCTCACAAATGCGTTACAGAGCTCGCGAAACACGCCACGGACCGTCCCATCGTGAATGTAGACATCGGTCCCGTCGAGATCGCTAAGCGACTTCTTGATGCGGTGCCGCTTGGTTTCGCAGACAATCCACCCCTGTTTGCCCATGCCCACCGCCAACCCCAACTCGAACGGCATATTGAAGCGAGGCGTGCGCGGAGCCCGCCGATCCAGTTGCACGCGTGACAAGTCATGGACCGAATATTGGGAAGAAGCGATTAACGCGAGGATGCGTTCCAAACGCCTTTGGCTGAATGGAATTTCAAGCGTAGCCCGCGGAACGAATCCAAAAGCGCTGATGCCCGCGATGTAGGCCAGCAAGAGGTTCTCGAAGCGATGGTCATACGGGACGTTGAGAAAAACCGCATCCCTTCTAACGCCTGGCTTTGGCGTTCTTCGATTTTGTGGTGGAGATTTTCGTGCCGCCATCACGCCCACTGCTCTTTCTTACGACAGTAGCTGCGGATTTTCTCTTTGCGTGGGTCTTGTCCGCGATCGAGCCGTTCCTGGATTCTCCGTTCCTGAATTCTCGAAGTCCAAGCAGCCGGTCGGTAAACCGTCGTGCCTGCTCGATCAGTTCCTTCGTTCGAGACTTGGAAACTCCGAGAATCTTCGCGGTGCGGTACGGCGTGGCGAAGCGGCTATCGACTCTGATCGCGTGTGTCATCCAACAACATTATATAGGAGAGAAGAGGCTGCATTGCGAGGCGCAGCGGCCGCGAAGTCGAAGTCCCATACGCGTCGACGCTGCCAATAAGATCGTGTACTGAACAGCGCACCGAACCATCTCCGAACCAACCGAGCGGTCGCAATCTAACCGTCCTCTGCTGCTACAATTTTCCGGTTCGCCATCCTTCCCGGATGCGACGAGCCGTGTCTCGACAACCGTCTCTACCACGAGGTGTCTTCATGCCGGAAACTCTGCAGCTTTCAATGCCCGCGCCGCTCGCCACGCTTACGGAGGATGAAATTCTGTTTCGCGACAGCGTGCGCCAGTTTGCTGACGATAAAATTCGTCCGCTGGCGAAGGAGATGGACGAAAGAGCGGTGTTCGATCACGCTCTGATCGACCAGTTTTTTCAGCTCGGCTTGATGGGGATCGAGATTCCGGAGCAATACGGCGGCGCAGGCGGGAAGTTCTTTGAAGCGATCCTGGCGGTGGAAGAATTGTCGCGGGCCGATGCTTCCGCCGGTGTCATCGTGGACGTGCAGAACACGCTGGTGGCGAATGCAATTCTGCGCTGGGCGAGTGAAGACCAGAAGAAGCGTTACCTGCCAAAGATGGCTGCGGACACGCTGGGCGCGTACGCGCTGAGCGAAGCGGGATCGGGATCGGACGCCTTTGCGCTGCAGACCAAGGCCGAACTCAAGGGCAATGATTTCGTTCTCAATGGACGCAAGCTGTGGATCACGAATGGCAAGGAAGCCGGCCTGTTCATTCTGTTTGCCACCGTCGATGCGTCGAGAGGATACAAGGGGATCACGGCTTTTCTCATCGAGAAGAGTTTCCCCGGATTTACGGTCGGTAAGAAAGAGGACAAGCTGGGGATTCGGGCTTCGTCAACCTGCGAGTTGATTCTCGAAGATTGCCGTGTGCCCGAGGAGAACGTGCTTGGCGAAGTCGGCAAGGGATACAAGATTGCGATCGAAACGCTGAACGAAGGGCGCATCGGAATAGGCGCGCAAATGCTGGGCGTAGCGCGCGGCGCATGGGAATGCGCGGCAAAGTATGCGCAGGAACGGACGCAATTCGGCAAGCCGATTGCGGAGTTTCAGGGCATCCAGTTCCAGATCGCGCAGATGGCAACCGAGATCGAGGCGGCGCGGCTGATGGTCTATAACGCAGCCCGCATGAAAGATGCCGGCGTACATTTTGTGAAAGAAGCCGCCATGACCAAGCTGTTCACGTCGCAGGTGGCCGAGCGCGTGACGTCGCTGGCTATCGAAGTCTACGGCGGATACGGTTTCACAAAAGACTACCCGGTCGAGAAATATTGGCGCGATGCGAAGATCGGAAAAATCTACGAGGGCACGTCGAACATGCAGTTGGCAACGATTGCGAAGCTGGTCATGGGAAAGTGAGGTCAGAGGGTAGAGGTCAGATTGCAGAGGTGAAAAGACGCGGTCATAGGCTCTTACCTCTGCAATCCGACCTCTGACCTCTGCAATTCTCGCATCTCTGCAATTGTGGCTACGTTTTCAGAACTTCGATGTCGCGGTACTGGCTGCGAAAATACAGCAGTGGTTCGCCATCCCGGACCACAACCTCCTCCACTTCTGCGATGAAGATAGTGTGATCGCCGGCGGTCTGCGTCGAGTGTAACCGGCACTCTAGGTACGCGAGAGCCCCTTGCAGCACCGGCGTTCCGTGCGCGGTGCGATCGAAGCGGGCACCCGCGGCTTCCGGATGATCCGTCTCCACGGCGCGCGCGTAGTATTCCGAGATGGCCCGTTGCTCGCTGCTCAGGACGTTCACTCCAAATCGCTTGCGGGCATGCAGATGAGCATGCGTCCGCGCCCGTTGATCCACGCAAACCAGCACCAGCACCGGGTCGAGCGAGACCGCGGTGAAAGCATTCGCCGTCATGCCATGGACTTCGCCATCGCCGTCCTGGTCGACCGTGATGACCGTGACTCCGGTTGCGAAACATCCCATCGCCTTGCGGAAATCGGTCGCGGTAAGGCTCATGCGGAAACCTGCGGGCCACAGCTTGCCGACAAGCGCCGCGAAGGCGACCATCCGGCAACTGATCACGCTACCACACTTGCGGGATCAATAAAGGTTCGTACGGTCTGCCTTGCGGGGACAAGGATTCGCTGCCTCCGCTATCATCTTTGCCAGTATGATGGTTGGCAACGTCGGACAGAAATTACGGCGCGGGTTCAGATGAACCGGGTTTTGGGTTCGAGTTTCGAAGTTGAGATATGGCTACTCTTTCCCCATATGAGCTGTCCGCAACCGCTGCCGAGTTAGCGAACGGCGCCGCGAAGCCGATCTCTCGTGAAGCAGCTTGTCATCTGCTGCGAGCGGGCGACGACACGCTGCCTTCGCTGCTTTCGGCGGCGCAACTTGCCCGCGCGCGATTCAAGCCCGGAATCATCACCTACTCCCGCAAGGTGTTTCTTCCGCTGACGAATCTTTGCCGCGACTATTGCGGCTACTGCACCTTTCGGCGCGACCCTGGCGAGCCCGGCGCGCACACCATGACGCCGGACGAGGTGATGGAAGTGGTGCGCGCGGGAGAGCGCATGGGATGCACCGAAGCGTTGTTCAGCCTGGGAGACAAGCCGGAGCTGCTTTTTCCCCAGATGCGCGAGACGCTGCGGCGCTTCGGATACAAATCCACGCTGCATTATCTGGAAGCGATGTGCGAGAAGGTGCTGCGCGAATCGAGTCTGCTGCCGCATCCCAACCCTGGATTGATGAGCGCTGAATGGCTGGAGCGGCTGTCCCGCGTGGCTCCTAGCTTGGGGCTCATGCTGGAAACGACCAGCGCGCGACTGCTCGCGAAGGGCGCCGCTCACGATAATGCTCCCGACAAAGAGCCGGCGAAGCGCCTGCGGGTGATTGAGGATGCGGGACGGCGAAAGATCCCTTTTACCACGGGAATTCTGATTGGAATTGGCGAGACGCTGGCGGAGCGAGTGGATGCGTTGATCGCGATCCGCGGCTTGCATGAGAGGTATGGACACATTCAGGAAGTGATCGTGCAGAACTTTCGTGCGAAGAGCGGAACGCCGATGGCGCACTGGCCCGAACCGGACCGTGGAGAAATGCTGCGCACGCTGGCTGTGGCACGCCTCCTGATGCCGGAGATGAATATTCAAGCGCCGCCGAATCTTTCCGATCCAGGCGTTGGTTTGCACTATGCCGATCTGCTCGATGGCGGAATCAATGACTGGGGCGGAGTTTCGCCGCTGACGCCGGATTTCATCAATCCAGAGAAGCCGTGGCCGCATCTGGAACAATTGCGACAACGGACCGAAGCGAAAGGATTCGAGCTGCGCCAGCGGTTGCCGGTTTATCCTGAATTCGCGGAGCAAGCAGCGGGCCACAGCGATTTGCTGGCCGAGCGCCTGGGCGCTGCCGCAGACGCTGACGGCTACGCTCAAAAAAAGAGGGCGGCATGATCACGGTTCTCACCGGCGGCACGGGCGGCGCCAAGTTCGTAGATGGACTCCGGCAGATCGTTTCTCCCGAAGAACTGACGATCATCGTGAATACCGGCGACGACTTGTTGTGGTGGGGATTGTACGTTTCGCCCGATCTCGATTCCATCACTTATATGCTGGCCGGGAAACTGAGCCAGGAGCGCGGCTGGGGCGTGAAGGGCGACACCTTTTTTTGCCTGAATGCCATGGGCCAGATGGGGCAGCCGACATGGTTCCACGCCGGCGATCGCGATCTGGCCACGCACATTTTTCGCTCCAAGCTGCTGGCCGACGGCAAGACGCTTAGTGAAGCCACGTCCGAGATCGCGAGCCGGCTTGGAGTCAGGACACGTGTTCTGCCCATGAGCAATTCGCGCGTGGAGACGCGGGTTTTGACTCCGGCGGGAGACTTGAGCTTTGAAGAATATTTTGTTCAGCGCTGGTATCAGGATCCCGTGGAATCGGTGCGGTTCGCCGGCGCGTCGGACGCGGAACCAGCGCCGGGAGTAGTCGAGGCGATCCGCTCGGCGGATCTTTTGCTGCTGGCGCCAAGTAATCCCGTGACTAGCATCGCTCCGATTCTCGCTGTGCCAGGAATTCGCGAGGCGCTGCGCGAAAGCCGCGCCCGCACCGTGGCCGTGAGCCCGATTGTGGGAGGAGCCGCAGTCACTGGACCCGCAGGGATACTCATGGCGGCACAAGGATTCGCGGTTTCGATTGCCGGCGTCGCCGACTTCTATCACGACTTCCTCGATCTGCTGGTGGTCGATTTGCAGGATGCAGCGGCTGCCGAGGAGTTGCGCTCGACCGGCATGACGGTGCATTGCGCCCCAACTGTCATGCGCAAGAACGAAGACAGGATCGCGCTGGCCAAGAGCGTTCTGGACGCGGCGATGCAACCTCCGCCGGCTCCGGCGATCGTGGAGCGGGCATGATTCTGGTTCCCGTAAAAAACCTGGCCGACGCGAAGCGGCGGCTGTCGCCTATTTTGAATCCGGAAGAGCGTTTTGCGCTGGCGCAGGCGATGTGCGAGGACGTGCTGCAGGCACTGGCACGCTGGCAAAGCCGGCCTTCCGTTGCGGTGGTGACGAGCGACTCGTTTGCGCGCGATCTGGCGGCGCGCTTCAATTTTGAGGTCGTTGCCGATGACAACTCGGGAGAGACCCGCGCCATCGAAATGGCGACGGCGGTTTGCAAAGAGCGCGGAACGGAGAGCACTCTGGTCGTTCCAGCAGATATTCCTTTGATCGATAGTTTGGAATTGCAGAAGATCGTGGATTGCGCTCCTCGTCTTCAAGGCGGCGCAGTGCTGGTGCCGGATGCGGCCGGGCGCGGTACCAATGCTGCCTGGCGATCTCCGAGTGATTTGTTTGCGCTGCGCTTTGGGAACGACAGCTTCCTGCCGCACCTGGCCGCAGCCAAGGCAACGGGACTGCCTTGTGTTGTGCTCGAACTGCCGGGGATTGCGCGGGATGTCGATCGTCCCGAAGATCTCCGCGAACTCGCGGCTGCCAGCGGGGAGCGGCAATCGCAGAAGCTGGTGCGAAGCTGGAATCTGAGCAGCCGAAAGCATGCCTAACATGGCCGGGTTTAGGATGAGGTCGAGCGCTGCCAGGCACGCGGGTAAGCGGGCGGCGCTGGAAGTTCGTATTCTTCCGGTCGCGGTCAGCGGAGAAATCTGCGCGGGAGAATCGCTGTGCGCGCGGTTGTTAGCGGCGGCGCGAACCTCGGGGCTGCGCTTTCAGGATGGCGACATCCTGGTGGTGAAGCACAAGATCATCTCGAAGGCGGAAGGCGCTGTGGTCGCGCTGGATGAGATACGGCCTTCGGCGGCTTCACGGACTTGGGCTCGGCGCTACGGGCTGGACGCGCGCGTCCGCGAATTGGCGGTGCGTGAGAGTCGCCGAATCGTGCGGCGCAAGCGCAATGTGCTGATCACCGAGACGAAGCACGGATTCGTTTGCGCGAATAGCGGCGTCGACGTGTCGAACGTTGATGGTGGACGGCACGCGGTGCTGCTCCCGGTGGATCCGGATCGCTCCGCGGCGCGGTTGCGGCGGGAGTTGCAGAAGCAGCTTGGGATCGAGATCGCGGTCATCGTCAGCGATAGTTTCGGGCGTGCGTGGCGGGAAGGCTTGACGGAAGTGGCGATTGGCGTCGCCGGAATGCGGCCGCTGGTCGACTATCGCGGACGCCGCGATCCACACGGCTACCCGCTGCACGCGACGGTGGACGCGGTGGCCGATGAACTGGCTTGCGCGGCGGGACTGGTCTGCGGCAAGCTGGCAGGTACTCCCGCGTGCATCATTCGCGGTTACGCTTACATCCGTGAAAACCGCCGAGGAAGCGGCGGGGCGCGGGAATTGATCCGGCCCGCACGGAAGGATCTTTTTCGATAGGAGAATGTTATGGCATGGCAAGCTTCAGAGATCGAGCAATTCCCCGCGCTAACCTGGGAACAGATCGCACCACAAGCTTCGGTGGCAACTCGCAGCGCCCTGGAGCGCGTGCTGGAAACACAAGACGGAGCATGCCTGACCGACGAGGAGCGCCATGCCTTGGCGAACTGCGATGGGCCAAACTGTAATGGCGCGGACTTGTTCGCCCTGCTGGTGGCTGCCGATACTCTTCGGCGCGACCTGGTCGGCAACATCGTCACCTATGTGGTGAATCGCAATATCAATTTCACCAACATCTGTTTCGTGGGATGCAAGTTTTGCGCCTTCAGCCGCGGGCCGCGGCAGGCCGATACTTATTTTTATTCGCTCGAAGACATGGGCCGCAAAGCGAAAGAAGCGTGGGACGTGGGAGCGACCGAAGTCTGCATTCAAGGCGGACTGCCGCGCGATCTGCCTCCGTTTTATTACCGCGACATTCTGCGCGCCGTGAAGAAGGCGGTGCCGGGCATGCACATCCACGCGTTTTCTCCGATGGAGATTGTGTACGGCGTGGAACTGACCGGCATGACGCTGCGCGACTACCTCATGATGCTGCGCGATAACGGACTGGACACGCTGCCGGGCACGGCGGCCGAGATTCTGGACGACGAAGTGCGTCATGTGCTGTCGCGCAACAAAGTTACGGTGGCGCAATGGCAGGAGGTGATCCGCACCGCGCACGCGTGTGGAATCCCGAGCACTTCGACCATCATGTACGGGCACAGCGAAACGCCGGACCACTGGGTGCGGCAGTTGTCTTTGTACCGGCAGATTCAGTCCGAGACGGGCGGTTTCACCGAGTTCGTGCCGCTGGGATTTGTGCACCAGAACACGCTTTTATTTCAGCAGGGACTGGCGCGCACGGGACCGACGCTCAGCGAACATCTCAAGATTCATGCGCTGGCCAGAATCCTGCTCGCCGGCTCGATTCGCAACGTCCAGGTGTCTTGGGTGAAGCTGAACCGCAAACTTTCTCAACTTTGCCTGCAAGCCGGCGCCAACGACTACGGCGGAACGCTGATGGAAGAAAACATTTCGCGCGAGGCCGGAGCGACGGCGGGTGAGTACACGAGTCCAGAAGATTTTCAGGCGATGATTCTGGAGATCGGGCGCATTCCGGCGGAGCGCAACACAAAATATTCGCGGCTGCAGATCAAGCTGCCTGTCGAAGCGGCTTCTTCCGAGGCTTCTTTAGAGATTGCCTCTGAAAGAGCGCTGGCTCCCGAGTTTGCATAAAAGGTTCGCATGACAGTTCCCATGAAAGATCGCGCCATCGCCATCATCGGAGGCACCGGTCCGGCTGGCACAGGCCTGGCGCTGCGCTGGGCGCGCGCGGGAGAGACCGTCATCATCGGCTCGCGCGATGCCGCGCGGGCGGAGCAAACGGCGGAAGCAATCCGCAAGCGGCTTGGGCTGAATGCTCAAGTTTCCGGGATGGAAAATTCGGCAGCCTGCGCGGCCAGCGATCTGCTGGTGCTCACCGTTCCGTTTGAAGGGCAGGCCGCGCTGCTCAAGCAGTTGAAGCCTGCGATCCGTCCGGGCAGCATTCTGATCGATGCCACGGTTCCGCTGGCGGCGAGCGTGGGCGGACGCGCCAGCCGCACTCTGGGCGTGTGGCAAGGCTCGGCGGCGCAACAAACGGCGGAGCTGGTTCCGAAGGGCGTCTCGGTTGCGGCGGCGTTCCAGAACATGTCGGCAGAAAAGCTCAACAGCGATGAAGATGTGGATTGCGACGTGATCGTATGCAGCGACGATCCCAATGCCACGCAGATCGCGATGGAACTTGCGACGCAGATCGCGGGCGTGCGAGCGATCGATGGCGGAAAGCTGGAGAACGCGCGCATCGTCGAGCAGATCACCGCGCTGCTGATTGGTCTCAACATCCGGCACAAAGGGCACGGCGGAATACGGATCACGGGTCTGCCGGAAGCCGCGTACAGGCTTAGGTCCTAGGTGTTAGGTCTCAGGTCTCAGGTCTCAGCTTTCGGTTCTCAGTAAAGGCGGGGATTTTTTTCGGGAGCGCTTGCTTCCACCACTCGTTACCAAGAAGATATTAGCCCGTGTTCACCCCCCCACCCTAGGGGTACCCCCCCTACCCCCCCACCCCCTTCTTATCGTCTCTGGAATGATGGGGTTAGGGACGCCTACCTCTAAAGATTTGAGAGCAAAGGACTTGTTTGCAAAGTATTCCGAAACAAGGACTTAGCTTGATTTTTGGCCCGTATTCCTGTTTTGGGCACCGTTTTGGGAAAATGACGCCAGCCCTCTCGCAGGGAATTTAGTTATCAAAGAGTTATCAATGAACCAGGCCACACAACTTCCGATGCCGCCTCTGGAGGCGGGCACGGCTCGAACCTTCGCCAATCAATAGGATTTTCGCACGGAGATGGTTGGAAGTCTGTGATGGCGGTCGCTGGTTGTTTGTGATGAAAAAAAGGCCGGCATCAAATTGAGTAGGTGAGAGGCGCCGCCTCATCCCACTCATCGCAAAGAACGCGATGAGTGGGACACCCGGCTAGTGAAGCGCTAGGGCTGGTATGATGCCGATCATACGAGCACACAATGGACTTGCGCGATGCGATCCAGAACGCCGCACAGATACTCGATCAAGAAAGGGCCGCGCCGACGTGTGGTTACGAGTCGGTCACAACTGATCCAGTCATGAGTGCCCTTTCCGCTCTTGTCGACCCGTTGAGAGAGCGTGGCAAACGCTGGCGTGCGGTCCAAGAGCACCCGGAAGAGTTTCAATTCAAGAGCCTAAATTTTGATCTCCTGTGTGCATTGTGGGATCAGGTGCCCGCGCAGGATAGGCCGGCATGGCTCGCGTCGTTACTTTCGCGAATCTCGAATGCGCGGTCGTATCGCCACATATCTGGAGAAGTGCTGGGGGCCGGACAGTGGCATCGGTGCTCGTCCGAGTTACCACTGGTTGCGGAATTCCTTGTTCGCCTAGGAAACAAGCAACCCTTTATCCTGTCTCTCAATAAAGCGGCCCCCAGCCCCGGTCTAACGCTGCTCCTAGTCCAGATCGAGGAAATGATTGCGCTCAACTTCACCTTGTTCACCGACGAGGAGTACACGCAATTTCCAACAGCAATCGCAGGCATCAGGAGAACCATTGCCGAACTTGAGAAACGGCCAAGACCCACCTCAACCGTTGAGTCGAATACGATCTACTATGTGCGCCGTGAGGTTCCCGAATTCTGTGATTCTGTGTTAGAAGGATGTCGCAAGGCGAAATATCTGTACTTAAAGGGCTCCTTGTTGCCGGGAATGAACCTAGAGGTGAACCAAGACAAGGGCACCGTCCGCACCTTCTTGGAAAAGTTGGGCTTCACGCAATTGCTCATTCAGTCACTCGAAGAGGCAGAGAGGCAGTACCGGATCGCTGCGACACCATTTGATCTGAAGAGCGGCATGGGACATCTGCGCAGCTTCTTAGAGCATCTTCACCGTGAAGCCTGCCAGTCCATCGCTACCGCTGCCGGTGAAACAATAGCTGATCGATGGGGACCCGCGACTAGCTATCTGCACCAAAAAGGATTCCTGTCGCAGCAGGAAGAGGCTTTCGTCACTTCGCTTTATACTCTCCTGAGTGATGAAAGCGTGCATCCGCTCATCGCGGAACGCGAATATGCGCGCCTACTGCGCTGTGTCGTGATCGAATACGGCGTGATGTTCCTGGCCACGCTGGATAAGAAGGGCGTCGGTCTTGGCGCCAAACCATAACACGCCTTTATCATCCGTGTAGCGTTCTTGATCTCCTCGCCGTCCATGTACGAAGTCGAAATCGGCAGCCAGAAGGGACAGACTGCCGTGGCCCTTCAGGGGCTAAAGCCCGCGTCTTTATTGACTCTGGGTGGGCACGGTTGAAGCCGTGCCCTTCCCGTTTGTGGAGAGGGCCAGGTCTTTTCGCAGCGCTGAAGCGCTGCGCTACCCAAAAGCAAAGGCCGGGCGCCTCACCCCTTGCAGCCTTCTCCTTCTTTGCTAGCTGCTTGGAATCCAATGAACGGGGGGAACTCCCCGAGACGTCGTTTCTGAACGAGAGGATGCGGGGGCCTTCGCCTCCGCAGGGGCTTCACTTCGTGAAGTCCCTGCTCCGCTCGGGATGACAACTTGGATAAGGGGTTGGTGATTCGCATATCCTCCTACTCTTCCACCGGCTGCGCGTTTAGTTCCTGAACGGGTTCGCCTCCGGACAAGCCTTGGGCTACGATCAGGCGGCGGGCTTCTATGCGCAGATTGGGGAGAGCGCGTCCGAACAAGATCGCTCCGATGACGCAGGCTACGCCTCCGATGGCGACCGTGATGGGCGCGCCGATGTGGTGGGCTAGCGCTCCTCCGAAGAAGGCTCCGAAGGGAGCCATGCCCATGAACATCATCGAATACACGGACATGACGCGGCCGCGCAGTTGGTCGGGAACCATGGTCTGGATCAGCGTGTTCGAACAGGCCATCTGCAACATCATCGAATAGCCGGCGGGCAGCAGCAGCGCGACTGACAACCAGAAGGAACGCGAGAAGGAAAAAAGAAAGAGGCTGATCCCAAAGCTCCCACAGGCGAATGCGACCCACCGGCCTAAACCTTTTACTCCGGTTTTAGCGGCCAGCGTCAAGGCGCCGAAGAGAGCGCCTACGCCGGTGGCTCCCATGAGGATGCCGAGGCCGCGCGCTCCTCCGTGGAGGATTTTGTCAGCGAAGACCGGCATCAGTACGGTATAGGGCATACCGACCAGGCTCACCAGGCCGAGCAGCAAGAGCAGCGCGCGAATGACCTTGGTGTGGTTGGCCCAGCGAAAACCCTCGATGATGTCTTCGATCGGCGAATGCTTGCTGGCACGCGGAGCGCAGTGCACATGCATCAGCGACAGGCCGGCGATCACGGCGATGTAGCTGATGGAATTGGCGGCAAAGCACCAGCCTTCGCCGATTCTCGCCACCAAAATTCCGGCGATGGCAGGGCCGATGATGCGCGCGCCATTGAACATTGAGGAATTCAGCGCGATGGCGTTCATGAGGTCGTCTTTGCCGACCATGTCGACGAGGAAGGACTGGCGGCCGGGAATGTCGAAGGCGTTGACCACTCCGAGCAGGGCAGCTAGCACGAAGATGTGCCAGACGTGGACGCGTCCGGTTAGGGTTAGGAACGCCAGAATGCCGGCTAGGATCATGGACGCGGTCTGGGTGGCGATCACCAGGCGCTGGCGATTGACGCGGTCGGCGGTAATTCCTCCGAAGGGAGCCACTAGGAAGACGGGAATCTGGCTGGCGAAGCCGACGGAACCGAGCAGCAGGGCGGACTTGGTCATGCGGTAGACGAGCCACGCCTGGGCCACGGTCTGCATCCAGGTGCCGATGAGAGAGATGAGTTGTCCGCCGAAGAAGAGCTGAAAATTGCGATGGCGCAAGGCGCGCAGAGTGGTGGCCCACTTCGGCAGCCGCGCCGCTTTCGCTAGGACGTCTTCAGCCGCACCGGACTTTTTTTCCTCAGTCACTCGTTCCTCTTCACTCTTTACTCTTTAGAACTTTTTCACATCTTTGGGATGACGGCAACGGGCGGCGGGACGATGCGGACATTGAGTCATTGAATCATGATTCATTGAGCCATTGATTAGATAATTCAGCGGATTTGCACAGCTCAGGCATCGATTTGGAACTTCCCCGCCGGTTCGATTGGCGATAGAGTTAATGTTCGCCGATCCGAGAGATGGGTCCGGGGAGGATGAATGATGAGCACAGATGCTAATCGTCTGGAACATCGTCTGGAACGACGGGGCGGGCAGCGTTTCGAAGTGCACCTGCCGTTGGCGGTTCACTTCGAGGGACGGACAGTGCCCGGATTTACGGAGGACTTGAGTGGCCGGGGAATTTTCTTCTACGCCGAGACGGCGCTCCCGCAAGGGGCGGTCGTGGAATTAACCTTTACCATGCCCGGCGAAATCACTTTGGGGGAAAACATGCCGGTTCGATGCCGGGGGAGGGTGCTGCGGGCTTCGGCCTCCCAAGCCGGGCAACCTAGCGGGATCGCCGTGCAACTTGATTCCTACGAATACTTGGCAGCCAACGGACCCAGTGCTCAATTCGTGCGAGTTTCGGCCACCGGTGCCCCGGGAGCGGAGTCCGGCCCGGTTCCGCGCTGAGGTATCTCTCGTCTTTTCAATCGCCGAATTTTGCCTTACAATCAAGTAAACCAGCAGTCTGGCGGGGCGTTTCCTCTGTTTGAGGACCCGCTGGCGACCTGTAGCCTTGTCCGTGGTCCAATTTCGATTACGAAGGTCATTTGGCCTCGGCGCTGGAAGTTCGTAGCATGACAATGAAGACTGAGAATCGAGTCATGCCCGGAATCGCCGTGGCCCTCCTTACCGAGGACCGCGAACAAGCCGTCGTATTGAACAGTCGGGTGGAGAGCACCAATCTGGCCCGGACCGTATTGAGCCACGTTGGCTTCCCTGCGGGACCGAGCGACGCGGTTTTGCGTCAGTTGCAGGATCAGCGCGCTGAAGTCGTGCTGGTGAATATCGATCCGCAGAATCCGCAGCGAGCGATCCGCACCATCGAACTGATTCACGGCAGCATGCCGGAAGTCACGATTTTTGCCGTAGGCGAGATTAACCAGCCCACGAATATCGTCTCGGCCATGCGCGCGGGGGCGCGTGAGTTTCTGGATTATGGCGCGACCCGCGAGGCCTTGATCGAGGCTTTTACCCGCTTCTCGGCTACGCTGAGCCGGGCGCAGCGCAGTTCCAGCAAGGCGCGCGTCTTCACTTTTCTGAACGCCAAGGGCGGAGCCGGCGCCACCACCACCGCGGTGAATACCGCCGTCGCGCTGCAGGAGACGCACGGGCGGGTGGTGCTGGTGGATTTCGCTCCCATCGGGCACACGGCGCTGCAGCTGAATCTGCGGCCGCAATTCACGCTGATCGACGCTTTGCAGAACCTGCATCGCATGGACGGTTCGCTGCTCGATGGCCTGATGACGCCCTATCGCAATGGCCTTCATCTGCTGGCCGGGGCGCAGCAACCGCACAACTCGGTGCCGAGCGCGTCGGAACTGGCTCGGCTCTTCGACCTGCTGGTGGGCCAGTATCACTTCGTCGTGGTCGATGGCTCGGGCCGGATGGATGCCACGATGCAGATGATCTGCGACCTCTCGAACGCGGTGTTGCTGGTGGCGCAAACCGATGTTGTTTCGCTCTGGAGCGCGGGCCGGATTCACGCCTTCCTGCAGGACGGAGCGGGCCGCGATCGGCTGCGCCTGGTGCTCAACCGCTACAAGAAGATTCCAGGCTTCAGCGACGAGGATGTGGAGAAAGCCACCAACTGCAAGGTGCTCTGGAAGGTGCCCAACAACTACCAGGTCATCGGGCCGGCGATTGATAAGGGCAGCCCAGTGGCGGCGCAGGGGAGTCACGAAATCGGCCGCTCCTATCAGGGGCTGGCCGCGGAACTTGCGGGGGCAACGACGTCCGCCGAGGGCGCGCTCTCGCTGCTCTACCAGCACGACAAGGGCGAAAGTAAGAAACGGGCCGCCGGCCAACTGCTGGTCTCGCCGATGCGCGCCGGACAATAAATCCCTGTTTTCAGTTCCCACAACTTTGATTTTCCGTTCTGCTGTCGGACTTCTTGCCTCGGCAATTTCCGGGCTTTGTTAGAATCAGGGTTCACCTTAATGACGCTTAGAATCGACTTCCACCGCGGAATGCGGGCAGACTCTGAATGACAGTTCCTTCAATCAAGAAACGCGTGCTGAGCGGAATGCGCTCGACGGGCAAGCTGCACCTGGGAAATTACGTGGGCGCGCTCGAAAACTGGGTTCGCATGCAGGACGAGTACGACTGTTTTTTCTTTATCGCCGACTGGCATGCGCTGACCACCGACTACGCCGACACTTCGCGTCTGAAAGAAAACTCGGTCGAGGTGCTGCTGGATTGGCTGGCGGCGGGGCTCGATCCGGCGAAGTGCGTGATGTTCATACAGTCGCACGTGCCGGTACATGCGGAACTGCACCTGCTGCTGTCGATGATCACTCCTTTGGGCTGGCTGGAGCGCGTGCCGACGTACAAGGAGCAGAAGGACAATATCAAGGGAAAAGACCTCGACACTTACGGTTTTCTTGGTTATCCCGTGCTGCAGTCGGCGGACATTTTGATCTACAAGGCGTTTGGCGTCCCGGTGGGCGAAGACCAGGTGGCGCACGTTGAGCTGACGCGTGAGATTGCGAGAAGGTTTAACGGGTTCTATGCCGGGAAGCGCGAGTATATTTTTCCGGAACCGGCGGCGCTGCTCACGCCTGCTCCTCGGCTGCCCGGTACCGACGGGCGCAAGATGTCGAAGTCTTACGGCAACGCGGTGATGCTCACCGATCCCGAGCCGGTGGTGCGGCAAAAGCTGAAGACGATGGTCACCGACCCTGCTCGCATTCGGCGCACGGATCGCGGCAATCCCGACGTGTGCCCGGTGGGCGACCTGCATAAAATACTCAGTGATAAGGAAACGCTGGCGAGAGTCTACGAAGGCTGCCGGTCGGCTGGAATCGGCTGCATCGAGTGCAAGAGCTGGGCTGCCGATGCCATCGTAAAGATTCTCAATCCCATGCAGCAGCGGCGAAAAAAATACGAGGACAATCCGCGCCTTGCATGGGATATTCTGGAAGCAGGCTCGACCCGCGCTCGTGAGGTCGCCGGGGCCACGATGGACGAAGTCCGCAAGGCGATGGGTCTGGACTATAGTCTGCACGATAGTGGGAGTTGCGAGCGGCCGAAGGACTCCACGAAGTGACGGATTTGTCTCAACCCATATCCGAACAGGCTCCAGTCGAGGATGCCAGCCGCGGTGCGACTCCGCCCGAGTCGACCGCGAAGACTTCTGCATCGAATAAAGCCGCTGAGAACGATTTTCCGTTCGCCATCGCGCTGGGCGAGATCTACGAAGGGCCGCTCGACTTGTTGCTTGATCTGATTCGCAAGCAGGACATCAACATCTACGACATCCCTATCGCCAGGATCACGGCGCAATATCTCACTTATGTCGAGCGCATACGGGAACTCGACGTGAACATCGCGTCCGAGTTCATTTACATGGCGGCGGTGCTGATTCACATTAAATCGAAGATGTTGTTGCCACGTGACCCGCTCGCTCCCGACGGCGCGCAGGAAGACCCGCGCAACGAGCTGGTCAACCGCCTGCTGGAGCACGAAAAATTCAAATCCGCGGCGCAGATGCTTTTGCAAAAACAGCAGATTGAAGACGCGGTGCTGAGCAATCCGGCGATCCGCGAGTTTATGGATGCCGAGGGCACCGAGCCCGAGTTGGCTGCGGACGTGATCGACCTGGTTAAGACATTCCAGCAGATTCTGGAACGGGCGCGCACCCGGCCTATCCTGGAAGTGGACGAGGAAACTGTAACCGTCGGCCAGATGATCCAGTACCTGCACCGGCGGCTAGCGCTCGAAAATCGCCCGATTCGACTGAAGCAGATGCTGCGCAATGTCGCGTCGCGACCGGCGCTGGTGTGCATGTTTCTGGCGTTGCTCGAACTGGTGCGGTTGCAGGCGATCCAGGTGCGGCAGGACCACGTCTTCGGCGAAGTGCTGGTGCGCAAGCATTCGCACTTCGAAGAAGTAATGACGGAGCAGGCTGCGGTGCGGGATGATTGGAGATGAGAAAGGCAGTTGCCGGTTGCCAGCTACCAGTTGCCAGTAAAACCAGTGGAGCGAAAAACTCCAGTGACACTGACCGCACTGGCAACTGGAAACTGACAACTGGCAACTGACTTATGCTTAGACCCCAACTTGAAGCCATCATTTACGCGGCGGAAACGCCTATTTCGCTTGACCAGGTTTATGCGCTGGTTAAGGAGTCTGTACTCGCGGAGACTCCAGGCATCGATGCGGCGGAAATCAAGTCGCGCATTCGCGCCACGCTGGAAGAACTCATCGCGGACTACTCTGGCGCGGGCCACGGAATCGAAATTCGGCAAGTCGCTGGCGGATACCGCATGTCCACTAAGCCCGAGCAGCACGACGTGGTGCGCGCTTTCGCCAAGAGCCTGAAACCGCCTTTTCGGCTGTCGCTGCCGGCGCTCGAAACTCTTGCCGTCATCGCTTACAAACAGCCGGTGACGTTGCCTGAGATCGGCGAAATCCGCGGCGTCGATTCTGGCGGAGTTATCGCGACGCTGCTCGACCGCAAGCTGATCACGACCGCGGGCAGAAAGGCCGTCATCGGCCGGCCCATTCTCTACAAGACCAGCCGGGAGTTTCTGTTGCGCTTCGGGCTTAAGGACATCAACGAACTGCCGAGCATGGAGGAATTCGAGAAACTGCTGGCGGAGTCGTTCCAGAGCGACGCGATTGCCGGTGAGGGTGTGCCTGCGGAAGAGTCTCTAAGTTTGCCGCTGACTGCAGAAGATGATTCTTCCGATGTAGCGGTTGCAGAGGATGTAGTCGTAGAGAATGCAAAGGATGAATCTTCCGGAACAGTTTCCGAAGTAGAAAACGCCGCTGAAATTGCCGAGGCGCCCGAGCCCGAACTCGTCGTCGAAGGAACCGTCGACGAAACCGTCAAAGAAACCGAAACTCCAGCCAGCGCCAAACCGGAGTAGCCATCCATGCCTGCCGAACGTCTGCAAAAGATCATCGCTGCTGCCGGGATCGCTTCCCGCCGCAAGGCCGAAGAAATGATCGTCTCCGGCCGCGTGCAGGTCAATGGTCAGGTGGTCACCGAACTCGGCACCAAGGCCGATGCGGAACAAGACCACATACGCGTCGATGGCAAACTGCTGCAGGGGCCCGAGCGGTTCAGCTACATCATGCTGAATAAGCCCAAGGGATATGTGACCACGGTCAGCGATGAGAAAAAACGTCCCACCGTAATGGATCTGATTCATAGCGTGAAAGGTCAGAAGGTGAAAGGGCGCGTGTATCCCGTGGGGCGGCTGGACTGGGCCAGCGAAGGCTTGCTGCTGATGACCAACGACGGCGCGCTCGCCAACGCTCTGATGAAAGCGTCGTCCAACGTGGCGAAGACTTACGTTGTGAAAGTCGCCGGCCAGCCTGACGAGGCCAAGCTCGACAAGCTGCGCCGCGGAGTTTCCATCGCCGAAAAAGGCGGACGCCGCGTGCGTACGGCTCCGGCAAAAATTCGGCTGATCCGCGAAGGCGATAACCCGTGGCTTGAAGTGACCATTATTGAAGGCCGCAACCGCCAGGTGCGAAAAATGTTTGAAGAAGTGGGACACCACGTGGAGAAAATCCGGCGGGTGCAGTACGGCCCCCTTGCGCTCGACGTGCCGCCGGGAGATTGGCGCAACCTTACTCTGCTGGAAGTTGCGAAGCTGAAAACCGCGGCGTCGGGACCGAAAATCTCTCTTCCCCCCAGTGCGCCTACTTTGCCGCGGGCAGCGAAATCGTTGAAGCCGCCGCGCGCGCCGAAATCGCGCGCTGCGAAGGGCAAGCGCGATTGACGCCTATTTTTGGCACTTCGAGCAGTAGTGACTGCTGCGGCCGGCCAGCACAACGCGCCGGATTGCGGTCTTGCACACCAGGCAGGGCTCGCCCTCGCGGCCATAAACGCGATGCTGGAGCTGGAAGAATCCTTCTTCTCCATCCGCGTCCACATAGTCGGAAATCGAAGATCCGCCCAGTGCGATCGCCTCGCGCAGCACTTCCCGCACTGCCCGATGCAGCTTGCCGAACTGCTCTCGTGTAATCGTCGCCGCTCGCCGGCGGGGTCGGAGGCCGGCGCGAAACAGGGATTCATCGGCATAAATGTTGCCCACGCCGCGCAGCAACTTCTGATTCAGGAGCGCGGTCTTGATTGGAGTCTTGCGCCCGCGAAAAAGCGCGACGAACCGCTCCTCGCTCACCTCCAGCGGCTCCACTCCACCGGGATCGAAGTCTCCAGAGTGAACGCTGAGCTTGCCGAACATTCGTGGATCGATAAACCGTAGTTCGCGCCCCGAAGCCAGCTTGGCGATCAGGTGCGTGTGCTTGGCGATTTCCAGCGCAGGTTCGCAAACTACCATGCGCCCGGTCATGCCGAGATGGACGATCCACTGCTGCGGAGACTCGGCCGGCCGCGTCTCGACGGCAACGGCGCGTTTGCCTTCCTTCTTGTGCGATGTCCGCGACGCTTCTTCCAGATCGAACACGATGTGCTTGCCCGCGCGGTGCACGCGTGCGATACGCTTGCCCTCAAGCGTTGCAGCGATGACGCCGGCGGGCGACTTCAGCGGCTGCGGCTTGGAGCCGATCCAGACCGATTCGACGGTGTCTCCAGAGACGCGCGTGTCGAGGCCGCGCGCAATGGTTTCGACCTCGGGGAGTTCGGGCACGTTGTCAGGATACTGGATTGGCACAGAAAAAGAGCGCCATTGGCTATTAGCTCTTGGCTTTTAGCTAGAAGCCAACGGCCAAGAGCTGAGAGCGATTTTCAGGTTTGCTCCTCCACAGCCCGATTCGGTATGCTAGAGCGTACACACCAAGCGCGGCCGATCTTCCCAGTTTTCCAGTCTTATTCAGTAGCAGCGGCGCAACCAGTGTGTGCGACCCCGGGGCGGCTTCGGTTTGCGGCCGCGCAATTTTCCGACTGGAGTTTGCATTGAGCAGAGGCGGGACGAGTAGAGGCAGAACCGCGGTTATTGTCGGCGCCCAGTGGGGCGACGAGGGCAAGGGCAAGATTGTCGATGTACTTACACAGACTTTTTCGGTGGTGGCGCGCTACGCGGGCGGCCACAACGCCGGACACACGGTCATTATCAACGGAAAAAAATTCATCCTGCAACTTGTGCCCGGCGGCATTCTGCGGCCCGAGTGCACCAACGTCATCGGCAATGGCGTGGTGATCGATCCGCTGGCGTTCCTGAAGGAAGTCGCATCCCTGCGCGCTGCCGGCGTGAAAGTGGACGGCAATCTTTTCGTGTCGAATCGCGCACAGGTCATTCTGCCCTACCATCGCATGATGGAGCTGGGGTCGGAAAACGCTCCCGGCCGCGTGAAGATCGGAACTACTTCGCGCGGCATCGGCCCATCCTACGAAGACAAAATGGGACGCCGCGGATTGCGCATCGCCGATCTGCTCGACACTCAGTTGCTGCGCACGCACATCGAGAACACATGCCGCGAGAAAAACATGATCGCGCATGCGCTCTTTAACTCCGAGCCGCTCGATGCCGACAAAATGTTCCGGGAGTACGCCGACGCTGCCGAGCAGATCCGTCCTTTTGTCCGCGACACCGCGCTTCTGCTGAACCGCGCTCTGGCGGAAGGCAAGTCGATCGTCTTCGAGGGAGCGCAGGGAACTATGCTCGATATCGATCACGGCACGTATCCGTTCGTGACGTCTTCGAGCTCCACGTCCGGTGGCGCGGCGACCGGAACCGGCGTGCCGCCGACATCGATTGATACCGTCATCGGCATCACCAAAGCTTATTGCACGCGGGTCGGCAGTGGGCCGTTCCCGACCGAACTTCCGGGCGCGCAAGGCGAAGACCTGCGCAAGCGCGGCAACGAATTCGGCGCCGTCACCGGACGTCCGCGGCGGACCGGCTGGATCGATTTGCCTCTGCTGCGTTACGCTGGCATGATTAACGGCATCTCCTGGCTGGTGGTGACTAAGTTGGATGTGCTCGACCACCTGACGGAGATTCCAGTCTGCGTGGGGTATAAGGTGGATGGCAAGAAGGCGGATGAGATTCCGGCTCAGGGATGCGGTTACGAAAGAATCGAATGCATCTACCACAACCTGCCGGGCTGGGCCAGCCCGACGCAGGACATTCGAACGGTCGAGGCATTGCCCAAGGCCGCCCGCGAATATCTGGCGTTCATCGAGAAAGAGACCGGAGCGCGGGTGGGGATGATCTCCACGGGACCGGATCGTGAGCAGACGATTCTGGTGGCGGAATTCATAACCGCGCTGGGACTGAAGAAGAACTAGAATAGCCGCCAAAAGGTCTGTGTCTCGTGTCAGGGCATCGCTTTAGCGACGCCGAAGGGCTTCGGAATTAAATACCCCGTTTGGGGCCGGACTTCAAAGCAATAGAACGGAGCGACGGATGGTGGTGTTGGCCGTAACTTGGATGGCGAAAATTGGACGCGAGTCTGAAGTGACCGCGATCTTTGAAAAAATTTCAGCCGAATCGCGCAAGGAGCCGGGCTGCCTAATGTATCAGGTGCATAAGCACAAGACCGATCCGCGCCGGTTCTTCATCTACGAACAATACAAGGACGATGCCGCCATCGAGGCTCATCGCGCCGCTCCGCATTTCCTGCAGTTCGCGAAAAAAGACCTGCCGAAGGTCGCCGACCGGATCGAAGGACACTTGTTCGAGCCGCTGGGGTAACTGGGGAGTTCTCAGTTCCCGGTTCTCAGTTCTCAGAAAGCCCGCGTCACCGGATCAATCTCACTGGGACTGAGAACTGTTCTTACGGCTTGTCGGCCATCAGAACACCGCCCGAGGCGTAGCTCTCTTTCGACACTTCGTGGAACGCGACCACGATGGCTTCGCGACGGGCGCCAGCCTCTTCCACCATCGTGTCGGTAATGCGCTGCGCGATCTTGCGCTTCTGATCGGTCGTGCGGCCTTGGAGCATGGTCACTTGAACAAGAGGCATGAAATTCCGCTCCTCATTTCCTGGAGTCATTCTTTCCCTTAGTAGAATCCGATTCAGGCTAGCAGGGTCCTGTACCTTTAGTCATCTTGACCGGCGCAAGATTTATATATATAGTCATTCTATATATAGAGAGGATAAATCCAAATGGCAGCGGTCAATGCACAAATCAAGCGGGGCAGCGCGGAACTCGCCGTTCTGACTCTGCTTGCTGAACGCCCTCTGCATGGGTACGAAATCGCCAAGCAGATTGAGGCGCAAACGGGAGGCGTGCTGCGCTTCGATATGGCTTCTCTTTATCCCATGCTCCACCGCTTCGAACGAAAGAATTGGCTCAAAGCGGATTGGCAGACGTTGCCCAATGGGCGCCGCCGCCGCTGCTATCGGCTTACGGCTGCGGGCCGGAAACAAATCGCGCCGCTGCGCGCCGAGTGGCGTGCCTTTTTCCAGGCGCTACAGAGAGTCACGGGGTTCCAGAATGCCTGACTGGGAGCAGATCGTTCGCAAGAATCTCCGCGTCCCCGGGGTTTGTTCGCCGGAAGTCACCGAGGAAATAGCAGGCCATCTCGAAGACAGCTACGAAGCTCTTCTGCGCGAGGGCTTGCCGGCAGAGGTGGCCTTTCAACGCACCATGCGTCAGATCGAAGGTCGTCGTAAGAGTTGGCTCGTACTGCGGTTCTTACAGGAGGACATCGTGACTGATTTCACACGCAAGGTTGCACTGCCCGGACTGCTGACGTTTGCCATGGCCATGGCCATGGCTTGGGCGCTCAATATGGCCCACGTCCAACCCAAAACCATCTTCCTCGCCAACGGCTTGTTTTTTTCGCTGCCGATAGCCTGGCTATGCCTGCTTCCCGTTTGCGGCGCCGCTGGGGCGCTCGTCTCGCATCGAAGCGGGGGCTCCCGGCTTCAACGCATCGCGGCTTGCCTGTTTCCAAGCATGATCATGGGCACTGTGCTGTTCCTGATCTTTGTCGCCGGTTTCGCAATATCACGGTTTGTGCCGGACTACGGATGGAACTGGGCAGTTGCTTTACCAGGACTGGCACTATGGCTCGCCGGGCAGGCTATTCTGACGGCAATCCCATTATTGCTGGGCGCTGGCGTAGCCGAAGTGCGCACCAGGAAGTTCGACCGCCTGGCACAGTAAACGCGTGATGCTTGCTCGACCGTCAGCTATCAGCGTACTCAGTAATTACTGAGAGCTGATAGCTGATGGCTGAGAGCTTACTGCGCTAGTTCGTAACCCGCAAAAAAGAAGCTCAACTCGAAGCGCGCTGTGTCGTCCGCATCGGAGCCGTGGATCGCATTGTGCTCAATGTTCGTGGCCCATTTCTTGCGGATGGTGCCCTCTTCGGCGTTGGCCGGGTTCGTGGATCCCATCAGTTTGCGCAGATCGGCGATGGCATTTTCCTTTTCCAGCGCCAGCGCCACAATTGGTCCGCTGGACATGAAGTTGGTCAACGAATGGTAAAACGGCCTGCTGGCATGGACGGCGTAGAACTGCTCCGCCTGGTGCTGGGAGATTTCCAGCATCTTCATGGCCAGAATGTGGAAGCCATTCTTCTCGAACTGCTCGATGATGTCTCCGATCGCGTTCTTCTTTACCGCGTCGGGCTTGATGATGGTCAGTGTGCGTTGCAGTGTTTTCATAAGTCGGCTTTTAGCTATTAGCTCTTGGCTTTTAGCCACCATACATTCACGGCCCCGTGGAAAAGCTAAGTGCTAAAGGCTAAGTGCTAATTGCTGGTTCTTACACCTTCACTCCCAGCGCGGCCGCGAGCGTTTCGCCGATTTCCGCTGGCGATTTCGCCACCTTGAGGCCTGCCTTTTCCATGGCGGCAATCTTTTCGGCCGCGGTGCCCTTGCCGCCGGAGATGATGGCGCCGGCGTGGCCCATGCGGCGTCCTGGAGGTGCGGTCTGTCCGGCGATGAAGCCCACCACCGGCTTCTTCATGTGCGTCCGGATGAATTCCGCGGCGATCTCCTCCGCGTTACCGCCAATTTCTCCGATCATGACCACGGCTTCGGTCTGCGGGTCGCGGTTGAACAGGTCGAGGGCGTCGACAAAATTCGTGCCGATGATGGGGTCGCCGCCAATGCCGAGCGCCGTCGATTGTCCGATTCCGAGCTGAGTAAGTTGATGCACCGCCTCGTAAGTCAGCGTCCCGGAGCGCGACACGATCCCGACATTACCCTCTTTGTGGATCTGAGCCGGCATGATCCCGATCTTGCATTTGCCCGGCGAGATGATGCCGGGGCAGTTCGGGCCGATCAGTCGCGAGCGCCGATTCTGCAGAAATTCCCAGGCGCGCACCATGTCGAGCGTCGGAATGCCTTCGGTGATGCAGACGATGAGTTCGATTTCAGCGTCGGCCGCTTCCATGATCGCATCGGCCGCGAACGGCGGGGGCACAAAAATGACCGTGGCATTCGCGCCCGTCTTGTCCGCCGCTTCTTGAACGGTGTTGAAGATCGGCCAGCCTTCGTGCGTTGTCCCGCCTTTGCCGGGCGTGACGCCGCCCACGATCTGGGTGCCGTACGCCGCGCAAGCTTTCGCGTGGAATGTGCCTTCGCGGCCCGTCAGACCTTGCACGATCAATCGAGTTCTCTTATCAGCCAGGATTGCCATGAATGCTCACTTTCCAAAAATGCTATTCGCGGTTCGTCGTTCGCTTTTCGCGCTTACGCTGCTTGCTTCGCGGCTGCGACTACTTTGTCGGCCGCATCCTTCATGGTCTCAGCGACCGTGAAGTTCAGGCCCGACTCCATCAGGATTTTCTTGCCTTCCTGAACATTGGTGCCTTCCAGCCGCAAGACCACCGGCAGTTGGATATTCGTTTTCTTCGCGGCCTCGACTACTCCGGTGGCCAGCATATCCACGCGCAGAATGCCCCCAAAAATATTGATCAGCACGGCGCGCACACTCTTGTCGCTCAGCAGAATCTCAAACGCGTGCGCGACCTGGTCCGCGCTGGCGCTGCCGCCGACATCGAGAAAGTTGGCCGGCATGCCGCCCGCGTATTTGATGATGTCCATGGTGGCCATCGCCAGGCCCGCGCCATTCACCATGCAGCCCACGTTGCCGTCGAGTTTGATGTAGTTGAGGTTGTATTTCGACGCCTCCACTTCGAGCGGATCTTCCTCGGTGATGTCGCGCAGTTCGCGGAGATCCGCGTGGCGGAAGAGCGCGTTATCGTCAAAGGTCAACTTGGCGTCGAGCGCGAACAACCGGCCGTCCGTACAACTGATAAACGGATTGATCTCCACCAGCGAAGCATCCGATTCCAGGAACGCGCGGTAAAGACCGGTCAAAAACTGGACCGCCGGATTGACCTGCTGCGGCTTTAGTCCCAAACTGAATGCGATCTTACGCGCCTGGAAAGGCTCCAGCCCCATGCCCGGATCGATGTACTGCTTGAGGATCGCTTCCGGCCTCTCGGCGGCAACTTGCTCAATATCCATGCCGCCCGCCGCCGATGCCATGAATACCGGCTTGCCCTCGCCGCGATCGACCAGAATGCCGAGATAAAGTTCCTTCTCGATCGGCAACGTCTCTTCGACCAGCAGCCGATGCACGATGCGCCCTTCCGGCCCCGTCTGATGCGTGATCAGTTTCATGCCGAGCATCTTGCCGGCGATTTCGCCCGCTTCCTCGACCGACTTGGCGATCTTCACACCGCCGCCTTTGCCACGTCCGCCAGCGTGGATCTGCGCCTTGACCACGACTCCCGTCGCGCCGGAACCCAGAATGTCCTTCGCCGCCGCTTCCGCTTCTTCGCGCGTCGCCGCCATCGTGCCGCGCGGCACGGCGACGCCATACTTCTTCAGAATTCCTTTTGCCTGATACTCATGAATTTTCATAATGATTTCAAATCCGTCGTTGGTCGTTAGTCTCTAGTCGTTCGCGTTCACGAGCCGCGGCAATCGCCGTAGTGGACTCCTGAGAGGACTGCTTGCGGCTTCAGACAACCTGCAGCAAACGTTAGATTCTATAGAAGGCAGAAGGATTGGTGCAAACGGAGCGATCGCGGCGGAGGGCACAACGAACAGTGATCACCGATCAGTGATCAACGATCAGTGATCAGTGCTACCCTTGGCTGGAGATCATGATCCTCGACGTCCTCCATCGCATTGCAGTTCATCGCCAGTCGCTCTCTCGCGAAGAGGCGCGCGCGGTGATGACCGAGGTTCTTGCCGGCCACTGCTCTGACGCGCAAATTGCGGCGCTGCTGGTGGCGTTGCACATGAAGGGCGAAACGGTCGAAGAGATTGTTGGATTCGCCGAAGCTATCCGCGCTGCTGCCGTTCCGCTTGAACTTCATGCCAACTCCGTGCTCGACGCGAGCGGCACCGGGCGCGATGCTCTGGTCGATACCTGCGGCACTGGCGGCGATGCCAGCGGCACGTTTAACATTTCGACGGCAACGGCCTTGGTCGTCGCGGGGGCCGGCGTGCGCGTCGCCAAGCATGGCAATCGCAGCGTGACCTCGAAGTGCGGCTCCGCCGATGTGATGGAAGCCTTGGGCGTGAACATACAGCTGCCGGCCGCGCGGGTTGCGGCTTGCCTGGAAGAAGTGGGAATCGCGTTTCTTTTTGCTCCGGCCCTGCATTCGGCGATGAAGCACGTGCAGACGGCGCGCCGCGAACTTCGTCTGCGCACAGTTTTCAATCTGCTCGGCCCGTTGACGAATCCCGCGCGCGCCACATGTCAGGTGGTTGGTGTCTATTCCGCGGACTTAGTCGAGAAACTTGCGGAAGCGCTCAGTATGTTAGGGCTGCATCGCGCGCTGGTTGTCCATGGCAGCGACGGACTCGACGAAATCACGATCACTGGCCCCACGCGCATTGCCGAGGTGCGCGACGGACAGGTTCACAGCTACGAAGTCACGCCCGAGGAATTCGGCCTGCAGCGCGGCACGCTCGACGACATCTCCGGTGGAGACGCCGCTGGCAACGCCACGTTGATCCGCGGAGTGCTGGAAGGGAAAAAATCGGCGCGCCGCGACGTGGTGTTGCTCAACGCCGCCGCAGCGCTCGTCGCCGCCGGACGAACTGATCATCTGCGCGGTGCGGTGCCGCTGGCGGCGGAGGCGATTGATTCGGGAGCGGCGCTCGCAAAGTTGCAGGCGCTCGTCGCTTTCAGCGGCGCCAGTTAATCATGTAAGTCATGTCAACCTGAGCGAAGCGAAGGACCCTTGCATCGCTTCGCGCCGAGATCGACGTTCTACTTTACTTCCACTTTTTCCATATATTCCGCCACCTCAACAGTCCATCCCAACTCCTTCTTCATACGGTCGCGAAGTTGTGACGCCGCGGCGGGTTCGCCGTGGACTAGATAGGTTGTCGCCGGTTGGTTCTTGAACGTCCGCAGCCACTCCAACATTTCTGGCGGATCGGCGTGATCGCTGAACTGTTCGAGCGCCGCGACCTGGGCGCGGATCGGAATGAACTGGCCGAAGATCTTGACCTCGG
>Ga0326727_10002586_pt1 | contig 60941 bp, 48 predicted proteins | sample MB2enrmetagenome_FD_207643 | JGI IMG/M metagenome (GOLD analysis project Ga0326727, IMG submission 207643) | Lab enriched peat soil microbial communities from McLean, Ithaca, NY, United States - MB29MY | ecosystem: Environmental > Terrestrial > Soil > Wetlands > Peat | place: USA: New York...
TTGCGGCTCGCTCACAGGTCCATGCGGACATGCTCCCTCGCCGCGCCTAGCCAGAACCCAAATGCGGCGCAACAAATGTATAGCTATTTCGGGGACACCACACTAGTGTGGCGGGGCGCACATGAAAGAGCAAACAAGACAATTCCTTCACGTGGGCCTGCTGGTCCTGGCCGTGACGACGCTGTCCGTTCACGGGCAGTTAACCGGCTCTCTGCAGATCACCAATCTCCAGGCCACCGCCGATGGGTGGCTGCTGAGCTGGGGGGCCACCGCCTCCGGCCCCGCCTTCACCGTCCAGTTTCAGGATACGCTGCAGGACGGTATTTGGCGCGCACCGGCCACGGCGACGCCTTTCCCCGTGGCGTCGAATCAGTGGCTCGATCCCGTGACTACCAACGTGGCCCGCCTTTACCGGGTGGTGGCTGTGACCCCTGCGGAGCGAGGCAAAGTGTTGTCCGTCGCCTACAGCAATACGCTCTCGGTTGCCACGCTTGCCTTCTTGTTCGATCAAGCCCAAATCCCGATCACTCCACTGTATGACGTGGCGTTGTACAAAGTGGATTACGAGACTATCAGCCCGCTGGGAGGACGCACGCAGGCCTCGGGAGCTTTGGCCCTGCCGGTGAACTCGGGCCAATTGTTGCCCCTGGTGAGTTATCAGCACGGCACCATCACCCTGACGAACGACGCTCCCTCCTCGATGGACCTCACCGGCGAGGTGACGGTGGGTATCGGCTTTGCCTCGACGGGCTACGCCGCGGCGGTTCCCGACTACCTGGGCCTGGGGGACTCGCCCGGCCTGCACCCATACCACCACGCCGTCTCCGAGGCAACGGCCTGTGTGGATATGCTGCGGGCGGTCAGGACTTTCTGCGCCACCAACGGCTTTGCCCTCACCAACCTGCTCTTTCTCTGTGGCTATTCGGAGGGTGGTCACGCCACCATGGCGCTCCTCCGTGAGCTGGAGACCTACCACGCCGACGAGTTTACCGTGACCGCTTGCGCCCCTATGTCGGGGGCCTACGATCTTTCCGGCACCACCCTCAACGATTTCCTCAACAGCCGCCCAGCCCCGGACCCCTATTACTTCCTTTACCTCCTGGGGGCCTATCAGGACATCTACCATTTCGCGGCCAGCCTGAGCAACCTGCTGGCGGCGCCCTACAACGGCAGCCTGCCCCCGTTGCTAAACGGCAACACCGCAGGAGCGCAAATCAACAGCGCCATGCCCGCCGACCCGATCCAAATTCTCCAACCTGCCTTGCTGGCGGCCCTCCGAAACAACCCCCGCCACCCCATCCGCCTGGCCCTCGAAGAGAACGACGTTTACCGCTGGAAACCGGTCAGTGCCCTGCGGATGTACCAGTGCTCCGGGGACATGGACGTGGACCCTGCGAATGCCCAGGTGGCACTCGCCTTCTTCCAAGCCCTGGGCGCTACCCAGGTGCAGTCGATCGACCCGCTGCCCGGCGCCGACCACACGGCCTGTGCCGTACCCAGCCTCCTGGCGGCCAAAAGCTGGTTCGATTCCCTTCGCTAAAGCGTTGTTTTGCGCGGGGAGCGGGCGGCCAAAGAAGCGGCCAAAGAAGCAATTGACAACGCGCCGGGGCCCGGTACTGTTCTTGCCCGTGCGGGTGTAGCTCAATGGTAGAGCGCCAGCCTTCCAAGCTGGCCACGTGGGTTCGATTCCCATCACCCGCTCCAACTCTTAAAAACGCCAATAAAATCAAGGGTTTTATGCGCTTTCAAGTTTCCAAAAATGCCTTACTGGTAACGCCCACCGGTAACACGTGCAAGGCTGTTCAAGGTTGCTAACTGGACAGATGTTCAAATGTTTGGAATGCCTCGGAAGCGTGGAAACCGCGCTGGCAAAACGCGCAACCGGGGCAACCGGGCGGGAAAACCGCCAGGATTTCGGCCCGGGATGGCCCGGACCATGTCAGGGTGGCGGACACCCTGCCAGAGCGCGCCAGGGGCGCTGTGGCGCGTTGCCTGGGCCAACCGCCGGGCATCCTGGCAAGCCGGGCCGGACACTCGAACCTCACCCTGCCAGGGCCGGGGGCTGGCCGGCTGTCTTCACCCTCGCCGGCCCGGGGCGCCCACGGCGCGGGCGGCAGTGACGGCGGCGGACGGCCAGGGCAGGGGGTTGCCATCGGCGCGGATGTGGGCGGCCTGGATGCCGGGCCGGGCTGGCGGGCTGGCGGGGCGGGGCAGGAGTTTCTGGCGAGTTCTGACCTCGTGCGCTTTTCTCCTCTTGTCGTCGTTCGCGTGCTTTTCCAAAACGATGCGAGAAAAGACAGCACACGGGATTCAGCAGTTTGGACCTGTGAGCCAGAAGCACCCCTGCCGGGCAGCGCCTCGATCAGCACTTGATGACCGACAGACCCCGAACCTTGGAAAAGTGCTGGTCGCGAGCAAGAATGGGTAGCCCGGTTTCCAGGGCGCTGGCCGCTATCCAGATGTCATTGACCGGGATCATTTCCCCGCGTTTCTCCAGGTCGTAGTAGGTGTCGGCATAGAGCATGGAGGTGATCGCGGAGGTGTAATACATCGAATGGCCAGTCAACACTTCCAAGACCCTCTGCCAAGCGGCAATTTGATCGTTCGCCTTGAGGCTGCCGAAACGAAGCTCGGCCAGGGTCACGAATGTGATGGCGAAATTCCTCCCTTCAAGCCTCCGTTCGGCGTGCGCGTCACCCCGGCTCAGAAGAACCACTGCGCTGGTGTCGGCGATGGAATCAGCGGGCGCGCCGCTCATGGAACTCGCTCGAACGCATCGGCGATGTCTTTCTCGAACTTGTCCCAATCCTGCTCGGACATTTCATGACGACGACCGCTACCGCCGCGTGGCTTGGCCGACTGCGGGCTTTCCGTTCTGGCGTGAATGACAGAGACGTTCGGACGCCCCTCCAAAGGTGCCAGTGTAAAGGCCTTATTGAACCGCTTCGCAATTGTCGCCGCACTCATAGGGCAACGATAGCCGGTTCTCTTCCGCCACGCAAGCACGGCTCTCGACAATCGCCTTCTGTGTGGGGGCTGCGCGGGTTGGCTCAGAATGATTGGAGTCCGTTTACAAATTGACCCGTGCTGTGGCGGACGGGCCCCGGGGCCAATGCGGGCGGCCAGTGCGGGGGCCGGAACGTCTGGCGGGGACGGCCTTCCTGGCGGTGCTAATGCCCGCCTGATGGCCGGCCATCCGGCCAGGCCACCGGGGCGCGGGCGAGCGCGGGACGGGCGACGGGACCCTCTTTTCAGCCAGGCCGAAGCCCTGGCACCGCGAGGCAGGGGGGGTTGGGGCGGCGGGTCCTGACGGCCCCAAAGACTCCGCTCCGCCGAAGGGGCTGGCCCAAAGGGTTACGGACAGCGAAGTAAACAATGAAACAGAACAAAAAGATAAGCCGGTGCCGTGGTGAGTTTTAATTGTCACTGACGGTGAAGAATAATTGTCATTGACCAGCGGGGCGCCAGTCGGCTGTGTTCACCCTCGCCAAGTCCGGGGCGACCACGGCGCGGGCGGCAGTGAACGCGGCGGACGGCCAGAGCAGGCGGCCGCCGTCGGCGCGGATGTGGGCGGCCTCGATTCCGGGCGGGCGGGTGGGGCGGGAGTCTCTGGCGGGGACGGCCTTTGTTGCTCGTGCAAATGCCTGACTGACTGCCCGCTACCCAGCCGGCCCACCTGGGCGCGGGCGAGCGGGGGGCGGGCGATGAGAACCCCTTTTTTGTCCAAGCTGGACCCCTAAAACTGAGGGGGGGCGGGCCTTTCTGGGGGGATATGCCGCTTTGCGCGACGGGGCAGGTTGGCTTTCTCTATCCCAGGCGTTCTGGGAAGTTCCGTCAAGCCCGACTCAAATTGAAATTGGGCCGCTGCCAAGCCGACATTTCTGTGATTGTCGGCGACGTGGGCCTGCTGCTATCGTCACGCCATGCCACGCAGGCGAAAGAGTTCATCCGACACCGGCTCGCAACTGTCTTTGGGAATCCAAGACCTTGAGCAATCAGCGGCCTGCGTCTGCCGGGGCATTTTCTCGCCCAATTATCTTCAGCAACATTTCGCCAAGTCAGAGGGATTTCCAACCCCGGATGAGGCGCGCCCAATCTACGAGCAACTGAAAAAGCGTTGGCTCGAAGACTACGTCGGCCTGTGCAAAAGGAAAGAAGCCTACACGCGGACTCAGTTTCTTGATCCGCTCCTGGACAAAATCGGATGGAGATTCATTCCAGAGCAGGATTTACCCTCCAAGAGCGTTAAGCATAAACAGCCTGATTATTGCCTGTTTCTCGATGACGAAGCCCGCCAGCGTGCGGCGCGGGAATCTGAAACGGCAGACGTGTTTCGGGAAGCCGCCGCGGTTTTGGAAGCCAAAAAGGTACAACACGCTCTGGACGAAAAATCAGAGGTGGAGACTCCTGGCTGGTTTCCAAGCCAACAAGTCCAAGATTACCTCCACAGGGCCAAAGACGGGACCGGACAACGTTTTTTCAACTGGGCAATTCTCACGAACGGCAACGAGTGGCGTCTCTACTGCGAGCAAGCGCCGACTGACGCTTACTTCGCCTTTCACCTGTCGCATCGGGAAGATTTTTGTTCGCTCGAAGATTTCCGTTTGTTTCTTGCGCTGTTCCGTCCGCAGTCGTTTGAGCCGGATAAGGAGCGGCTCTGTTTGCTCGACAGTCTCCGCGAAGAATCCCTCACGAGCCAGGCCGAACTCGAAGGCAATCTGCGGAAGCGGATTTTCGACGTGCTTGAAGACCTGGCAAACGGCTTCCGCGATTACTCCGCCAATGGGATCACTGAAAACGATTTTCCGGCGCTTTACGACAACTCGCTGATCTTTCTGTATCGCCTGCTTTTCGTGCTCTACGCTGAAAGCCGTGGATTGCTGCCCGTCAAACCCGGCGGCTACGGCTCAAGCAAAATCTACCGCGAGAGATTCTCGCTTGCCCGCCTAGTCAAGACGCTGCGTGACAAAAACGGTTTCCCCAGCAAAGCTTTCACAGAGCTTTATGACGAATTGCTCAAATTGTTTCGTTTGATTAGCGGCGATAAGCCGGAGCAAAACGACGAGTGTAAAGTCACCCGATACAATGGCGGTTTGTTCAATCCGCAACTGCATCGGGAGATTGCAGAGTGGCGCGTCAGCGACAAGGCGCTCGCCAACGTCCTGCGCCAACTCATTTTCGCCCAGCCACCCGCCCACAGTTCCGCGCGCCAGCAACTAATCACCACCGACGAAACAATTGACTACGGTTCGCTGGAAGTCCGGCAGCTTGGCGATATTTACGAGGGCTTGCTGGGCGCGATTCTTGAGGCCAATGAGAAGGGGCGACTGGAATTGCGAAACGCCAATGGCGAGAACCATCGGCACGGGATTTTTTACACCCCGGACTGGGTTGTGCGCTATTTCATTCGTGAAGCGTTGCAACCGCTCATTGACGAGATCGAAAGACGGCCAGAAGTCCAGGCTGCGCTGCGGGCCAAGTCAGACGAAAAGAAACGCGACAACAGTTTTGCTCTGGCCGTCTTGCGCTTGAATCTGGTCGATCCGGCAATGGGTAGCGGGCATTTCCTTGTCCGCGCTACCGAATGGCTTGCGAAACAAATTGTCTACCATCCGACGACGCGGACCATGACGGAGAAAATTGTCTCCACTGGTGAAAAACGCCGTTCGCGCGAGGACATTCAGAAGGACAAGAGAATTCCCGTCCCGCCCGCCGGGTCACAGGAACAAGCAGAAATCGCCTACTGGCGGCGGCGCGTTGTGGAAACGTGCATCTTCGGCGTGGACGTGAATCCGCTCGCGGTGGAACTGGCCAAGCTCTCGCTCTGGTTGACGTGCATCGCCGCCGATGAACCGCTGAGTTTTCTCGACCACCATTTGCGGGCGGGCAATTCGCTACTTTGGGCAAACCCGGATGAAATGCGCCACTTGCCAATTTCGAGCGAAGCAGAGCGCAAGCAAATCACGTTCGATCTCGGCGAGAGATTGTCGAAGGCTGTTCGAGACATCATTGCCGACAGCCACGAGATTGAAGAAATGGCCAGCACAGAAATGGAACTGGTGAAGAAAAAGGAAAGCTGCTGGAAAATCGTCCGCGAAAAACTCCGGCCTTTCCTGTACTTCGCCGATGTTTGGCTTGCGGCGCTTGACGGCTTGCCAGTCAACGAGCTCAATTATCAAATGCTCGCCCGCGCCGAACTTGAACCGGCCGAGCTCGACAACAAGGAAAAAGCGGACGCCAAAAAACTCCGCGAATCGCTCGCTACGGACATTGACAAGAAACACGCGGCGCTGAATCCGTTTCACTGGCGCCTGGAATTCCCTGACGTGTTTTTTGGAACCGATGGTAAGCCCCGCCCGGAAGCCGCGTGCGGTTTCGACGCGGTTCTCGGCAATCCGCCTTACATTTCCACGCATACCAGCAGCGCCGAAAGCTGGCGCGACGCGCTCGCCAAGCGCGCCGGGTACTTGGAAGACCTTTACGTTCACTTCACCGATTTGGGTTTCCAACTGCTCCGCCCCGGCGGGCGCTTCGGTTTCATCGTCTCTGACACGTTTTTCACGCTGGCGAGCAAAATGCGGATGCGCGAAATGCTCCAGACTCACGGACTGGACATCCTCGCCCGGCTCGACCACTCTTTGAGGTCACAATTTGTGACCTCAAACACGCCTGTTCCTCCGAAACCAGTTGGAACATGAAATCCGACGGAAACCGCTCCGGGGAGCGCCGGGTCCCCGGACTTGGGCGATTTCTTGCCCGATCTCGTCTGCCTGGCCATAGCCACAGGGTCTTCAACTGCCCCGCAACCCGTTCGCGGAGAAGGGAAATGAGCATATTCGGAACCGGGAACCCGGCCAGGACCCTCGGTCCGTCGTTACCAAACACGTCCCGGACGGCAATGATCGCAACATAAACCCCTTGGCACGAACAGGGGAAATAGGCGAGACTGATGCCCGTGAAGTTCGTGAAATCCGTGTTCATCCGTGTCATCCGCGGTTCATCTCTCTCCCGTGCCGCGCTACGACATCCGCGGTTCTAAAACCGCGCAGATAGGACCCAGATGCCCGCCTTACCCTCGCCCATCACGACCCGGCTGACGCAGTTCGAGCGCCGGCGGAGGCTCGAGCTGCTGTCGCGCGGCGTGGCCGAGGGGTTGCTGGTCTTCGGGCTGGGCCTTTTGTTGGTGGCGCTGCTCGAGTGGGGGTTCAGGCCGCGGGCCTTCTGGCGTCTTTGGCTCTCCGGCGCCAACTATGCGGCGGCGGCGGCCTGGCTGGCGTGGCGCGCCGGCGCGCCCTGGCTCCGCCCCTGGTCGTTGCGGCGAATCGCCGCGCAGTTCGAAATCTCGGCGGGCGGCCAATTCGACGAACGCATCCTCTCGGCCGTCGAAATGGCCCAGTCGCAGCCGCCCGGAGTGAGTTCCTGGATGGTCGGGCGGACCATCGCCCTTGCGGGCGAGGAGATCGGCACAGTGGACCCGGCCGGGTTGGTGGACAGCGGGCCGGCCAAACGGGCCTGGAAGGGCCTTGTCGGCTTATGCCTGGTCCTGGGTCTGGCCTGCCTCCTTCCAGGTTTTGCGCCGCGCGCGCGGCTCGCCCTTTACCCTTATGCCCCGACCGCTTCCTTGTCCAGGACCCAACTCGCCGTCGCACCCGGCGACTGCCGGCTCCGACGAGGGGCACCGCTGGAGATCAAGGTCACTGCCGACACCGCCCTGGACCAGGCGAAACTGCTGATAATCTGGGAGGACGGTTTCCAGGAATCCGTCCTGATGACGCGCGGCGCAACCAATGGATTTGTGGTGAACCTCCCGGCGGTGTCCCAGGGCTTCCGCTATTTCGCCCGGGCCGGCGATGCCGAGAGCCCCGTCTTCACGGTCAAGCTCGATGTCCCGCCCCGAATCGCCAGGATGCAATTGCTCATCCAGCCCCCGGCTTACACGCAGTGGACCAACCGCGTGGCCGAAGGCGGCAGCGCGGAGTTCCTCGAAGGCAGCCGCCTCCGTCTGACGGTTGAAACGGCCGATGAAAAAGTGGCCCAAGCGGCCTGGCTGCCGGAGGGCTGCCCGCCCCAACAACTCAAAGTCGAGGGCAACCGCTTGTGGCTGGACCTCCAGCCCACAAATATCCTCACCTACCAACTGCGCCTGACCGGCGCCAACAAGCTCCAGACCGAGTCCGCGCAAAAGTGGGTCCTGCGGCCGGCGCCCGATGAGCCGCCCATGGCGCGCATCGAGGCCGCCGGCACCGACTCAGGCATGGTTCAACGGGACGAAGTCCTGGCCCTGGCCGCCCAAGCCGGCGACGATGTCCGCCTCAAGCGCGTTGACCTTGTCGTTCTCAGCCACGAGGCCCAGGCCGATACCATGACGCTTTTCCCGGTCAAGCCGGGGTCGGCGCGGAGCGGCGTTGTCTCGGATCGCCAAATCAGCGTGGCGCTCAATTATGACCTGGCCAGGCTGAACCTGCTGGCCGGCGACGAGGCCCAATTCCTGGTGGTCGCCACCGACGTGCGGGACCAGACCACGCGGAGCGACCCGGTCTCCGTCACCATTGGTTCTCTGGACAAGGCCCTCGAGGCCCGGATGGCCGGCCGCCTCAAGCAACTCCTCTCGGCCCTGGACACCCAGGTTGATTACCTGGAGCAGACCCGCACCTCGTGGTTGTCCATCGGCAGAAACTACACCGAAGAGGACCCTAACGCCCAAGGCCCCGCCCTGGTCCTGCTCGGAAGCCGCCTGGATGAATTTGGCCGCGAGTTGGGCCGCATCGGCAACCTGTTGATTGCCGAGTCCGAAACCAACAATCTGTCCGACGCCCGGTTCATTTACAGGTTCGGAACGACCCTGGCCGCCTGGGGCCAGCAGCAGCGCGAGGTCTTGCTCGACAACTGCGGACGCATCGGGCGGACCTCCGGCACGAACATCTTCAGCGTCTTCAACCAGGGCCGCCAACTGTTCAGCCTGGCCTTGACCGATCTCGAGAACTACAGACGCGTACTGGCCGTTCTGGAGGGGGCCTTCGAGACGGACGTCCTGGCCACCCGTTGCGAAAGCGCCCAGGGCCGCTACAAACGCGGCCTGCCTGTCCTGCGCGGCACAACCAACGCCATCGCCCCCATCGCCGCCGCCGACTCGGGACTGTTGGCCACCTTCTTTGAAGGCATAGACCTGACCGGCAAGACCCTGGAACAGAAAATCGTACGCCCGGCCTTCGAGAATTACGCCCCGGCCAATCACCACGACCGGTGGAGCTGCCGCTACGAGGGCGACGTCAACATCCCCGACTCGGGTGATTGGACCTTGGCCTGCATCGCCGATGACGGGGTCCAACTCATCGTCGAGGGCAAATCCGTCCTGCCCTCGGAGGCATGGAGCACCCACCCCGCTACCCAATACCAGGCCGATTTGAACCTGTCCTCCGGCTGGCACCCGGTCGTCATCGAGTTCTTCCAAGGCGTGGGCGAGTCGAAACTCCAGTTCCTCGCTGCCAGGACAGGCCGGCCTTTGCAGGAAGTGCCGCTCCTGTGGCTGCGGCCCCCTGCCGCCCGCCAGCGGGAGGCCGCGGTGGCGGCCAATGACAAGGCCCTTAGCCCGCAGGTCGAGGAGGCCTTGAAGAATCGCGTCAAGAACAGCCTAGCCCTCCCGGCCACCGTGCCGCCCGCCCTGGTCCCCCTGACCAACCTCGTGCGGGTTGAGAACCTCGGGCGCCTGGTGCGCGAGAAATCCCCGCTGGCCGGCCGGCTCTCGAGCAACCTCGCCTCCTTCGCCTTTTGGAAGAGCGAAGACTCTCAGTCCGCCGAGGCCCAGGCCGATGACCTGACCGGCCTGTCCAGGGAGGCCCAGCGCATCCTGCGCGAGGAACTCGATAAATATCGTTGGCCTTTCGAGGGTTCGGCGGCCCTCAAACAGATCGAGAATGCCATCGCGGAATTGCGCCAGGTCAACCAGGAACTGCGCCAGTTGGCCCATAATCCGACTCGCAAACACACCGACCAGGAGCAGGAGAAGATCACCCTGGCCAAGGCCTGGGAGAGACAGTTGGAAAAGGCCGCCGCCCGGGCCGCCCGCCAGTTTTTCGAGACCGCAAAGCAAAGGGACGCCACGCTGGCCCAACGTGTCATCGCCCTCAAAGCCGCCGCCAAGGCGGAGGAGGAACTCGAGCCGGCGGTCCAGAGGCTGGGCCGGACGCTCGATGAAGACAGCACCAAGGAAGAATTGGCCGGCCACATCGATAAGCGCCTGAACCAAATCTCAGAGCGATACCGCGAGCTGAACGACCAGCAGGAACGCATCAACCGCGAGCTGGTCGCCGCCCAGGCCCGCCAGGCCTTCCCCGCGGCCCGCGCCTTTGCCCGCGCCCAAAAGGCCCAGGACAGCGCCGGTTTGACCGAGAAGTATGATAAGATGAGACAGGCCGTGGCCGCCGTCGAAAAGGACCAGCGCGTGGCCGGCGATTACCAGGGCGCCAGGAAGCTCGAGTCCCTGGCCGGCGATGCCCCGCAAAGCGCCAAAGGCAAGGAAACCGCCAACGAAATCCGCGACCTGGCCATGCGGGGGGACAACAACCCACCGAGCCTGGCCCAGGCCATCCCGCCCCCGATGCAGGACCAAACTCAAGCCCTCGACAGAGGAACCGTCACCGCGGCGGACTCGGCCAACCAACTGGCCTGGCCCAGGTTGGCCATGACCCTGGAGGCCTCCCGGCTCCTCAGGCAGGCCGACCCCAAGACGGCGGTGGCCTACGACCTTCTGGGCGAGGACCTGGGCGCGCTCCTCGAATCGCCCCCCCGCCTCAATCGCACCACACTCCAGCCGCTCACCGACCGGGCTGCCACCCTGGCCGGTCTAAAAGGCGAGGAAGCCCGCCAAGCCGAGATCAAGGCCGCCTACGAGCGGTTCAAACAATTGGCCGTCAACACCCCCAACGACCAGCAGGCCCTGGCCGCCAGGCTCGATGGCCTCTCCGGCCTGGCAAAACAGGCCGCCAATGAAGACCCGAAACGACAGCCGCTGGCCTCGGAGTTGGACGAACTCACTAAACTCGCGCCGCCCGCCGCCGATTGGGCCGAGTCAACCAATCCCAAGGAAATTGCCGCCGGCGCCGCTGAGGAATCGCTCACCGGCATCCAAGCCGCCCCCAAGCAGTGGCAGCCCTATAACGATGCCTCGGAGATTCTCGCCGATGCCGCCCGCCAACTCCGCATGGATGCCGCCCTCGGCGATCTGGCCGCATTCAATCCCTACCCGGTCCCTCAACTCGACGCATCCCAGGAACTCCAAGACCCAACGCAGGCCAACTCCCCCGCCCACAAAACCGTTAATATGGATGGTCCGGCAGGCAAAGCCGTTATCGAGGCAGCTCCCAAAGGGATGGACCAGGCCGAATGGGCGCGGCTCAACGAGCGCCTCCGCCAAGCCATCCGCAGCAGCGGCATCGAGCACTTCACCGCCGAGCAACAGGCGGCCATCCGCGCCTATTTCCAAAGACTCAGCTCGGGCAATGAACAACCCAAACCTGATTAATATCCGAGTGTCGAGTGTCGAGGGGCGCCGCCGTCGCGCCGGAGCGGCGCTTTGGCGCGCCGCGAAGGCGGAAGGGGCGTCGCTTCGTTCCCTCGGCCCTCGGCCTTCCGCAAAACTCAACATCCTTAAGAGATTATGATCCAAAAGTATCGCACCCCGGCCCTCTCCCTATCCGATGGGGAGAGAGAGAAGCGCCCATCCTCCACCAACCCATTTCCGCCCCCCCCAGCAAGGCCCCAGTGGAGGCGGGCAGGGCGCGTCACTCCTTGCGCGCCGCCTGGTTTCTGTTTCGGCCTTCGGATTTCGGGCGCCGCCGGCCTCCTGTGCCTCATGCTCGTCCCGGCCACCCTGCCCCTTCGCGCTGCCGAGCCATCCGACCAGGATGTGCTCAAGACACTGACCACCGAACAGCCCCGCGACCGCGCGGTGAAGAAAGGGCTCGAGTATCTTCGCAACCAACAAAAGCCCGACGGCTCGGCCAGTGAACGCTATCCCATGGCCCTGACGGCAATGTCCGTCATGGCGCACTTTGCCGCCGGCCATCCCCCTGCCGACAAACAGTACGGGCCGTGGCTTCGCAAGAGCATCAATTATGTCCTGTCCAAGCAAAACGCCGACGGCTATTTCGGGGAGGCCGATGGAAGCCGGATGTACGGCCATGGCCTTGCCACGCTCATGCTGGCCGAGGCGCTGGGCATGCCCCGGGACGACGAAATGGACGAACTCATCCGCAAGGCGCTCAAGAAGGCCGCGCAGGTGACGATCAACGCCGCCCTGGTCAACAAGAGCGCCAAAGATGCCGGCGGCTGGCGCTACACGCCGGATGCAACCGACTCCGACCTGAGCCTCTCGGGCTGGCAGCTCATGGGCCTGCACGCCACCCAGCAGGTCGGCATTCCCGTGCCCGAAAACGTCATCGCCGGCGCGGTAGAATACACCAAGAAGATGATCAACCCCGAGGGCAAGGTCGGGTACACCGATCCCAATGACGAACACCCCGCCTTGCGCGGCCTGGCCTTGCTGGCCCTGACCATCGGCCACCAGGAGAAAATCCCGGCCGTCAGGAAAATCGCCGACCGTATCTGGGCCGACCCGATCGCCTGGACGGGCCCGCACTTTTATTACCGCGCCTATTATGACGCCGTCGGCATGAGCCGTGCCCTCCCCGACGAATGGGAAAAGTACCTCCCCAAATACGAAGCGGTCCTCCTGCCCCACCAACTCGAGGACGGCTCCTTCGACACCTCGGTAGATGACGAAGCCAAAGGCGCCGGTCCGACCTACACTACCAGCATGGCCGTCATGGCCCTGGCCGTCCAACGCCACGTCCTGCCGGCTTACCAGCGGTAGGGGGCCGGGCGCAACATCGTCTTTGTCGCGGCCTTGGTCGGGACCTTTGTCGCCAGAATGTGCCGTGTCTTGACGCCCGGCCTGCTTTGATTGAAGCCCCAAGACCACTTGACCAGCGGCCGCTGCGGGGCTACAACACAAACCATGAAATTCATCGCACCCGTTCTCGTAGCGTTCTATCTCGCCCCATTCATGGTGTCGGCTGAAGCGCCGACCGCAGACCAGGTTCTGTCTCCCGCGAAGGCAAAGGCGTCCGCTGAGCAGAAGGCCATTTTCCTCCATTTCGGCGCTTCCTGGTGCGGCTGGTGCAAACGCCTGGATGCGTTCCTGGACCGGCCCGACATCAAGCCGGTCTTCGAGAAGTATTTCATCCCGGTCAAGCTCGTGGTCCAGGAAAACGACAAGAACAAAGCCTTGGAGAATCCGGGAGCCGACGCCTTGCTCAAGGACTTTGGCGGTCCTGCGGGTCTGCCATACTCAGCGTTCCTGGACGCGAAGGGTGCCCTGATCGTAAACTCCAAGCACGACGGGCAAAACATCGGCTATCCTGGCGAGCCGGGGGAAATTGATTGGTTCGTCAAGATGATGAAAAAGGCAGCGCCCAGCATGTCGGGGGAAGACGTGAAGACCATCGAGACGGCGCTCAGGAATTTCAAAACTAAGTGACGCTCACCCGGCAGGACCTGGCCCATCGGGCTGCCTCCTGGCGGCGCAGGGCGTTTGCGTCGGCACGTCCTCCTGGAAATACCCCGATGCGTGCAGGACGCTTTACGACCGCGCCCGCTACGAATACCGGGGCAGGTTCGCGGAAACCAGGTTCAAGCGCGGCTGCCTGGCGGAATACGCTGAGGTCTTCAAGACCGTCTGCGTCGATGCCGCGTATTACACCTTCCCCAGCCAGCAGTATCTGGAGGGCATGGTTGGCCAGACGCCGGAGGACTTCGTGTTCGGCCTCAGGGTGACCGACGCCATCACGATCAAGAAGTTCCCGAACCTGGACCGGGTCGGCCAGCAGGCCGGGAAGCCCAACGAGAACTTCCTCAACGCGGATTTGTTTACAAAAGCGTTCCTGAAAAACCGCGCGAGGCCGTCCGCCCGGCCATCGGCCTGCTGATCTTCGAGTTTTCCCGGTTCTGGCCGACCGACTACGCGCATGGCCGCGACTTCGTCGCCGACCTGGACAAGTTCCTGGGCCAGCTCCCGAAGGGCTGGCCGTATGGCGTCGAGATGCGGAACCGGAACTGGCTCAAGCCCGAGTATTTCGAGTGCCTCGCCCGGCGCCAAGTCACGCACGTTTTCAATTCCTGGGAGGCGATGCCCTCGGTCGGCGAGCAGATGGCGCTGCCGGGCAGCCGGACCAACCCGGACCTCATCGCCGCCCGGTTCCTGCTCAAGCCAGGCCGCAAATACGAGCAGGCGGTCAAGGCGCTCGAGCCTTACGACAGCATCAAGGAGGAGAACCCCGAGGCGCGGGCCGCCGGCCGGGCGCTGATCGCGGAGGGCCAGGTGGCGGGGCCAAAGCGCCGGACTTTCGTGTTCGTCAACAACCGGTTGGAGGGAAACGCGGTTTCAACGATTGCCGCCATGCTTGAGGCTGGTTAATCGTGCTCGCTATTCGGCGTGTTCCCGGAGCTTCGCATGGCCGTCATCGCTGACGGCGGCTGTGGCGCAAGTTTGCGCTAAGCTGACTCCCGCCGGCGGCAGTTCGACCAACCCCAGGAGGAACCATTCTACGGCTGCTCCTTCGTATTCGGCTAGCGGCAGTCCGTGCCCAACGGCATGGCGATTCACGTATTCAGCGAAACCGGAGGTTATCTGCGAATTGTCCCCAACTAGTTTCGCCGCCCAGAGCAGGATTGAGACGTAAGTCAGCGCGTCGCAGACCTTGTCCGAGGGGTCCAGCCTTTTGCCGGGCAGCCGCTCCTCGACCTTGGACCTGAATTCCCTGACTTCATCCCATAACCACCAGTGGCACAAAACCGACCCCCATATCACGCCGGAATCCACGATAACGAACAAGCGCGGATTCCAAAAATGCAAGAACTTGGACAGGGCGACGATGGATGGGCCTCGCTTGTTGTGCTTGATGTCCGCGGTGGCTTCCAACAGCCGCCAGATGCCCTCGGAGTCGTCGAGATTGCATTCTGAGAGGCGCTTCCTGCCGTAGAGGGTGTTGAGGGCCTTGAAATGGTCGAAGGTCTTTCGGGCAGACCAAAACTCGCCATCGGCACCACGGAACACCTGCCAATTCCGGCGAAGTTCTTCGTAAAGCTGGTTGAACTGCTCGAAAGACCTTTCCTCAAAGGCTGCTTCGGCCAGCCGCCAGCAGTCAACATGGTGTTGGATGTCCCACGCTCTTGGCCCGGAGGAGGCGTAGCGCTGGTAGTGCCGGTCAAAGGCAGCGTAGATGGTTGAGGGTTCGATTTTCATGAAGATTCGCCATTAGTAAAGGTTTCGTTGGGAGATGGACGACACGAACATCCAGGGCGGCGACCGCGTTGATCAGCCGGACGGCCAAGTGCCGAAGACGATGCGCGTGAGCAGCATTTCAACTGGCCTGGGGAGTGTCGTCATTTTGGACTGCCGCCCGCCGCTTTCGACGAGGCCGCCGGCCATTCCGAACGGGGGTTGGGCGGTGATCCGGCGTAGCCGTTGGTGCGGCCTCCACTTCTTCTATTCTCCGTCGGCGAACCCTAAGACCCTCCCGCATGATGCTCTTGAGAAGATCCAACGCATCGACTACATCGCGCTTGAAACCCCGAAGATAGCCATCCGAGAGATGAATCAACCCGTCAGCCGTCATCAGATGCGGCCTCAGCCAACGTCCATATGATTGCTTCGCGAGGGCCTCAAAGTAAACGGGAGAGTGGGCCATTCTGTTTCGGACACTCCGCACAGCGTCCAACTTGGATCGCACTGCGGTTATCGACGATCTTTGGTTCGGGAATCGTGCATTCAACAGCGAGGCCAGAGTCTCGATCTTTGTGCGAAGATCGAAATGAGTCAGAACGTGATTCTGGAGCAACAAATGGCGGTCCTCCACCCATCGCGGGATTCTTAGCGAGCGACAGCGCGGCAAAATCAGGTCGGCGATGGCATAATCAATCGTTGCTTCAACCTCGAACATGGCGCTCAAGACCTCTCCCCTCACGCGACGGATTCGCTTCGTCTCGTCCGCCCATGCGGCCTCGTGATGGCGGGCTACGCTGAATCCGTTTGCGAATAGGGCAGAATCGGTGGGATTGACGTTGTAGTGTGGCATGACCAATCGAACTCCGCGTGCGACCAGCGGTTGGAATTTTGGACCGCAGACTTATGGCTCTGGAGGACCGGGGCCCTTCTGTGGCATGGGCAAGCAGCCCGTAGATGCATGAATAAAATGTATGCGATCCGGCCCTGCGCAATCAAGCAGGATTCTACGCCTCCATGTCCACATACCAACATGTTGGTCATTGCGCAAACGACCAGCCCGTCGCCGTCCTGGGCTGTTCGCCGAAGGCGAACCTCCTTTTCTCAGCGAAGTCTGAGAAAAGGCGTAGGGTCCTTGAACACCAAAAGACGTTGTAAGCAGGTCAAGTTTTGCTGCGGTTGCATCAATGGACTGGGCCAGCGATCCTTTGAGGTGAATTGAAAATTGAGGATTGAAAAATGGTCATTGGTCATTGAAGAATGGCTGCGAATGACGCCCAACGAACTCTCGAACCGGCTCTGGTGGAGGAGTGCGACCAACTGTGTCGCATACTCGGAAAGTCGCTCGCCACGGCGAAGGTCAAGCCGAATCGCGTTCATGGATACTCGGATTTTGTCATTCCAAAGTACCAACCTATTTCAGGACGGGACCGTATGCCTCAATAGCCAATGACCAATGCTCAATACTCAATTCTCAATGAACCCCTTCCAGCAATTCGGTTGGAGAGGAGGTCTGAGGCGCCGCCTCGTTAGACATATTACCACCAAACATCAGAGCCAGAGCCGTGCTTACAGAGGGACCGATCCCTGCCCCGCTTGGGCCAGGGCTGCGGCCAGGAGGCGGGCAGCGGAGGGGATGGCGCATTGGAGGGCCTCGATGCGGGCGTTAAGCGCCCGTACGGCAGTGCGCGCGTTGAATCGGACCAGGCGTTGGTACCACGTTAGGAACTCGCGGCTGACGGACGTTTCGAGGGCGGCGGGCGGGGCGGAGACACTCTGGCCGGAGGCGGTTTCACACAGGACAATAGCCGCCAGGGCCTGCGCCTCTCCAGGCGGGGCGGCGGAGGCCCCGAGGCGGCGCCACAAAGGCAGGGCGGCCTCGCATTGACCGGCGAGGGTCAGGGCCTGGGCCCGCTGCCGCGCGACGGCGGGGTCCTCGGGCAGATGGCCCTGGGCTTCGGAGGTCCAGTCCAGGGCCACTTCGTGGAACTCGGGCGCGCTCAGGGCGAGGTGGCCGCCGCGCAGCCAGGCCCGGGCATCGTCGGGCTTTTCCCTGGCCAGGGTGAAGTAGAGGTTGAGGGCCTGGACCGGCTGTCCGTGGGCAGCCAGGAAGTCTGCGTAATCGAACCGGGCGGGGCGGGATTGAGGGTCGTCCTGGAGGGCGCCTCGGAACTCCAGGGCGGCAGCCTCGGGCTGGCGGAGTTGGTCCAGGCACAGGGCAAGGCAGTGGCGCGGGCCGGCCTGGCGGATTTCCTTGTTGATGGGGGCCAGGGCGGGCTGGTGGCGTTTAGCAAGGCACTGGCGCATCTGATCAGCAGCCTCACAGAACTGCTTCTGTTCAAGATGTGCCAGGCCTAAAGCGAAGTGAAGGGAGGCGGTCAAGCCGCCGGCCCGGGCCAGGGGGGAGTTGAGCAGACGGGCCAGGTCATCCCACCGTCTCAGGGCCGCGAGCTGGGTGGAGAGCTGGGTGAGCAGCGTCTCGCGCAATTCGGGCACCACCATGGAGGCCGGCTGCGAGGACATGATGCCGAGGGCCTTGAAATACTCGACGACCCCTCTTTCGCGCTCGCCGGAGCGGGCCAGTTCCAGGCCGTAGTTCATGAGCAGGTTGGGCTCGTCGGGCATCTCGGCGACGGCCTGCTCGAGGAGGCGCAGGTTGCGCTGGACCTTGTCGCGGTCCTTGACGACCTCGCGGCAGTAGCCGTGATGCCGCAAGGGGGCGTTGCCGAGGCGGTTTTCCAGGCCCCATTGCTGGCGTCTGACCTCGAGACTGCTGAAGATCTGCTCGTGGATGCGGCCGACATAAAACAGGGCGGAGGCATTGCGGAACAGGCGCGGAACATAGCTGCATCCCTCGTCTTCGCGGCCGACATCGGTGATGGGCAGGCGCCAGGCAATGGCCGACTTGTCCTGCATGAGCCGGCGCAACGGCTCGTGACTGTCCGCAGGCAATTGCTCATCCGCGTCCAGCGCCAGGACCCAATCGCAGGTGGCATGCTCCAGGGCGGCATTGCGCGCGGCGCTGAAATCATCGCACCATTGAAAGTGGAAGACCTCCGCCCCGTGCTCCCTGGCAATCTCAATGGTTCGGTCGGAGGACCCCGTGTCCACGACCACGATTTGATCGGCCAGGCCGCGCACGGAGGCCAGGCATTGGCCGAGGAATCTCTCTTCGTTCCTGGCTATCACACAGACCGAGAGGCGGGGCCTGTGGTCTGCGGCCTGTGGTCCGCCGCCCATGGTTTCAGGCAAAACCAGCCAGGCGGGCTTTATATTGCCTCGAAGGTTGCCGGCGAGAAACTTCCTGGCCGGCTTATATCCCGGGGCGAGCTGGATAGCATGTTGGGCGCAACGGCGCGCCGAAACCGAATCTCCCGCAGCCTGCGCTATCTCCGCCAGAAGCAAGTATGCCTCGGGATGAAAGGGCCGAGCCTTGATGGCCGCCAGTGTGCCGGCCCACGCTTCGCGGAGGCGCTTCTGCCTGCGCAGCTCCCTCGGCTGGCTGAGCGCCCCCGTCAACGCGCATCGCGGCAGGACCAACGTCGTGCTCTTTTGCGCCAGACGGAACCGGTAATCGGTCCACACGAGGCCCAGTGGCTCGGGTCTGCACGTCGCCTGAAGGCTGCGGAGCCTGATGGTGACGGGGTGGCTTGCAGCCCGGCGCAACGGCAAATGGTAACCATGGCGCATCACGGTGTCCCTCGATATTCCCCATCTTGTTTTGAACACTTCCCAGTTCGCCAGCATGTTCTGCTTGTAGTCCAGGCGCGCGCTGCGGAAGGTGCGGCTGCCGGTGTGATGGATAAAAACCTCTTCCGCCATCCGCACCTTGAAGCCCAGGCACAACGCCCGCAAGCAGAAATCATCATCCTCGAAATTCCCGTTGACGAACGCCTCATCCAGCCCCCCGATCCGCTCCAGCACCTGGCGGCGAGTCATCAAACAGAAACCCACCGCTCGGGTGATCTCGCTGGACTGGCCCCTGTGCGCCTCTCGCCACTGGTCTGCGAACCTGGGCAGTTGTTCCAGCGATTGATAGCCCGGTTTGTCCACCAACTGCGGACCGGCCACGCAATTCGTCATCGGTCCGGCAATGCCAACCTCGGGATGCTCCTCGAACACGCGCATCATCCCCTCGAGCCACCCGGTCGTGACCACCGTGTCGTTATTGAGCAGCACCACATAATCGCCGCGAGCCAGGGAGAGGGCCTGGTTGTTGCCGCCCGCAAAGCCGCGGTTCGACGCGTTCAGGATGAGGCGGACGTGCGGATGCTTCTCCGCGTAGCCCCTAAAAAATGCGGCGGTGCCATCCGTCGAGCCGTTATCCACAAGGATCAGTTCATAGGGCACGGCAGTACAGCGGCGCACGCTTTCCAGGCAAAGCCGCGTGTCCTCCATGCCGTTGCAGGCCAAGATGATGATCGAGGTCAACGCAGGCTCGCACGCTATCCGGTCCAATTGCCGCGCAACCATTGCCGGAGAGAAATTGTCCGCAATGTGCGCCCGGCCCCGGTTTGAGTACTCACCCCAGGCCCGCTCGTCATTGTAAAGGGTCGCTACCGCGTCGGCGAACGCCTCCGGATCATCTTCGACAACAAATGGCGGCTCGGCGCCGGAGCCAATGCCCTCCGCCCCGATGCTCGTAGTCACCACCGGCAACCCGAGCGAGAGCGCCTCGCCGATCTTGCCCTTCATCCCGGCGCCGTACCGCAACGGGGCGACTGAAACCCGATGCGAACGCACGTAGGGCTCAGTCTCCGGCACATATCCCGTTACCGCGATCCCGTCTCCAGCCAGCGCCCTGACGGCCGCCGGCGGATTATTGCCGACTATGGTGAAGCGAACCCCGGGCAGCCTGGAGCGCAAACGCGGCCAAATCCGCTGATGGAAGTGCAAAACGGCGTCCTCGTTGGGCGGATGCGCGAAGTTGCCCACGAACAAGACACCCTCGCGCGAGGAAAAAGGCGGGACCTCCGAGCAAACCGAATGGACGTTCGGCACGATCTTTACCGTGGCTGCCGGGAGTTCCTTCAGCAAGGCCGCGGCGTCGTTCGGCGTCACCGCAATGAGGGCGTCCGCCAAGGCGTAAATTCTCAATTCGCGGCGCTTGCGCCCCAGTATTTCCTCCAACGAATGTGCCTTCGGCTCCAATTCCGCCTGCCTCAACTCCCGCACATAGTGGACGTCCACCGTGTCGACATAGACGGCGGTGCGGGGCGAGGCGATGCTCAGAAAAGGATAATATTGCTCGGCAATGTACCAAAAACACAGAATCGCCTTCTCGAAGTTCCTTTCCAGCAGCAGCTTCTGAAGATCAAAACGCCAGCCCTCCGACTGGTAGCCAAGCTGGCGCATCCGGTCGGGGTCCCCCGCATAAACCTCGATGCCCAGTTGCTGCAGTTCACGCGCGTAGCGTTCCCCGTTGGCGCCGTTCCGAGCGATGAACGTCACCTTGTGCCTGGCGGCGGCCAACAGACGCAGAATCTCAAACATCCGCAACGAACCCGAGGCGCGATCGTACATCGGCATCAAGGCGTCCACTACGAGTATCCTCCTTCCGCCTCGGCGATCACTGGCTTCCGGGACGGAGGCTTCGCCGGGCGGGGCCTGAAGCTTGAGGGCCGCCTGCCATTTTTCCCGGAACTTCTCCCGGTTGACGACCTGGTAGCGCTTGAAGCCGCTCTGCACATCCGTTCCCGCAGTCCCTCCCTCATGGTGGATGATGACACTTGCCGGCTGGTAAACAACCCGCCAGCCGGCTTGCCGGAGGCGGAAACACAGGTCGGTGTCTTCGTAGTAGGCCGGCGCATAGCGCGTATCAAAGCCCCCGTCGGCCAGGAACAACTGCCGCCGCACCAACAGGCACGCGCCCGAGCAATAATCGACCTCCCGCACGAAATTGAACCTCGGGTCCTGCGGGTCTTGACCCCGGCCATAGTTCCACCCGGATGCGTCTGAAAATATGATGCCCCCCGCCTCCTGCAAACGGCCGCTGGGATACACCAATTTGGCGCCCACCGCGCCCGCGCTGGGGTCGGCCGCCAAGGTTCCCAGGAGCGCCTCCAACCAGCCCGGCTGCGGCTCCGTATCATTATTGAGGAGCACGAGGTTGTCCGTCGCGGCCAAGGACGCCGCCGCGTTGTTGCCGCCCACAAACCCGAGATTCTCCCGGTTGACGACTACGCGGACATTCTGGCATTCCCGCTCGAGGCCCATGAGGTATTCCCGCGTGCCGTCCGTCGAGGCGTTGTCCACCACGATCAACTCGTAAAGGGCCTCCGGCGTATTGCTTCGCAGCGCCGCGACGCACTTCTTCGTCAGCTCGAGCTGGTTCCAGCAGAGCATCAGGATGCTCGCCTGCCGGCGCTCGGGCCGCGGCGGTTCGGCAGGCAAGGCCCGCGCGCCGCCCGTCGCCTGAGCGGCGCCGGAACCGTTGGGAATTGAGTTTGGCGGACCGGCTGCCGGCCGCGTTTCCCCGTTGTGTCCGCTTGCAAGCATGTTCGGTTCAATTGCGTGCGTTGTGCCGGCTGCGCCGTCTGAGCAAGCCGGCTTCGCAAGCCAATTCGACGGCCTTGATTCGATCTTTCAGGGGGAAGGCCGGGGTCTCGAAGTAGATGCACACGTTGCCATTCTCAACGTCATCAAAGACCTGGTAAGGCTCTTTTAAGAGGAGGTTGTTGTCCTTGACATACTTTTCCAGGTAAGTGCCGGGAAAGGGGATGGCGCAGCTCATGTTCAAATCCGCAAAGCGGTGCCGCAACGAATAGTCAATAGTCCGTTTGACGGTTTCCAGCGTGTCGCCAATATTGCCGATCATGAATTGGGCGACGATGCCGATGTTATTGTCGCGCAGGTGCTTGATCCCCCGGTCGATGTCCTCGAGGGTTTCGCCTTTCTGCATCGCCTTGAGGGCTTGATTGTCGGCCTGTTCGATTCCAATGCTGGTTCCCACGACTCCGGCCTCGCGCATCGCCCGCGTGGTCTCCGCGTCCAACCGGTCCGCCCGCATGCCCCGGGGGAAATAGAAGAAGGGGTACTTGCGAAAAACGGCCATCAGGCTCAAGGTCCTGTCGCGCCGCATGTTGAACATGTCGTCGTTGATAGAAACGACGCGGCTGTGGTCGCAATTCTCGTAGAGCCATTGCAATTCCCGGTCGATGTGCTCGAGCGGGCGGAAACGTATGGTCCGTCCGAATATCCGGTGGCCGATGCAGAAATGGCAGTTGTTGGGGCAACCGCGGGAGGTGGTGAGTGAATGCGCGTTCCAATCCGGGTTGATGTAGTTGTCGCGCAGCGGGGTCGGCAATTCGTTGGCGTGCAAAAGCGGTTGTTCCCCGTTCTCCGCCACGGTCCCGCCGGTGCGGTAGCTTATGCCCTGCACTTTGCCCCACTCCTGGCCGGAGAGGATTTGGAGACAGGGCTTCTCGCCCTCGCCCTTGACACAGATGTCCATCAGGGGGATGTCCCGCATAAGGTCGGCGGGCGACAGCGTGGCGTGCGGACCGCCAGCCATGAATTTGACCTCGGGATGCCGGCGCTTGATGTTCTCCGTCAGGTGGCGCACGACCCCCAGGGCCGAGGAATCGCTGTTTACGTAAAAGCCGACGTACGGGTAGCGGTATCGCTCGACGCAGGCGTAGATCGTATCGTCGTCGCTCGTCGAGGTGATCAGCGCATGGCTCTGGACCCCGCGCGGGCGGAGATAAGCGGCAATCGAGGAGATGCCCTGGTGCACGATATGTTCGGCGGAAAAGCCGCGGTCCGGGTTGATGAAAAGTATCGCCGGATGCTCGGGCAGCGGCGGCCTTTGGACCTTGGTGACGGCCGTGCTATCAATGGCAACTCGTCCCATGTCACTGAGCTCAACGGCCACCTTCAGGCGCCGGGCCGATGGGAGGCTAAAGAGGACCTGGCAGGTCAACGGGCCGGGAGCCGCATCCGGGTCGAGCTTCCGCGGCAGCACGACCGACCGCAAAGAGGCGTTGGATGCGGCATCCATGACCTGGACCCGCATCAGATTCACGTTGCGATGGGGATTGTCCAGGATGCGGTAAACCAGCGCCAGGCGATAGTCGCCCGGGGCGAGCTGCATTTCGCTGAACATGGCTTTGGCCTGCCTGGAATCGTTCTGGAAAACTGTCGGACCATTCATAGGAACTGTGCGTGCGCGCGGGTTTGGTTGAGCCTATTTCGGCGGATACGGAAACAACTCCGGGAACAGATACATCTCGCGGTGAGGCGAGGCCTCCAGGCATTTGCGGCAGATTGGCCGGCTGATCCTGCCGGCGAGGAAGTCGAGGCGGGCTTGCCGGATGCCGGGATGCTTGAGCCAGAGGTCCTTGAGGGATATCTCCCAAAGCTCTTCGGGACGGGTGTATCCGGTCTCCCCGGTGATGTCCACGCAGCAGAACGCTACGGTGCCATCCGCCAGAACTGCCAGGACCTTCCAAGGGGAATCGCAAAAGCCGCAATGCTCGGGCAGCCCCGTTCCCGGGCAGGGATGGTGGTCGGCGTTGGGATAGCACCCGCCTTCAGCCAGCGGCTGTATCGTGAGCGAAAACAAGCCCCCTCCGGGTTTGGCGCAGTTGAAGGAGGTGATCACGCCGTTCTCCTGCCAGGTCCCGCCTTCGCCAAGCCCAAGGTCCTGGACGTATTTCTTTGCAAACCGGTGTTTGCGCTGGAGGTTGGCGGCGTTTTGACGCTCCACCCCGCTGGTATATATCTTGAAGTAGAACTCCTGTTTGCTGTCGCCGTTCTTCCAGGCCAGCAGGTATTTGGCAATTCGCGCGTGGTAGCGGTGGTAATCGATGGAACTGCGGGAGGCGAGTTCCTTGGCGGAGCAGGAGAGATTAAGCACCACGCACATGTCAATTTGGAGGAACTCCGGCTTCAATGCGGAGCCGTTGGTAGCCAGCGCGAGGGTATGGCCTGCGGCATTGGCCTCGAGCGCCATGTCCAGGAATGCCGGATGCAGTGTTGGCTCGCCATCGACATGCAGTCTTAGCGGCCGCGTGGTGATCTCCTTGGCCTGCCGCACCAGGTGCGTGAAGACCTCCCGCTTCATGAAAGACCCGGTCCGCTGCGAACTGGCGCTCCGGCAGTAACTGCACCGGAAGTTGCACTTCGAACTCAACTCGAACATCACCGTCGGGTCTGCGGCGTAGGCCGCCAGGGCATGGTTATACGCTTCGTCTTTCGCCGGCCCCTTGAAGAGCGGCTTGATTCCGCCGGCCGGTCTGGCCGCAGACTGGCCGTTGCCAGTCACCCTCGGACGGTCTCCATTGGCCCCGGCCCCGTCCGCCCGCTTGAGGCTGAAATGGCTGCCCGCCGTCGCGCCGGGCGCTATGGCGGGCTGGGAACCGGCCCCGTCCGCCCGCTTGAGGCTGAAATGGCTGCCCGCCGTCGCGCCGGGCGCTATGGCGGGCTGGGAACCGGCCCCGTCCGCCCGCTTGAGGCTGAAATGGCTGAGCCTCACGGACAATTCACGAACGTCCGCGCTCGAGCCGTTGCGCGCCGGGACGAAGACCTGCCGGCTCTCCAGGGAGACCGGCACGTCCGCTGCCGCGGGCTGGATAGGCAACCGGATTTCGAGCAACTTGTCGCTGCTGGCAATGCTGTGCATGTACACGCTCTCTTCGCCCACATAGATCGTCAAGTCGAACGGGAAGGCGGAATAGCAACTCTCTTCGGCGCATCCCACCCTGAAGCTCAGGGTCGCTGGCGTGGCCCAGCGCGGCACCCACAGACAGCCCGCCCCAGCCATCCACCGCCAACCGCCTTCGTCGTCATAAAAACCGTCGCCGAACCTGAGCGCCTCCGCGCCGCCCTCGCCGCCCCAGGCGCTGCCCGGCGGGGCTGGACTTGCGGGCGATGGCTGAAAGACAGGCAGTGTAGTTGCCCGATTGACGCTCACCGGCGTCTCATTTTGCCGGCCTGGAAGCTGAGCCGCATCCAACCTGGGATTGATGAGGCGCACCGCAAGATGGCGCCCGTCCTGGTTGATCCCGTTCTCGGCCGGAACATAATCCTTGTTGCTCTGCAATTGAATGGCGACTTCTTTGTCCGAGGCGGGAATCTCCTGTTCGATCGGGAGGGTCTGCATATCGCTCTCGAATCGAAGGCTCTGCCGGGTCTGCCCATCCACAATGACCGCGACCTCGAGCGGGGTCTGGTTTCGGGAACCGCCGCCATACCACGACAGCTTCCCACAGGCCACGTCGGCCTTGAAAACCGATGGTTTTGCCGAAGGGGGCGCCAGCAACTGGCCGGCCTCGCTCATCCACCGCCAGCCTCCCTCATCATCGTAGAATCCCCACTGATGAGTCAGGGACGCAACCGGCGCCTGCGCCGGCGGGACAAAGCTCAGGTTAAGCGTCAAGTCGGTTGAGCGGCTATTGGGAGCGCCTTCCGGTTTTTCCTCAGGGTGTTCGCCAATCCTGGCATCATCCAGGCAGGAGCCGGCGTCACCTTCGGCAGGCGCCGCCACTCCCGCGTAGGTTCCAACGAACAGAAACTGCAGCGCGCTCAATTCCTCGAATTCCTCGGGCGAAACGTCCTGCATCCGCAGCCGCCCAATGCGCACCGTCCTGTCGGCGGCCGGAGCATACTGGCGGAGGTCTTCCCCGTTGAGATTCGAGACCGTCAACTGTCCAATCCCCGCCTCATGCAGCAAGGCTTTGAACATGGCCTTGGTGAAAAACCGCAGGTGCGTCCGGTCCAGGATGCCCTCGTCCCGGTATTCCCACCGCCCTTTGTCTGCCAACTCCTGAACCACCGTTAAGCGCCGAACATTCGGAACACTGGCCACCACCGTTCCCCCCGGCTTCAAAAACCGGACCAACCTGCGCGTGGCCGCCCAGGGGTCTCGCAAATGCTCCACTACGTCAGCCAGCACCAGGCAATCGAATTCCCCCTCCTCAAAAGGCGGGACGAAAGACTCCACGTCGGCAGGATAGACGGCATCGAGTTCCTCTCGGGCATGGGCCGCAGCCGCCTCGTCCAACTCGATTCCTGTCACGCGCCGTCCCGGAACCGCCTCTTTAAGCGCCTTGCCCAGCGCCCCGCCCCCGCACCCGACATCCAGGATGTTCATTGCAGACTCAGGCACTGCGGCGATGATCTCCTGGCGGCGGTGCAGAAAGTATTGGGCCAGGCCCGTCTCGACTGGCGGCTTTGGCGCGCCGGGCATGCTAAAATCCCCTCTCATGATCTTGTCCTCATAATGGCGAATGAGTTGATACAGACATTTTATTGGCACGTTGTGTTCGTTCAAATAGAGGCTGCGATTCCGCTCCCGGAGCAAAGTCCATTGCTCGATGCTTTTCAAATTGTTGCTGTACATCGCCAGGTAGCGCAGCCGATGCCATTCCATCCCTTGGCTGCGAACGATGCCCCTGGCCTCCGCCCACTGCCAGAGCTTTGTCCCCGGCATTGGCGTCAGAATCGTAATGTCGTGCCTGGCCAGCTTCCCGGCGGCGTAGTTCTTCAGGATGAACCGATAGGTCTCATGGACGTTCTCCTCGGTTTCCTCATAATGGCCCAAAACGAAGCCTGCGCTGGCCTGGAGCCCATGCGCCTTGGCGACGTCCAGTGCCCTCTGGTTGTCGGCCGCGCTGTAGCGAACGTCCTTGAGCTTCTTCAAAATCAGGTCGGAACCTGACTCCGCCCCGAATCCGATGTTGTGGTAATTCAACCTACGAAGCTGTGCGCACAGCTCGTCCGTAACCAGGTTGGCCCGCACCGACGATGCAAGCGAGAGCCTCCGGTTCAGCCCTTTGGCTTCAAAGAGGTCAATGATCCGGCCCAGCCGCTTCCGGTCCGCCGCAAACAGGTCGTCCCAGAAACTGACCCCGGAAAGCGACGGGTCGCGCCGAAGCAGAGATTCCAGTTCAGCGAGCACTCGCTCGGCGCTGTGGAAACGGACATTGGGCCAGTAAACCGACGAGGCGCAGAAGCTGCAACGATACGGGCAGCCTCGCGACGTGAACATATACGGCTGCTGGCCGGCCAGGAGTCCAAAATAGTGGTCCGGGATGGGGATGTCGTCCAAATCGCCAATGACCGGCCGCGGTTGCGTCTTCCGGAGGCGCCCGCTCTCGTCCCGATAGACGATTCCGGCAACGCCGGCAAGCTCCCGCCGCGACAGCGCGCCCGTGCGCAGCAAAAGGGCAACGACCTCCCCAAAAGTGGCTTCCCCCTCGCCCAGCACCCCGAGGTCCGCCGAGACCGGCAGCGTGTCCGGAAAAGCAGTGATATGGAAGCCGCCGAGAACCACGACCGGGATGCCTGCCCTCCGAGCCCCGCTGCACATTGCAGTCGCATCGTCAAAGTCCTGCGACGTGCTCGAAACCCCCAGCACATCCGGGCGCAAACTCACAGCCTCCTCGAGACTCTGCGCCGCCAGAAACTCGATTGCTCCGGGCATTAGCCGCTCCGTGTAGGCCTTCAGAAACCCAAATCCCAGCGCCGCGTTCCATCGGACGTCCACCCGATTAGTCGCTCGCGTCAGACAAATCCGCAGGGTGCTCATAATGCCCCGTGAAAACGCAAATCGCCATGCCCATCACGGTGCTGCCATCGCCAGGGGAAGCCGGCCCTTTGTTCTGGTTGCGCCCGCCGGCTCGTTGCTCCAACCCGAACCCGCCGCCACCCCGGCAGGGGCCGCGTTAGATTCCTGGTTCACTCTCTGCAAGTTCTCCCGGGCAATGACATGGAGCGGGTTGATTTCCAACACGCGCTCGAAACATTGGCGGGCCGCCGCCAGGTCATCGAGCTTGTAGCGGCAATTGCCCAACCGCAGCAGCAACTCCGGATCATTCGGGGCCTGGTCCAAAAGCATCCTGTAGTGGCCGGCCGCATCCGAATAACGCTCGCTGGAGTAGTTGGCGTCCGCCAGCAGGCGATGCGTCTCCGGGTTTTCAGGGTCCAACTCCAACGCCCGTCTCAGGCTCTGCTCGAAGGTCTCGATCTGGTTGACGCGTAGCGCCGTCGCCGCCAATCGGACCAGGGAATCCACGTTGTCGGGCTCGCTCGCACAAGCCTGCTGGTAGGACTCGAAAGCCCCGGCATAGTCGGCCAGTTGAAACTGCAAATTGCCCAGGCAGACCCGCAACTGAACGGAACGCGGGGCGGAGCGCAGGGCCTGCTTGATGAACTCACAGGCAGCCGGCAGATGGTCATTGGCATAGGCCGCATCGGCTCGAGCCAATAGCTCGGCCGCAGCCGCCGGCAATCCGCTGTTGCCCGCTTTGGCGTCAGCCTGCCCCTGGCGCTGAGCCGGCGCCGGCGCTGTCCCTTCTCCGGCGCTCTGGCGCCGCAAGGCCCGCAGGTTGTCCAGGGCCGTCTGGTTGCCAGGGTCAATCTCCAGCGCATGTTCGAGGGCGGATCGAGTGGTCGCTCGATCCCCAATCTCAAAAAAGCACTTCGCCAGCAAAAGAAACAATTCCGCCTGGTTTGGATGCCGCCCGATGAGTTTGCCATAGACCATCGCCGCATCGCGGTAGTTCCCCCGGCTCAGGTGGGTGTCTCCCAGGAGCTTCAGCGCATCCAGGTTCTCCGGTTCCAAGGCCAGGGCGCGGTCCAGGCCGAGTTGGAGCCCGGAGCCATCGTTCAGCCGCTGGCTGGTCAGCGCAAGGCGAAGCCACAAGGCTGCCCGGTCGGGCCTTCGCTCCAACGCCAGGCGGTAGGCGCCGGCGGCCGGCTCAAACTCGCCCAGCAGAAAGTTGAAGTTCCCCATGGTTTCCAAGGTCTCCGCGGTATGGGCTGAAAGGGGTTCGAGCAGGGCGAGAAAATCGCGCGCGGCATCAATATGCTGTTTCTGATAATGTGCCTGGGCCGCCTGCAATATCGCCTGGACCACTCCCGGGGCGTTGTTCCCGGGCTCGACGGACCTCCCATCCAGACTTTGCTCGGGTGCTGGGCCGCGATTGCTCCGGGTCGGGGTTCGCTCACTGCTTGCTATGCTTGGTTTCGTCGTTGTCATTGGCTTAGCTGGTAAAGGACAGAATGTAAAAGCAGGTGCGGTGCCATCGGGGAAAAGAGGCAGAAACCGGAAAATGACAGCCCCCGTTGCGTCCTGCCGGACAAAGACCCGTTTTCCCGGAACAATTTGCCATCGGGACAAGGAAGATGTTGCCGGGGAGGCGCTGCCGAGCCGCCAAGGGACCTCTACAGCCGCACCATCCAGGATGTATCCGAAAACACCCTGTACAGAATATCAAGCTCGCTCATGGTTCCTCCGGAGGGATGGCCTTCACACTCGCGACCTAGTGGTCGATGTCATGAATACGATGGCCATGAGACAAGTCTTCGGCGCCTTCCGGAAACTTCGCGGTCGCCAGGACAAGGATGTGTTGCGGATCGATATGGCGGAGGTGGCTCAAGAGATTGAGGAAGGACTCGTTTTCACCGAGGTCCCGGCAGGTCCTGGCCAGGGAGCCGATCAGGCGGGGGTTGTTTGGCGCACGCCCCAGGGCTTCGTGGAAGTGGACGAAGGCGCGCTGATAATCACCGCGCCCGCACAACAATTCCGCCAGGGCGATGCGCGCCGAGACATCGCCGGGGGCGCCGGCGAGCGACTCTTCCGCCAGCCGTTCCAGGCGCTCGAACACGCTTTCACGGCTCATGGGGTCAGGCAGCCGGGGCCGCAGGCTGCCTCAGTTGGGCGAGCTTGGAGGTGAGTTCGATCCAATTGACTTTGACGCGGTCGTGAAGTTGGCTGGCGGTTTGCCAGGCGATTTTCTCCTCGACCCTTTTGAGGTCCTGTAGGGCGGGGTCCGAGCCCGGCTCCAGCTCCAGAACTTGCTCGAAGGCCCGGCGGGCCGCCTCCAGATGTCCGGCTTCCAACTCGCACCGGCCCAGGCGGAGGACCACTTGGCTGTCCTGGGGCGTTTGCCCCAGTATCTGGCGGTATTGGCGGGCGGCGTCCTCGTAACGCTGTTGCTGGAGATTGAGGTCTGCCAGCAGGCGCAAGGCGCCGGCATTGTTGGGCTCGAGTTGGAGGGCGCGTCCCAGGGCGGATTCAAAGCGGCGAAGGTCCTCGCAGCGCAGGGCGGCGGCGGCCAATCGCACCAGCGTGTCCACGACATCGGGCTGGATGGCCTCGGCCGCCATGCAGGACTCGAGGGCGTCCGGATACAGGCGGAGTTGGGTCTGGATGTTGGCCAGGGCGACCCAAAGCGGGGCGCAAAGGGGCGCGTGGCGCGCGGCCTGGCGCAATGCGGCGAGCGCAGCGGGCAGGTCGCCGCGGGCATAAGCCGCGTCGGCCTGGGCCACCGACTCAGCCGCGTCCGCCGGCAGTTGGCCGGCCTCGGAGACGCCGGCGCCGGCATCCGGCGCCGCCACGGCGGCAGGTGTGCCGGCCTGGGCCGCCAGGAGCGCCAGGTTGTCGCGGGCAACCGGGTTGGCGGGCTCGACTCTCAACACGCGCTCGAATGCGGACTGCGCGCCGGCCTTGTCACCCAGCATGGAATGGCACTTGGCCAGGGCGAGCAACGCCGAGGTGTCGTCGGGCTTCAGCGCCAGGAGCCGCTGATAGAGCTGCCCGGCCCGGGCCGGCTTGCCGCATCGGAGATCGGTATCGGCCAGAAGCTGGAGGGCTTCGGCGCAATTGGGGTCCAGCACCAGGGCCTGTTCGAGCGCGGCCTCGAATGCAGGGAGGTCCTGCAAACTCAGGCAGGCAGCGCCGAGCTTGGCGTGGAGCAGGGCATTGGCGTGATCCAGTTCGATGGCCTCCTTAAACCGGCGCCGGGCTTGCTGGAACTCTCCCAGTTGGAAGTGGACGCTCCCCAGCGAGGCAAGGAGCGACGCATCGGGCGGGGCCAACTCCACCACGGCCCGGAGCAGGATGCGGCTGCTCTTGAGGTCGCCCCGGGCAAACTGCTCATTGGCGAGGTTCAAGACTTGGAGGGCGGGCCCGGAAGGGCCTTGGGCGGCGGGCTTAAGGACCGGGCCTCGAGCTTCAGAATTGCTCATAAGGGTGTGAGCGGGCCGGCGTCCCGCAAGTTTGGGTTCCCTCGAGCGGGCGCTTAGGAAATCAGCTTCAACACGGTCTGCGGCAACTGATTGGCCTGGGCGAGCATGGCGGTCGTCGATTGCAGCAGGACGTTGTCGCGGGCGTACTCGGTGGATTCGTCAGCCACGTTGACATCCTCGATTTGCGAGCTGGCGGCAGTGAGGTTCTGCTCTCCGACGGACAGTTGGTCGGAAGCAAAGTTCAAGCGAGTCTCGTAGGAGCCGAGGGTGGCGCGGTCCGAGGCGAGCTGGGTGATGGCGGCATCGACGGCGGCCATGGCGGTGGCGGCGGCGGTGGTCGTGGCGATGTTCGAGGAGGTGACGTCGGCATAGGCGCCGGCGGTCAGGTCGATGCCATTCATGCTCAGGGTCACCACACCGTCGGCATCGAGCGGGATGTTTATCGAGTTGCCCGAGAACAGACTCACTCCATCGAAGTCCTTGGCGGCAGTCGAGACGATATAGGAGTTGAGCTGCTGGAATTCCAGGTCGTAGAGCGAGCGGTCGCTGTCGCTCTGGGTGTCATTCAAGGCCTCGACGGAGAGCTGGCTCATCTGGGTCAAGGCCGTGGAGATGCCGCTGAGGTAGCCATCCTGGGTCTGGGTGAAGGAGAGGGCGCCGCCGACGTTGTTTTGCGCCGCCGTGGTGGCTTGCGCCTCGGCATTGATCCTGCTGGCGGCCGCCAGGCCGGCGGGATCGTCGGAAGGCGAGTTAATCTTGAGGCCGGAACTGAGCCGCTCAAGGGACTGATCGAGACGGGTCTGGGCCGCATCCAGATTATTGGCGCTGTTGAGCGCCTCGATGTTTGTGTTGATTGTCATACGATTCTAGGCTTGGTATGGTTAGTTTTGTTCTTGTTTTGCTTTTGTCAGGAGTTGTGACCTCCGTGTCAGGGTTTAGCCGGCAGTCTTCCTGCCAGCGGTTGGAGTGCGAGCGCACCTGTGGAGTTGCGCTGTCGGGTTGAGAGTTTGGGCACCGGACCCAGGCGCGGGGCCGCGGCGGCTTCGTTGCTCTGGCGGATTTCCTCATAGACCTCCTGCCGATGAACCGGGACGTCCGCAGGGGCAGTAATACCCAGCTTGATGACCTCGCCGTCCAGGCGCAGCACCTTGATGGTGATGCGTCCATCGATCACGATGCTTTCATTGAGTCTCCGGGAGAGTATCAGCATGGCAGTGCTCCGGGTCAGCGGCCCCGGGTGGGCAGCGGGTGTGCAACGGAAAAGTTCGGGGCGTTCAAAGGGATGACCTGCTTGGCGGTCAGTGTGCGGCGGTTCAGCACGATGGGCCCCTTCAAATTGACAGTGGCCTGCTTGGGTCCGCGCACGGTCACGATGTTGACAATCAGGGCGTCCTCCGGGCGTTCCAGACCCAGAAAATGCGCATCCTCCTCGGGAATGGTCGGCCGGTAATCCGGCGCCACGACGAAGGGCGACATCACCAGGAACGCCAATTTGAGATTGCCCACTGGCTGCAACCAGAGAAAGGGCTCTTGCTCCGGCTTGGCGTAGAGGGCGAACCTCTTGCATTGCTCGAACCCCAGCAAGCCCAGCGGCATCCGAATCACGCAATGCTTGCGCTCCAGGCACCCACCTGTTTCTGTTATCACCATGCGGTTCATTGACTTTCCTCAAAGCAGGGGACATGCCAGCCCTGGTTTCCCCAATAAAACTGGCGCTGCAAAGGCGAAACTCTGCGCTTTTCCGCCAATTCGGGAAGCTGAGCGGCGGCCTGGCCCGCGCCAGGGCTGACCGCAGGGCAATTCCGACCCAAGGCTGGTCAATTATTGCCGAGTCTCCCCCGCTCAGGAGACATTGAGGTAATCCATCAAAGACAGGTTGCTGTTGAGAAGGCTGGCGCCGCTCTCAAGGGCGGCCTGGTAGGCAGTTTGAAGTGTGGATAGCTTTGTCAGGGTCGTGGCCATGTCCGCGTCCGATGCGTTCGAGATGTCCGTCGTCAGGGCGGTGGACTGGGTGGAGGCGACGGCACTGGCGTCGTTCAGTTGGGACTGGATGAGGCCATTGGCGGAGATTTGGGCGGTGATATTGTCCTCATCCTTGGTAAGGTTAGGCTGGTCGGTGGTGGCGATTGCCTGGATGTTGCCGGCCTGGAGGTCATTGCGCAGTGCGATGAGGTGATTGAAGAAATCGGCTCCGGTGCTCGAGTCGGTAATCACCCCGGAAGGACCTGTGCCCGACGTGTTGGCGCCCGGGACCTGGGCCGAGAGAGAATAGCCGGGGGCGACTTCGGCCGAGGGCACGGAATCATTGCCCTGGTAGGTGACGGCCGTGACGTTCCCGGAGGCGTCGGTGGCGGCGACGAACGGGGGCTGGGAGTTCTGGGTGCCGCCGAAGAGATATTCGCCCTGGGCGTTCTGGCTATTCATGTCCTGGACGCCTTCCTGGATGAGCTGATTGACCTCGGTGGCGTAGGAGGCGAGGTCCGCAGGCGAGGAGGTGCCGCCGGCCTCGCTGGCGATTTCAGAGGCGCGGGCCGAGAGCGTCTGGAGGCTGTTGATGGCATTATAGGAACTTGTGGCCTGCTGCTGGAGGGCGGTGATGTTCTGTTGGTATTGGGCGATGGAGCTGTTCTGGACCTGCCAACCGAGCACTTGCTGCATCACGGCGGGGTCATCGGAGAGCTGGGAGACGCTCTTGCCGGTGTCCACTTCGTTCTCCAACCGGGCTTGCTGGTTGTTCAGGAGAGACAACTGGTTGATATAGGAATCCGGGAACGAGTTGAAGGCGATGCGCATATCAATATCAGGTTGGGGGTTAAGATTGTTTCAGGTTCATCACGTCGTCCAGCATCGTGTTGAGCGTATTGATCAGTTCAGCGGAGGCCTGAAAGGCCTGCTGGTAGGTCATAAGGCTGGTCATTTCATCGTTAAGGGACACCCCGCTCACGGAAGTGCGCTGCTGGGTGAGCATGCTCTGCACGGCCTGTTGGTCGCTCAAGCTGCTGTTCGCGTTGGAAAGGGCGGAGCCGAGATTGGTAATGGTGGCGTTGTAACTCCCGGAGAAGGTCTGGTTCCCGAGGGCCGGCTGAGGGGCGTTGCCCAGTTGCGCCAGCGTGGCCGCCACCTGGTTGTCGCCGGCGGCGCCTGCAACGCCGGCCGCCTGCAACGTCGAGGGATCGCCGGCCAGGGTCGCATTGACGCCGATATCGCTGGCATCGGCGCCGGTGAAGAAGTCCGCGCCGGTGTTGCCGTTGAGGTCGTAGCCCTTGCTATAGACCGCGTTGACCTGGGTAATAAGCTGGGACGCCAACTGGTTAAGGCCGCCTTGGAGGGAGGCCAGGGCGTTGTCGCGGCTGTCAATAGCGCCCTGAATGCTGCCCCCGGTCAGTGTGAGCGCCGTGCCGGGGGCGTTGGCGGTGCTCACGAGCATCTTGCCGCCGCCGGCGTCGCTGGCTTGCAGCGTGTCCTGCACATCGGAGCCGGAGACGAGCAACTGCCCATCGACCACGACGTTGACCGAGCCGTCGGAATTGGCAACGGGCTGGAAGTTGACCAGGTTGGCCAGGTTCTCGAGGTCCTCCTCGCGCGAATCGATCAGGTCGTTGGCGCTGCCGCCGGAAGCGCCTTGGGCCAGGGTAATCTGCTGGTTGAGGCCCGCGATTTGGGAGAGGAGCTGGTTGGCGCTGGCCACGCCGGTTTGGACGGATTGGTTGAGTTGGCCTTGCAGGCCGCTCAGGCTCTGATCCACCTGGTTGAACTGCGCGGCAAGCTGCTGGGCCTGGGAGACGACCGCCTGCCGATTGGCCGTCGAGCTCGGGTCGGTGCTCAGGGCCTGGAATTCGTTGAACAAGCCGCTGAGGTCGCTGTCCAGCGCGCCGGTCGAGCCAACACCGGTGGTGTCGGAGGAGGAGGCGCCTTGCAGTTGCTCGCCGATGTCCGACTGCGCGGTCTGCAAGGCGCTCTGCTGGGACTGAAGATAGGAGGTGATGCTGTTCTCACCCTGGATCTGTTGGTCCAGCATTGCGTCGCGGACCTGCTGAATGGCTACGACCTCGACCCCGCTACCCTCGGGACCGATGCTCGTCTGGACGGGCGTGGCGGCCTGCTCGACCACCACCTGGCGGGAATAGGCGGGGTTGTTTACGTTGGCCAGGTTCTGGCCGGCGACTTCGATGGCCTGCTGCTGGGCATTGAGGCCGCTGGAGGCGATGTAGAGGCTGTCAATAAGACCGGGCATAACGGATAATAGAACGGAATTATCCGATGCGGTCGTAAAGCGCGCAGCCCGGCGCGGCCTGTGCCACGGCGCCGGCCTGGGTGTAGGTCGGGGCGCCAATCGCGCAAATCGAGTTGATGAATCGGCCCATCATCTCCACCGCGCGGCTAAGCAGAAGGTGGTTCTGACGCGCGCGCTGCCGGACCCGGGCCAGCAGATGGTTGTTCTCCTGGATTAAGGCGGTGAGCAGGGGACGGTAGGCGGGCGGCAATTGCGGGACCAGCACGCCGGCGCGGGCGCCGGGCGGCAGGTCCAGCTCCCGGGCCAGCTCCCGCTGGCGCTGGGCGCGCTCACGGCGGGCTGCGTGGATGGCTTCGCCCTGGGTGTTAATGGCCGAGACGGTGGCCAGCAGGTCTTCCGGGAGCCGCCGCACGATCTGGTCCCGCTGCAAATCCAGCAGGGCCAGCAGCTCGCCGTATTGCTTGAGCTCGTCGCGCAAGCTCTCGACATAATTGTTCAACGATTCAGTCATGGTAAACTAGTTTTGGCGCAGACAGCACAAGGAGCCCGTCCCTCCCGGTCGGAAAAGCCCCGCATTTTTGGAGAACTCAGAGTCCGGGCCGCAGCCGAGCCGGAAACCGGCTCGCCGCCGGCCGGCAAACGGGCTTGGGACGCAGCAACCGGGTCGTGCCCGCCGCCCGGGGCAGCGGGGGCGGAGGGGGAACGGAATTGGCGTTGCAGGCCCGAGGCGAGGCTCTGCGCCAGGCCCAGGCTGTTGGACTTGGCCATCTTCTCGGCCAGTTGCTCGACCATCAGGTCCCGGTAAATGCCATTGCTGGCGGAATCGTTGGCATATTTCGACGGAAAGGCCGGGCGTTGGGCCTCCTGCAAGACCTGCCGCAGGAGCAGGGCCTCGAAGGCGTGGCCGGCGGCGACGATTTTCTCCGGTTCGGAGACGTGGGTGTTGGAGGCCAGACGGTCCAGCGGGAGGTCTTCGGCCTTTACGCGGCTGGCCAGAAGGGGGGAGAGGTCCATATCAACGGATAATCAATTCAGCCTGCAAGGCGCCGGCTTGTTTCATGGCCTGAAAAATGGCCATCATGTCGCGGGGCGTGACCCCCAGGGCATTGAGCGAGGAGGCGACCTTTTCGACGGTGGGCAGTTCCGGCAGCGTGACGATGCCGGCCTTGGCCTCGCTGACCTTGGTATCGGTGCGCGGCTTCACGGCAGTGGTGCCGCTGCTCATCGGGTTGGGCTGGGAGACATCGAGGGTGCTGGCCACGGTGATCGTCAGGTTGCCCTGGGAGACGGCGCAGTTGGAAATGCGGATGGTGGAGGTGGCGACGATGGTGCCGGTGCGTTCGTTGATGATGATGCGGGCGGGTGTGTCGGGTGTAACCTCGACGGCCTGCAGACGGGCAATGAAGTCCACCGACTGCTCCTCGTGTCCCTCGGGCAGACGCACGATCACGGAAGTCGAATCCACCGCCTGGGCGGAGTTGGTAAAGGTCTGATTGATCGCCTCGGCCAGGCGGGAGGCCGAGGTGAAACTGGGTTCGCGCAGGAGCAACTCGATCGATTTGTCGCGCACAATGTGGGCCGCGATCTCGCGCTCGACCAGCGCGCCGTTGATGATGGTGCCGACGGTGGGATGGTTCTTGGTCACGTTGGCGCCTCCCCCGCCGCTCGGGCCGGCCGAGAACCCGCCTACTGCCAGCGGCCCCTGGGCCACGGCATAAATGCCGTTGTCCGCCCCGAACAAGGGCGTTTGCAGCAAGACGCCGCCGTGCAGTGATTTGGCGTCGCCCATGGATGCCACTTGCACGTCCAAGCGCGCCCCGGGCTTGGCAAAGGCCGGGATGTCGGCGGTGACCAGCACCACGGCCACGTTCTTGGAGGAAATGGTCGAGGCCAGGAGGTTGACCCCGTATCGCTGGAGGATGTTGGCGAGGGTCTGCTGCGTATAAGCCGGGTCTCGGTCTCCGTCTCCCGCAAGTCCCACCACCAGCCCGTAGCCGACAAGTTGATTGTCGCGGGCGCCGGCGATCGTGACCAGGTCCCGGACCAACGCGCCTCCGCCGCCAGCCGGCCAACAAGACAAGACCACCGCAAGGACGGCAAAAAACCGGGCCATGCCGAATTTTGGGAGCAGGTTCATCCGCAGGCGCAAGGCTCAAAAGGGTGCGAACTTGTCCCAGAGGCGATGGAACCAGCCCTTGCGCTGGGCGTTTGTGATGGTGCCTTTGGAAACGATTTTGATGGTGGCATCTGAGATGTTGTAGCTGTAGATGGTGTTGTTGGCCATGATGTCGTCCCGGCGGATGGTGCCGCGCAACACGACCGTCTGCTGTTCGTCGGCGAAGGAACTCGAGCGCGTGCCCTCGATGACAAGGTTCCGGTTGGGCAGAACATCCACGACTCGAACCGCCACACTGGCGACAATCTGCTGTGCGTTGTTGATGCTGCCCCCGCCGCTGAAGGAGCTGTTGCCAGTGAAGCTCAAGGCGGGCAATTTGCCGCCCTTGGTCAGCAGGCCGCTGGCCGAAGGGCTATAGAGTATGCTGGCGATGGCGTCATTGACGCTGGATTGTTTGGAAGTGGTCGTGTTGTTGGCCGTGGTGGCGGTGGTGCTTTCCTGGACGAGGATGGTGACGATGTCCCCGACCCGGCTGGCCCGTTTGTCGGCGAACATGGGGTTGGACTGGCTGTCCTTCCATAGAGAATCGCCCCGGAGGTTCCCTGCCCCGAACCAAAGAACCCCGGCCAAACAGAGGCCCAGGACCGGCAATCCAAAGGCCGAAGGCCGAGGGCCGAGGGCGCAGGGCGCAGAGCTAGAGTGGAATGGCAATTGTGTGTTCATCCTCGACCTTGCCCCGCAATTCACGGCGGGATTGATAATTGCGGATCCGGACCATCTGGCCGGGAACGCCTTCTTCCAACACTTCGACTTTGAGCGAAATCACCATGACGCCGTCGCGGACGACCGCATCGGCGATCTGGCCGCGGGCCACGACGGCGCGAAGCCGGATAGCGCGGGCCAGCAATGGGGAGCCGGCAGGGACGGTTTCGGCCAACTCGTAAGCGGCCGCGTTGGCCGGCAGGTCGCAAAGCGGGTCGCGGAGCGTCAGCATATCCAGCCGCTCATGCGTCAGGGGAGCATCCTTGAGCGGCAACCCGCGCTGGAGATTACTGCGGCTGACCAGCACATCCCGCCATAACCGGGCTTGGACGGGCATCTGCCAGGAGCCGATCAACTGGCGGCCGGCGCGCAGTTCAAAGCGCAGAACGCACGTGGCGGTCATGCGGCTCAGAGCCGGTTCCATAATGTCAACCTTGAGCGGTTCGTCGGGCACGCTCACCGGCTTCCAGGACCGGGTCAACTGGAGTTCCCATTGCGCCCCGTCAGTTCCGATCCGCTGATTCAAGGCGCCGGTGAGCATGTCGCGCAGTTCCTCTGCTTCCAGGCGGCGGGGCGGGCGCGGGGCCGTGCTGGCCGGGGCATTGGTTTCGCCGGCCCCGGCAGGGGCGGCTGCCGGCGCCTCCCCGGCCCAAAGGGCGGAGGAGACGGCAGCGAGCAGGAGCAAAGCCAGAATTGGGCGGCTCATCATCGTTTGAGGTTGTTGCCTTGTTGCAGCATTTCGTCGGCCGCCTGGACCGCCTTGGAATTGACCTCGTATGCCCGCTGCGCCATGATGAGGTGGACCATTTCCTCGACGACTTTGACATTGGACATCTCGAGTTGACCCTGTTCGATTTGGCCGAAACCGTTTGTGCCTGGGGCGCCCAACTCCGGCGAGCCGGACGAGGGGGTTTCTTTGAAGAGGTTGCGCCCGAGGGCCTGGAGGCCATTGGGATTGAGAAAGCGGGTAAGCTGGATTTGGTAGGAGGTCGTGCCGCTGGGAGTGGTGTAAGTCACGTCGCCGGAGGAATCGACCGTGATGTTGCTCGTGCCGGGCGGCACAGCCTGAAACCCGCTGGAGACCGGCAGGCCGTCACTGGTCATAATGCGCCCGTCCGAGGCGGTCTTGAACGAGCCGGCACGCGTATAGGCCAAGGAGCCATCAGGCATCGTGACCTGGAAAAAGCCGTCGCCGTTGATGGCCATATCGAGCGGCTCGCCCGTCTGGCTCAATTCACCGTTGGTGAAAATGCGGGAGGTAGCCACCACTTGCGAGCCGTGGCCGATCTGCACGCCGGTAGGAAGCAGGTTGCCGGCCCCGGCCTCGCTCCCGGGGGCCCGCTCGGTCTGATAGAGCAGGTCCTCGAACTCGATCTTGCTCTTCTTGAAGCCGGTGGTGTTGACGTTGGCCAGGTTGTTCGAGATAACGTCCAGGTTCAACTGCTGGGACTCCATCCCGGCAGCGGCAGAATAAAGGGCGCGCAGCATATCAGTTTGGTTGGTTGCAGGAACTCATCTCATCTCTCTCAGGACGGGCTGGCCACATCGCTAATCAAGCGGTTGATCCGATCATCCTCCATTTGCGCCACTTTCTGGTTTGCTTCGTAAAAACGCATGGCGGTAATCATGTTGCCCATCTCCTGGACCGTGGAGGTGTTGCTGTTTTCCAAATACCCCTGGTGGACCGCAACCGTGGCCGGGGTTTTCGGCTGGATGGCCGGGTCGGCAACCACAAAGCATCCTCCGCCGGCAGAGACCAGCGCCTTGGGGTCGCTGAAGTCAGCAATCTTCAGCCGGCCATGGACGACGCCGTCCTGGGAGATTTCGCCGTTGATCGCCACGATGATGGGAGAGGTGTTCCGGGCATCCAACTGGATTGGTCCGCCCTCGCCCATGACGGGCAACCCTTGTTTGTTCACCAGTTGGCCCTGGGCATCCACACGAAACCCGCCGTCCCGCGTGTAACCGTGGGTCCCGTCAGGCATTTGGACATCGAAAAAACCGGTCCCCTCGATGGCCAGGTCGGTGCTGACCCCCGTGGGGCGCAGTTCGCCGGACTGGAAATTGGTGCTCGAACCGGCCAGCGGCATCTGGAAGCGTTGAGCCGGCCCGGACAGGGTGCTTGACCCGCGGGCCAGAAAACCGGATTGGATGCCGCTAAAGGAGACATCCTGCCGTTTGAAACCGGGGACCTGGGAAGACTCCAGGTTCTGGGCGATGATTTCCTCCCAGCGCGAGCTGGCGTTCATCCCCGCGGCGGCTTGGTACAGGCTGACATCCATACGCAGTGGAGCTTGGAAGCAATGCGGATGCCACACCTTGATCTTGCAGGTTTTACCGGCACATCCGCACTCGGCCGCCCTCGGCGGCGGCAAAACCTGCCGGCCGCCAACCATTTTTTCCCCAGTCATCCCCGAGAAGATGAAAAGGACCCCAAGCGTTTTTTCTTTCTTCAGAGAGGGGGATTTGGTATCCACGGGCCATGGTGCGCGGATTCTACTTCATCATCGGCTTATGGGTCTGCGGGCTGGTTGCCGGAACGGCCCGCGCGGAGACTTACAGGCTGGCCAACGGCCAAGAACTCGTGGGCGAGGTCCTGCCCAGTTCCGCCAATGACCAGGGAGTGCAAGTCAAGGTCGCAGAGGGGGAGTATAGACAGGTTCCGTGGGGGAACTTCTCCCAGGACGACCTGAAACGGTTTGCCGCCAACCCGAAAGTCGCGGCCTTCGTCGAGCCGTTTATCGAGGTGACGACCCAGGAAAAGCTCAAAAGAACCGAGGTCAACATCAAGGAGCCGCCCCGGCTGGAACTGCCGGCCCGCCGGTCCCTGCTGGGAGCGATGTGCTCCTCCGGGCTTGGGCTGGTGATTCTGTTGGCGCTTTACGCAGCCAATATTTATGCGGGTTACGAGGTTGCTATCTTTCGCGCCCAGCCAGTGCCGCTGGTCTGCGGGGCCGCCGCCGTGCTGCCGCTGGCGGGACCGATTTATTTCTTATCGATGCGGACCCGCCTGGGGTCCTCGGGCCAGAGCGCAGCGCCCGCGCCGGAGGGCGCCGCCGAGGCTGCGCCTTCGGCCTCAGCAGCCCCGGCGCCAGCCGACGAAATCAACCCAATGCGGGCCGAAGGCGCCTCGCACCCGACCGCCTTGAGGCTGGCTCACCTGGAGACTGAGCAGGAGAAAAAGCCGTCGTTGCCGCCAACCACAACCTTCCAGCGCGGGCAATTCACCTTCAACCGCCGCTTTTTCGAGACCAGGTTCGCCGGCTTCTTCAGCGTGGTCCGCCGCGATGCCGATAAGGACATGGTCCTGGCCATTCAATCAGCCCGCGGCCAATACGTGGGTCAGCGCATCAGCCGGATCTCCGGCAACGACCTCCACCTGCAAGTCCAGCGCGGCCCGGCCTCCGAGGAGGTCATGATCCCCTTCCAGGAGATAAAGGAAATCCAACTGCGCCATAAGGACACAACTTAACCCGGATTGATTTTCCGGCGCAGAGGGCCGACTATTAGCCGGATGACTCAGCAATTCGACAAGTTTACAGCGAGCGAACTCTATTGTCCCAAGTGCCGGAAGTCGCAGCCCGTGCGCGAGCGTTTGCTGCTCGTGCTGCCCTCCGGTGAACTCTACGAGTTCCTCTGTTCGGTGTGCGGGTCTTCCCTGGGCGAGCGGACGGTGACCGGTCCGCCCGTCGCGCGACCGGTTCCCTCCGCCGCTCGAGCCCGCCCGCGCCGGCTCTTGCGGTAGGCGCAATCCGAGGTTCGAAATGGCTGAGCTCCAAATCATTTTCATGGGCACCCCCGAGCTGTCCTGTGCCAGCCTGGAAAGTTTGATCGATGCGCCCGGCTTCCGCGTCCTGGCAGTCGTCACCCAGCCTGACCGGCCCAGCGGACGGGAAATGAAGCCGCATCCCTCCCCCGTCAAGGAATTGGCCGCGCGGCGCGGTTTGCCGGTGGTCCAACCGGAACGGGCGCGCGACCCGGCCTTTCTTGGGGAACTCTGCCGCCTGCGTCCGGACCTGATCGCCGTCACGGCGTTCGGGCAACTCCTGCCGCAGCCGATGCTGGACCTGCCGCGCTACGGCTGCCTCAATGTCCACGCTTCCCTGCTCCCCAAGTACCGCGGCGCAGCCCCGATTCAGTGGGCCGTCCTCAATGGCGAGGCGCAGACGGGCGTCTCCATTATGAAAATGGACGCCGGTTTGGACACCGGCCCTGTCTTGGCCCAGGAAGCAACTCCCATTGGGCCGGAAGATGATTCGCAGACGCTCCATGACCGGCTGGGAGTGATGGGCGCCAGGCTCTTGGTGCGAACCATCCGGCAGTACGTCGCCGGCTCGATCACTCCGCTTTCCCAGCCGGAGACCGGGAGCAGTTGGGCCCCCAAAATCAAGAAACAGGATGGCCGCATCGCCTGGGCCGAGCCGGCTCCTGCAATACTCAACCGCGTGCGCGCTCTCATCCCCTGGCCAGGGGCCTTCACCTTCCTGCCCGCCCAGCCGCAACCCTTGCTCCTCAAGGTCTGGCGGGCCGAAGTCGTCGAGACCTCCGGCCCTCCGGGCCAAATCCTGCAGGCAGACAAGGCCGGCATCGTGGTCGCCTGCGGCCGTCAAGCCCTGAGACTCCTCATCCTGCAGCGCGAAGGCCGACGCCGCCTGAGCGCGCAGGAATTCCTGGCCGGACACACCCTGCACCCAGGGCAAGGCGGCCAGGGCTGCCTTAAACTCGGGCCATAAAGGCAGGGCCGGGCGCGCAGCCCTGAAACCCGATGTCCGAATGAAATGCGAAATTAGAAACATCATTTTTGATTGGTCGGGGACACTGGTGGACGATCTGCCAGCGGTCTGGAAGGCGACCAATTATGTGCTGGCCCAGGCCCGGCGGGGCCAGATGAGCCTGGAAGAGTTCCGCGCCGAGTTTTGCCTTCCCTTTGCGCTCTTCTATGATCGGCATGTGCCGGACATTCCCTTGCCGCAGCTCGAGCTTTGGTTCCATCGCCACTTCCGCCGGGTCCAGGATTCGGTTTGCGAACTCCCCCACGCGCGGGATTTCCTGGAATTCTGCCGCAGCCGCTCCTTGCGCACCTTCCTGCTCAGCACCGTCCACGGCGACCATTTCGCCGTGCAGGCGGCCGTCACCGGCTTCGGGCAATACCTTGGCCGGTGCTATGTCGCCGTGCGGGACAAGCGGCGGAAGATCCATGAAATCCTCCAGGAAAACGACCTCGAACCCGGGGCCACGCTCTTTGTCGGCGACATGCAGCACGACATCGAGACTGCCAAACATGGCGGCGTTCATTCCTGCGCGGTGCTGACTGGCTACAACACCCTCGAACAGCTCCGCGCTGCCGGGCCCGACCTCATCGTCGAACACCTCGGCCAGTTGCGCCAGTTCCTCCAAGCCAACGACCTGCGCCTCAAACCCATAGACACACTGCCCCATGTCCAGAATCACGATTGCCGACCTTGAAGTCTTCTATTGCGTGGGCGTCTCCGACCGGGAGCGGGCCAAGTGCCAGCGCCTGCTCATCAGCGTGGACCTGGATTTCGATTTCAGCAGCGCCGCCCGGAGCGACCGCATTGAAAAGACCATCGATTACCATGAAATCGTTCGGGACCTGCTCGCCTATGGCGAGGGACGGAGCTGGAAACTCCTCGAGAAACTGGCCGCCAATATCGCCGAGCGCATTATGACCCGATACCACTGTCCTGCGGTGGCCGTGGAAGTCAAAAAGTTCGCAATCCCCCAAGCCCGCTACGTGTCGGTGGCCCTGAGGCGGACGCGAGGCAAGCGACGGCGTCAGGCGCCGTGAAAGACAACTAGGTCGGATACCCGGCAATGTAGGTCTGCAACTGGCTGATCCTCGTGGTCTGGGCCGAGATAATCCAGTTGACCAGGTCCCCAATCGATACTATGCCCGCGATTCGGCCCCCCTCCAGGACCGGCAGGTGCCGAATCCGATGGTCGTTCATGAGCCGCATGCACTCCTCCACTGTGTTTGCCGGGGCCACGTGGATGACATGGCCCGACAGAATCTCGCGCACGGCCGTCTGCCTCGACGACTTGCCCTTGAGCACGACCTTCCGCGTATAATCGCGTTCGGAAATGATCCCCACCAGCTTGTCTCCTTCGGTGACAAGCAGGGCCCCGACATTCTTGTCAGACATCAGTTGCACCGCTTCGAAGACCGTCGCCTCGGGCGAAATGAACCAGGCATTGGTCCCTTTATAACCCAGAATCTCGCTGATTGTGGCGTTTGGATTCATGTATGGTTGATTATGACTGTGGTTAACATATCACGAAAGCTCTCCTTCACGTCAAGAAGAATCAACCGGTTACACAGCTACCCTTTTTCCTCCTTGAACTTCTTCCTGCCAACTCTAGCTTGAGGTCGTGTTTCGACCGTGCATCGATCTGCATGAAGGCAAAGTGAAGCAAATTGTCGGCGGCACCTTTGGGGCCGGGCCGGGACAATTGCAGACGAATTTTGTCTCCGAGCGGCCTGCGGCTTGGTATGCGGCGCTCTACCGGCGCGACGGTCTGAAGGGCGGGCACGTCATTCTGCTCGGGCCCGGCAACGAACCGGAGGCGCGGGCGGCGCTGCAAGCTTACCCCGGCGGCCTGCAACTGGGCGGCGGGGTCAACCTCCAAAACGCCCGGGCCTGGCTTCAGGCCGGCGCCTCGCATGTCATCGTCACTTCCTGGGTCTTCCGCGACGCCCGCCTGGATTGGGACCGGCTCCGGCAACTCGTCACGGCGATTGGCAAGGAGCGCCTCGTGCTCGACCTGAGCTGCCGCCGGCGCGGCAGTGATTATTTCGTCGTTACCGACCGATGGCAACGCCTCACGGAGCTGGTGATTGCGCCGGAAACCCTCGCCAAACTCGGCGCCTGGTGCGCCGAGTTCCTGGTCCACGCCGTCGACGTCGAAGGATTGTGCGGCGGCATCGACTCCGAGCTGGTCGCTCGGTTGGGACAAGGGTCGCCGATTCCCACGACATACGCCGGAGGCGCCACTTCCCTGGCCGACCTGGAAAGAGTCACCCGCCTGGGGCAAGGGCGCGTCGACCTGGCCATCGGCTCGGCGCTGGATATCTTCGGCGGCGCCGGGGTGCGCTACGCCGAGGCGGCCGCCTTTAATCGGAAACAGGCGGGCAGGTTGCCAAACTCGGAATCGCTTCCGATGAACCGCCCGGCAAAGTGAAGATATGAACCTGCGCCGCTGGCTGCATGAGCACTCGCTGAAACTCCTGGCCATTCGCGACACCCCCCAGGCGATTGCCGGGGGTGTCGCAATCGGCATTTTCTTCGGTTTCATGCCCTTGTTCGGCCTGAAAACGCTCTCAGCCATTCTCTTTGCCTGGCTGACCAGCAGCAACATCCTCGCCGCAGTGCTGGCCGTCACGGCGCATGACGTCTTCTGGTTCTTTATGCCGGCGCTTTTTCTCTGGGAATACGACCTGGGCTATTGGATTCTGAACGGGTATTGGCCGGCGGCGGTTGTCAGGCACCTCTTGAGCCCGGAAAACTGGCGCAGTTGGGCCAGGTTTGTCACGGTAGGCAAGCCCCTGCTCCTTGGGGCAACGCTGTCCGGAGCGCCGGTGGCCGTGGTCGCGTTCTTCATGACCCGGAGAGTCGTCGCCCGGCACCAACGAAAGAAACATCGGCAGGAAGCCGCCGCCCACCCGGGCTGAAACGCATGTCTTTTGGGATTCAAGGACCCTGCCGAGGCGGGGCCTCGGACCCCCTCTGCAATCATCAGGATGCTGCCCGGAGATTCCCCTGGACGATTTCAGGGAGCGCCCCCAATTGTGTGCCGCCCTGCGTCATGCGAAACTGCCTGTGGCGTCAGTTTTTCCATTTGAACATGAAACAGAACGGACCTTTCCGGAAACGCATCCTTCTGGTTGAAGGCAATCCGAGGTTACGCGAGGCCATTCGATTGCTGCTCTACATCGAGGGGCACACCGTCACCGAAGCCGAAAATGGAAGGCGGGCCTGTCTCCTTTATACCCCGGGCGACTTCGACCTGGTGATTACCGATTACGCGATGCCTCAGATGAAGGGCGACGAACTGGCCAGGACCCTCAAGTGCCTGGTGCCAACGCAGCCCATCCTGATGATCACCTCCGAGGTGCAGATCTCGAGCAGCGACACCCCCGTTGACGCGCTCCTGCAAAGTCCTTTCAAAATGGCGGAGTTGCGCCGGATTGTTGCCTCACTCCTCTCATCGGAACGTCTTAACGTGCCGCGGTTCCAGGGATGCGGCGCCGGCCTGAGCACCCCGGTTGAATAGGGGTCAGCCTTGGAGCGCTGAGAGGACCGCATCACAAGCCGGAGCGAGCTTGCCTGCGGTCGCGGATATGAGCAACGCGACTACTGCTCCCGTGAACACGTCCAACGTGTAATGGGCCCGCAGCACAAGGACGGTCGACACCTCGAGGAGCGCCACCCCGGCGCCAAGGAGGCCAAGCCAGACATGTCCCGTAAGGGATAACTCGACCGCTCCCAGCACGGCGATGGCCGTATGCCCGGAGAAGAAGAGGTCGTTGCCCACTCCGTAGGTCACCACGAGAGATGGGAACCCGGGGTGCCTCCAGATCATGCCCTCTGGCGGAGGTAACGCGGTGGTCCACTGGCACACCTGGCGCAGAGCAAAAACCAATATGAGGCTAAGGAAAGGCCTTATGGTGGGTCCGCAGATCGCGCGCCCCAGCAGAAAGACAGCCAGCAGGTCGATCAACGCGGAGCTGCCGATCAGGACCCCGTTGGCGACGCGCGGGTGCTCGTTGAGGTAACGGTTGCTCGGTTCGGTTAGCGCATGGATGCGGTCACCGATGCCGTGCGCCGAGAGGGGGCGCCTGCCGAGGAGAGCTTGAGTCCAGTACCAAGCGGGGAGGACCGCGCCTACGAACAGGGCGCGCATCCACCAAGGCGCGCTATGTTCCGTCATGGCGGTTGTCCTTCTGTTAGCAGGGCCTCGAGTTGGCTGCGGATTTCCTCCATCAGGGGGTCCGCGCCGCCTTTTTCACGGGACGGGCTGACCTCAAGGGCTTCTCCCACCCTAATCGTTGCGTGGATCGGGCGGTGAACGCGGGTCCTGTCCGTTAAATCTTCCTCGAACCGTTCTACGGTTTCCAGCAATCGCTCGGGCGTGGGTCTCGAGCCCACGTAATCCGGCGGGTAAAATGAAAGTTGCTGGGCGAGGTACAGGTCGGCCAAGTGGCGCCAGCGCCTGGCTCTCTCAGCCTCGGTCAACTCGCCCAGGATCAGGTCGGGCATGATGGCGGCGCGCAACTTCTTGACGCGGCTCACAACCGCTCCGGTGCTGACGGACTTCAGCCACTCCTTCTCTAACGGTTCGAGCAAGCCATTGGTAAGCTTCTCCAGCCGCTTTGCGATGCCGCCGCTTTGCGGCTCTCCAAAGTACTCGATCTCCTTGAGGCAGAGCAGGGCTCCTCCCACTCTGTAGATGCGCTCGATCAAACCCAGGTCTTTGGGGCTCCAGGTCAGCCGTGTCTCGATCTCTCGCAGGACGGGGGCCAATGCAGCTTCGATGTCTCCTTGGAACCGGTAGCGGATGGCCACCGGATGCACCACCACCTTGCCCTGGGGTCTCGCGGCCACAAGCTGCTTGGCGGCGCTGCGCGCGATGAAAGCGGTTCCATCCATCAGGTTGTTGAGCCTGTCGTTCGTGCGTGTGATGACTCCCTCCGGGAAAAGCACCAGGGGGCGTTCGGCCCGCTTCAGTATCTCGATGGCGGTCTTCAATGCCTCGCGATCCATGCCCTCACGGTAAACCGAGAAAGCCCCTGCTCTGCGCAAAAGCCAGGTCTGCAGCCGGTTCCCCTCAAAGAGGTGCCGGCTCGCCATAGTGTAAAAGGGCCGGCGCACGGCGCGAGCCAGCACTCCCAGAGTCATTGGGTCACAAGGTCGGCAGTGGTTCGGCGTGACCAGGACGCCGTGTCCGAGACCCAAGGAATTGGCGATCCGCTCCGCCCCTTGGCACTCTACGCTGCAGACCCCATGGCACTTCTGGAGATACCAGGGCGTTAGCCGCTGGAGAAGCGCAGGCCAGAGCCTTCCCTCGTGTGGCGGCACAAAGTGGTACGGCGTATCGACTACGACGGCCTGCATCTTGGTTCTCGGTTATCTTCACCGAATCGGCCCGGCACAGGCGGCATCCTGCGCACCGCTCCAGGGGCGGCGTCAAGACAAAAGTTATCGTTTTGGAATCAGCCGGCCCTCTGTTTACAATCGGGATATGACAAGACAACTCGCAACCTTCCGAATGGCCCTCGCGTCCCTGGCAGTCCTCATGGCTGCTCACACGACCCAGGCCGGGGAAACCAAGCCCACCCTCGAAGAGTTGCAGGCGGAGAAGGCGTGGCTCAAAGAGCACCTCCTGACCAGCGCAGTGCCCATCTCTTTCGTCTATGGCGGGCGGTCCTCCGATGATTTGTTGGCAACGTGGCCGAAGAGAGCCGCCAGGAGGAAACTGGATTCATCCCGCACACAGCGCGCGTTCACCTGGACCGATTCTCGCACCGGCCTGGAGGTCCGTTGCGTCGCGGTAGAATACGGGGATTTTCCGGTGGCCGAATGGACGGTCTTCTTCAAGAACACAGGCCAGGCGGACACCCCGATTCTGGAGAACCTCCAGGCGCTGGACGCGAAGTTCGACCGTGGCGCGCAGGGCGAGTTCACTCTGCACGGCAGCAAAGGCGACTGGTGCGCGCCGCAAAGCTACGAGCCGTATCAACTCACGCTCGGCCCCAAGTCCAACAACTCCTTTGCGCCCGATGGCGGCCGTCCGACCAATGGCCCCAAAGGCTGGCCTTACTTCAATCTCCAGATGCCGGGCGGCGGAGTCATCTTCGCCATCGGCTGGCCGGGGCAATGGGCGTGCTCATTCACCCGCGACGACCAGCGCAGCCTGCGCATTGTCGCCGGCCAACAAGAGACGCATCTCTTCCTGAAGCCCGGCGAGGAAATCCGCACCCCGCTGATTGCCGCGCTCTTCTGGGAAGGCGCCGACACGGTGCGGGCGCAGAACCTCTGGCGGCGCTGGCTCATGGCCCGCAACGTCCCCCGCTTGAACGGCCAACTGCCGCCGCCGATGATGCAGATGCAGTGCTATCGCACGTTCGAGAAGGGCGGAGAGCAGGACCTGTTCGACACGGTGGAGGAATTCAACCGGGCGGGCATCGCCGTGGAACTGTGCTGGCGCGACGCGGGTTGGTATCCATGCAAAGGCAGTTGGCCCAATACGGGCACATGGGAACTGGACCCGGACCGCTACCCGAGAGGCTTCCGCCCCTTTAGCGATTGGCTGCATCAACAGGGAAAGAAGTTCATCGTCTGGTTTGAGCCGGAGCGCGTGGGCGACCGCGAGAGCTTCCTGGCGAAGAACCATCCCGATTGGCTTCTCGGCGGCACGCTTCTGAACCTCGGCCATCCCGACGCGTGGAACTGGCTCCTCGAACACATTGACCGGATGTTGCGCGAACAGGGCATCGACTACTATCGCCAGGACTTCAACATGGACCCGCTGACGAACTGGCGCGGCAATGACGCGCCGAATCGGCGCGGGATGACCGAGATACGTTACGTCATGGGCTACCTTGCGTTCTGGGACGAACTGCGCCGCCGCCATCCTGGCCTGTTGATCGATTCCTGCGCCTCCGGCGGCCGCCGCAACGATCTGGAGACTCTGCGCCGCGCGGTCCCGCTTCTGCGCAGCGACTACCAGTTTGGGCACGAAGCCACCGTGCCCAACCAAGGCCACACCTACGGCATCTCAAGCTGGATTCCCTACTACGGCTCCGGCTGCTCCTTCACCGACACCTATAGCGCCCGCAGCTACATCATGCCGTGCTCCGGCTACGCCGGGACCAATGCGGCCACCAAGCGCGCCTACGACGAGTGCCGCAAAGTCGCTCCCTTCATGCTCGGTGATTACTACCCCCTCACGCCCTACAGCATCCAACCCGGCGACTGGATCGCCTGGCAATTCGACCGGCCCGACCTCGGCGGCGGCGTGGTCCAAGCCTTCCGCCGCGACAAGAACGAGTCGCCGACGCGGGTGCTGCGCCTCAGCGGCCTGGTCTCTTCCGCAAAGTACGAAGTCTCCGATCTCGATGGAGAAGCCCCGAAAAGGATGAGCGGCAAAGACCTCATGGAAGAGGGGCTGGCCGTGGAAATCAAAACCAAGCCCGGTTCGGCGGTGACCTTCTACAAGAAGTACTGATATAGCCAAGGAATAAAAAAATGCCCGGGTTTCCCCGGGCAAGTGTGCCCATACGATATGAAACTAATCGTATATACACTATTAACATGAACAGGCAAAGCGGGTCTATGCCATTCTCGGACAAGAACATCTACTTTTCTGCCATCGTTTTCGGGAGGCATAACGCGCGATTCCACCAATCATGGCCGCGGACAGTTCCTCCACCGGATTGGGCGAAGTTCAAAGTTTGAGCCTGAAGCCGATCCGGTTCAGGCCGGTGGACACGAGCAGGATGAACGTCGCGCAAAACGCCGAGCGGGCGATGGCCGACGGCAGGTTTGCGGCGACGTGCCCATACCCGTCCCCCAGGTGAAGCGCGTCCAGCAAGCCGGGCAGCATCTCCGAAAGCAGATACGCAAGCAGCACGTTTTGCCCCGCAAGCGCCAGCGGCCGCGAAATGGGGTTCACCGGGCGCACATCGGAGATCAAATAGAACCCATACCACAGCGCGGCGGTGATGGCGCAGGCCCAGAGACACCACGACGGCGTCGCCTGGTTCTTGCTGATGCCGTAAGACCGGGTCAGCAGGAGCGCAGCGGCGGCGCAACCGGCGACGAACCAGAAGGTGAATCTCGCGCGCGCCTTCAAAGCGGTCATCTCCGGTGCTACCAGAATCGAGCCCAGCAGCAACCCGCCCACGGAGATGGCCGCCTGCGACCCGAGCGTTCCGCCAAGGCCGACGATTCTGCCGAGCCAGAAGCCTTCAAACGCGCCCGCCCTGTCCGCCGCGAACAGACACATCAACAGGGCCATGCAGCCCAGAATCGCCGCGCGGTGGCCGCGAAAAACCAGAAAGACGACGCACGTGACCAGATACGCCCAGCCAATGAGCCCGAGAATGCCGTACCATTGCGTGTCCAATGAGAATGGCGCGAGCGTGAGGATGCGCTGGCCCCTGGCGCCACGAAACGCAAACGCAAGCCAGACCAGAGCCGCAAGACCGGCCAGGCGCGCGCATAAGCTGGAAACTCTCCATGCGCTCCATCCGGGCGCGGCGGAGGCCCGCGGCGAAATCGAACAGAAGGCCGCAATGGCCGAGAGATACATCAACACGCACCACCAGTTTCCCGGCCAACCCAGCGCCCCCGTGTCCGGCGTTTCGTGAACCATCAGGATGCCGATGAACAGCAGACAGGCCGTGCGGAGGGCGACGTGTCCGAAAACTCTCCAGACCGGTTCCCCCTTCGCCACGCGCCCGCCGAGCGCGAAGGGAACGGACATTCCCACAATGAACAGAAAGGCCGGGAAAACCAAGTCCACGAACGTCATTCCACTGCCCCCGTGATGACGGTCGCTGAAATGAACCATCCAGTTGGGCGCGATCCTTCCAGCGCCGGCGAGGTCGTTCACGAAAATCATCATGAACATCACCAACCCGCGCAGCGCGTCAATCGAGGTGCAGCGCGCACTTTGCGCGGCCACCGTGCCTTTGGATGAATCGTGCAACATTGATCCGGCGCACTCTTTCCAGTCGTCAAGCGTTGCCTTGGCCATCGCTCCGTTCGTTTGCGCTTGAAACGTCTTACGGTTCAAGAACATAAACACGGGGACGTTCCCGGCAAGGCATTTTCTTAGACCTTTGCGTCCCTACTTGCCCGCCGGCGTTGCGAACCGGAAAGCCCGGTCGATGCCGTACTGCTGCAACACCCGGGCGGTGGCCTCGCGCTCGGCGTCGCCTGCCGCCAGCACCATGCGGTGCAAGGAGTCCCCATGGACAAACTCCAGGACATGGAACCCGTCGAGGGGCTTTTGCAGGGCGTCGCGCAATTCGGGCAGGCGGCTGACACTCTGCCCGTTGACTTTGTGGAGGACCAGGTACTTCTGATCCTGGTAGCCGATGTTGTAAGCATCCGGCAGCACATGGGACAGCAGCACCAGGGCCGGCCGTTCTTTGGTCGGCTCCTCGTTGTTGTAGTGGTAAAGGCGGAACGGCGCGCTCCGTTTCCAATCGGCGCCCCAACTCTGCAGATAGCTGTCGGTCAGCGGCTGGAAGACAAGCCCGCCCACAATCAAATACTCCGGTTCCTGGTCGCGAACCGCGTACGGCACAAGGGCATTGGTGTACTCGAATTTCGGCAGGCGATAGCTCGCCTCCATCAATTTGCCGTCCCGCCAGACCTGGAGCTTCATGTCCTCCCCTGCCCATTTGCGGCGGGTCGCCAGGCTCTCCAGGTTCAGATGCCCGAATTCCGGGTCCGTGTAGTCACCCTGAATGTCGAGGTCGAAGCCGTCGATGCTCAAGAGAATGTCCTTGGGCTTGAGGACCCGCTCGCGCTCATCCGGGCGGTCCGGCACGTGGGTGACGATGACGCCGCGCGGTTCGCCCCTCAGCCCGAGCAGGGCCAGCGTCGCCGGGTTCTTCGCCGGCTGCCAATAAAAATGGAAGTAGCCCAGGCCGTGATAGGTCCCCCGGCGGCGAGCTTCCAACACGGCCTGGATAAAGGAGGCCGGCATGGCATAAGCATTGCGGCCGTCCTGGGCCGTCACGAGCCCCGCTACATGCGAATTGACCACCACCGGTTCGCCCCAGCCGGCCCCCTGAATCTCGGAACTGACCTCCAGTACCGCCTGGTTGATCGGGCTCAACTGCCCCTCCCGCACTGAGAACTGAGTGAACTCCGCCCGCCGGTTCTCGAGATTGCCCTCGCGCCAGCGCAGGACCTGCATCGCCCCTTGAGCGGGCGCCGCGCTGCCCAGGGTGGCTGGCTTCAAGTCGCTCCAGAAGTCCGCGTCCGGTGTCGTTACCAGCGCCAGGTTCGCGTGGTAGTCAATCCACTTCACCTCCCCTATCCACCAGCGCCCCCGTCCGCCCTTTTGCAGCCGCACCAGCGTGCGCTCGAACATTTCGTCGGCGGTCGTCAGGACCTCCCGCTCCCCTGCCACCAGCCCCGCCTTCTGCAGCCGCCGCGTGCCTTTGCTCCAGGGTTGGTAATAGTCGTACTGCTTCCGCGCCACCTCCAGCGTCACGATCGAATGCTCCCAGGCAGACCGCTCATCCTTCCTATCCCCTTGCGCCCGGCCGGCGATGGGCCCCGCTGGAAACGCCAGCATCACCAGCAGGATAAGCCGCACTCCAGGTTTCATAAGCGACGATCCTTGCCAATGCCATAGGTCCGCAGAATGTCGGCGTTGGCCTTGGCAGTGTCGCCGCGGTCCAGGCACTCGATCACGTGGTTGGGCAAAAACTCGATCACCTCGTACGCGTTCGTGTTGGTCTCGAAGGCGCGCACGACGTCCTCCAGCTTCTCGATGCGCTTGCCGTTAATCTGGTCCACCAGCGCCTGCCCCCGAACCGAGACGTTGGCATTGACGGCATCGGCCAGCACCGCAGCCAGGACTATCGGCTCCGCCCGGGCCGTCTTGGGACTCTCGTAGCGCCGATAGTAGAGTTCATAATAGAGCTCCCCGGCAGGAGAATCGGTCGGACCACGCCCCTGCGTCCTCAAATAATCGAGGCTCAAAGGAGTGAACACCAGCCCGCCATACACAAAGTAGCGAGGCAGAGACCCGTGCTGGTAACCGGCCGCGTGGTCCCCATTGTACGGAAAGACCGGCAGCGAGACCTCTTGCCGCCGCCCGTCGCGCCAGACCTGCAACGGAATGCTCTCGCCGGCCTGGGCCAGTTGAAAGGCCAGGGCCGCCGAGACACGATTGCCCTGGTAAAGAACCTTGGCGTCGCTCGCCACGGCTAAGGAGCCGACCTGTAAGATGACATCCTCTTCTTGGAGGACCTTCTCGGTGCTGGGAATCGGCAAAAGACCGTCCACCCGCGCGCCCTGGGCATCCTCCGGCAGTTTGAGCAGCTTCCGATAGGCGGGATTCTGGAGTTGGGCCAGCCGCACCCCTGCCTGCGGAATGCCGTCGTAATGCGTGTCCTCGATGTCCTTCAAGAAATGCTCGATCACCGGCGGCGGGATGAAAAAACCGGTGTTCTCCAGTCCCGGCATGCCTTGAAAGGCGACCCCCACCACCCGGTCGTCCTGAATGACCGGACCGCCGCTGTTCCCCGGGTTGATTGCGGCATCGGTCTGCGCGCACAGGAAATGCCGGTTCCCGATATAGGAATAGGTTTCCAGTTCAATGCGCGATACCACGCCGCGCGTGTAGGAGATTTCCTCCCCGCCCGCAGGATAGCCATAGGTCACCACCGTCGACCGCACCTTGGGCAGTTCGCCAAACTCCAGCGGCTCCAGATTCTGGAAGAAACGCCCGTCTTCCACCTTCAGCACCGCCAGGTCGCAGTCGTGGCCGACGTACTCCACTTCTGCCAGGTAAGGGCGCGGGTCCTGGTAACGGCGCACGATGATCTGGCGGGCCCAGTTCACCACGTGCGCATTGGTCATAATCCGTTTGCCTTTGATGACAAAACCCGATCCCCCCATCCGCCTGACTGCCTCGAACCGCCATGGAGCCTCCCATGCCGGTTGCTGCGCAAAGGTCAGGACCTGCGCCACCGAACGCTCCGGCTCCCCTGCTCGGCCGGCAACCACCCAAGCCCCCATAACCCCAATGATCAGAATCTCTCTCAGCACCTGCGGAAAATGAGAGCAGCGGCGCCCTCGGTCAAGAACATACTGGGGACGAGATCAGCCCTGGGCGTTCTGCTGTGCGCGTCCGGTTTTCTCCGCTTCCGAGCGCCTCTTGTATTCCTCCAGGATGGCGGCGGTGGCCGAGGCCCCGCACCGACTGGCCCCCAGGTCGCGCACGCGGATCAAACCATCCAGATCGCGCACCCCTCCGGCGGCCTTGACCTGCACCCTGGCAGACACGCTGGCGCGCATCAATCCCAGGTCCGGCTCCGTGGCCCCTTGATAGCTATACTTCCCGTCCGCGCCCTTGACGAAACCGTAGCCGGTGGAAGTCTTCACCCAGTCGGCCCCGGCGCGCTCTGCCACCTGGCAGAGCTTGCGTTTGATTTCCTCACTGCTCAGACCGCCGCCCCCCTTGGCGAGGTAATCGTTTTCGAGAATCACCTTCACCTTCCCTCTCCGCCGATGCGCCTCCTCGCATACGGCCCGGATGTCACTCTCCACGTATTCCCAGTCCCCGCTCAGGGCCTTGCCGATGTTAATCACCATATCGATCTCCGCTGCCCCCTCGCGGCACGCGATTTCCGTCTCATACCGTTTCACCTCGGTCGCGCTTCCCCCGTGAGGGAAACCGACCACCGCCCCAACCGCGACCCCGGTCCCCTCGAGCAACCCAGCCGCCCGGCGGACCCAGTACGGTTTGAGGCACACGGACGCCACGCCGTACCGGACCGCCTGCCGGCAGCCCTCCTCCAATTCTCGATCCGTCAGCGTCGGGTGCAGCAGCGAGTGATCGATCATCCCCGCCAATTCCTCGTATGTGTATTTCATGGTGGAATTATCCAAAGTAGGGCCGCAAAACGTTCCCGGCCACTCTTAACGCCAGTTTCCGCCCCTCCAGCGTCTTGCCAAAGCTGTCGTCCTCCACTTCCACGCACACCGATCCCTCATAGCCGATCTCGTAGAGCGTCCCTGCGAACCGGCCCCAGTCGATCTCTCCCAGTCCGGGAATGCGCGGTGTGTGCCACTCCTTCGGATAAGCGAAAATGCCCGCCTGATTGAGCCGGTCCGGGTCCACTGTCATGTCCTTGGCGTGCAGGTGGAACAGCTTCTCCTTGAACTCGCGCAACGGCCCAAGCGGGTCCATCCGTTGGAGCACGAAATGGGATGGGTCGTAATTCAACCCGAAACTATTTGACGGAATGTCGCTGAACATCCGCCGCCAAATCACCGGGGTGGTCGCCAGGTTCTTGCCCCCAGGCCACTCGTCGCCCGTGAAGAGCATGGGACAGTTCTCGATGCCAATCCGCACCCCGTGCTCTTCGGCAAAGGCAATCAGCGGCCTCCACACCTTCAAAAATCGCGGCCAGTTCTCATCCACTGTCTTGGTCCAATCCCGCCCCACAAACGTATTGACGTTTCTCAACCCCAACTTCCCGGCGGCCAGGATGACCTGCCTTAAGTGGCCGGTCGCCTTCCTGGAAACCTCCGGGTCCGGGTCCAGGGGGTTTGGGTAATAGCCCAGGCCCGAAAGCCCAACCCCATACCGGCTGCACAACCCCTTGACTTCGTCCGCCTGCCCCTGCGTGAACCCGTTCACATCAATGTGGGTGACGCCGGCAAACCGGCGCTCCGCCTTGCCCGCCGGCCAGCACATGGCCTCGACGCGCGCATAACCTTCATCCCGCGCAAAGGCAAGGACCTGTTCGAGTGTCAGGTCTGGCAAAATCGCCGAAACAAATCCGAGTTTCATAACAAGTGAGTGGTTTATATTTCCAGTCTGTCGGTCGCGCGGACGCCCGGAATTTCGTAAAAATGATGGTCATAGGTCAGTACCACCGCCCCTAATCGTTTGGCGCAGCAGCCAATCAGAACGTCCGTCAGCGGCAGGACAATCCCTTGCCTGTCCAATTCCCACAGGGTTTGTTCCACGTCCTCCCACAAGCGGCTGTCCGTGGGGACGTTGATCATCACGTCCCAATAGGCCCGGAAGTATCGCCGCGCTTTCGGCGCCCGAAGCCCCCGTCCTACTTCGCAGCGCACGATGCCGCATGTCACCAGGTCCCGCGTCGCGGCGGCCAGGGCCAGCGCCCTCAGAGGGTCCCGGCCCTCGCGCATCATGCGCATGTAGTAACTGCTGTCAGCGAGTACGGGGCTTGCGGCCATAAGTTGTGAGGGTTTCACTGCGCCGCCTCGCCTCGAGGTCGTAGGCCGGATCGATGGCCTCTTTCAACTCTTCCGGTCCCAATCCTAACCCGGCCGCGCTCAACTTGATCAGCTTGGCTTTTCTATCCATTTCTCTTAAGGCCAAATCGATCGCCTTGGTCTTGCTGGCGGCGCCCGTGGCCGCCATCACTCTGGCCAGCAATTCGTCGTCAATGTACATTGTCATCTTCATGCCATACTTTATATGGTATCAATGCCATATCGTCAACTCTTTTCTTCCTTTTTTTCACCCTCTTTTTTCGCGTCCCGGACCGTGGCCCAGGCCCTCGTCCTATGGCTGTTCAGAATGGCTTCGCACACGGCGGCTTCCCGGTGTCCGTCTTCAGCGGTGGCAAACAGTCTCTCGCCTGCCCTTCCGGCAATCGCCTCATACACCGAGCGGAAGTGCATCTTGAAGGTGTCGGGGAATCCTTCCACGTGGCCGGCCGGGTAGTCGATGTAGGGCGCGGCATCAGGACCAAACGCCGGCGTGCCGCGCATAGCGATTTCGTTGGCGGTGTCTCGATTTCCGTAATGGAGCAGTTCGGGGTTCTCGGAGCACCACCAGGCCGATTTTTTCGAGCCGTAAATCTCGACCCGGATGCAGTTCTTGCGTCCGGCAGCAACCTGTGAAACGGCCAGGTTGGCGCGGGCCCCTGTGCTGAATTGCAGCAGCACACTGGCGAAGTCCTCGGTTTTGACACGGTAGGGGGCGTAACTGGCCGCCTGGCCGGCCCCGCAAAAGGTCTGCACTTCTCCAAGCGGACGCTGCCGGGTCTTGTGCCAGGTCGCCAAGTCGGCAAACACGGATGTGATCCGGGCGCCCAAAATGAACGAAACGGTGTCCATCCAGTGCGTGCCGATGTCGGCGACCGCCCGGAGTCTGCCGCCCTCCTCGGGCAGCAGGCGCCAGTTGTAGTCGGTCTCTTTGACCAGCCAGTCCTGCAGGTAGGAGCCGTTCACGTGGATGATGTCCCCCAGTTCGCCGCGCCCGACCATCCGGCGAAGCTGAAGGACGGCGGGGTAGAAACGCGCGTTATAATTGACGGCAAAGACCGTGGCGGTCTCTCTGGCCCGCTTGAGGACCTGCCCGGTCTGCCGCGTATCCATCGCCAGTGGTTTCTCGCAGATGCAGTGCTTGCCGGCGGCCAGGGCCGCCAGTGACATCTCGCAATGATACCGGTTGGGCGCCGTGATGTGTATGACATCGATCTCAGGCGAACGCAGCAACTCGCGGTAATCGCCATAAGCCTGCGCAATCCCAAGTCTGGCCGCGGCATCCCTGACGCGTTCCGGCAGGTCGCACAGCGCCCCCACCTGGACCCCAAGGCGGCGCAACGCCTCGATATGCACCGGGCCGATGAAGCCCGTGCCGATTACTCCGGCGCGGAGTTGGCGGACCGATTTGGGCGAACTCACGCTCATGCTCGTATTGGCTGCAATAGATAAGGACCGCAGCCACAAACACAAGAACAAACCTCTTTCTCGCCGAGCCACAACAGGAATTGGCTGAAAACAACCCCTTGCTCTCGCCCGTCTTGTCGTTAGTCTGCATGCCTATGATTTGCAAAATGACATTGGGGTTTCTTCTGCTCGCCTGCCTGGCCATGACCGGCAGCGTCGTCGGGCCGCTGGGTCCGGTGGATCGCTTGAAGGAGTTTCGAAAGCGCGCCGCCAAATTCGATTCGGTCGTCGTGTTGCCCCAGTTCGAACTGACCGCCGACGAAATCAGCGGCGCGGTCCGCCAAACCATCGCCGACGCCAACGCCGCCCTGGACCGGGTGGCCGCTCTCAAACCACCCGAGGTGACCTTCCAAAATACTGTGCGCGCCCTGGACGACATCGCCGGCCAGGTCGGCCTGACAGACAACCGCCTCTCTCTCATCAAGGAAACCAGCACAAGCTCTTTAATCCGCGACGCCGCCACGGACGCGCTCAAGCAACTCGAGGAGTGGATGGTCGGCCTCGACTACCGCGAGGATGTCTATCAGGCCGTCACGGCCTACGCCGGCGCCAAGCCCGCACTCGAGAGCCAGGAGGCCAAGCTCCTGGCCGAGACCCTGCGCGATTACCGCCGCGCCGGCCTCCAATTGCCCAAAGCCCAGCGCGATGAAGTCGAACGGATGCGCAAAGAACTCTCCCGGCTGACCACCGATTATGAAAACAACATCACCAAGGCCCAGAAGGCGGTCACGTTCACCAAAGCCGAGCTGGAGGGCCTGCCGGACAGCTTCCTCCGGCAGATCAAAACCGGCGATGACCAATACACGGTCATGGCTAACGTCACTACCGCCTGCCTTCGGGTCATGGACAATGCCAAACGCGAAGAGACCCGCAGGCGACTCCTGCTCGAGCACGACATCCTCGCTCGAGATGACAATCTCCCTTTGCTCGAGAAGATTCTCCCCCTGCGCGACGACATCGCCCAAAAACTCGGCTACAAAACCTGGGCCGACTACCAGACCGAAGTCAAAATGGTCGGGAATGCCGCAACAGCCCTTGATTTCCTGGACAAGCTCAAGGCCGGCTTGCAGCCCAAGTTCGACGCCGAACTGGCCGAATTCCGCCGGCTCAAGGCCAAAGAAACCGGCGACCCCAACGCCCAAGTCAACGTATGGGACTGGCGCTACTTGAGCAACCAATTGAAGAAGGAAAAATACGCCATAGACGCCGAGCAATTGCGCGTTTTCTTCCCTTATCAACGCGTGCTCGAGGGCATGTTTGCCATCTACCAAAGCATCTTCGGGCTCAAGTTTGAGGCCGTCGAGCCGCCCTACAAATGGGTGGCCGATCTCCAGCTCTATGCCGTCTCCGACGCCCGCACCGATGAGCCGCTCGGCCTGTTTTATCTCGACATGTTCCCGCGCGAGGGCAAGTACAACCACTTCGCCCAGTTCGGTCTCATCGAAGGCAAGCTCTTGCCCAGCGGACAATACCAGCGCCCCACGGTGGCTCTCATCTGCAATTTCCCGCCCCCGGCCAAAGATCAGCCTTCGCTCCTTGCCCACAGCGACGTCGAGACGCTCTTCCACGAGTTCGGCCACGCCATGCACTCCATCATGACCCGCGCCAAGTACTCCCGCTTCTCCGGCACCAGCGTCCCCAGGGACTTCGTCGAAGCCCCCTCCCAAATGCTCGAGAACTGGGTTTGGGACCAGAAAGTCCTCGACACCTTTGCCGCGGACTACCGTGACCCGTCCAGGAAGGTCCCTGCTCAAATCCTGGCCAAACTCAAGGAAGCAAGGCTCGCGACCGAAGGCACGCGCTATCGCCGCCAACTCGCCTTCGCCCTGATGGACCTGGCCCTTCACACTCAAATCCACCGCGCCAACGCCAAAGACTCCCTTCCGCTCTCAAACAAAATCCTCAGCGACGTCTTTCTGCCCATCGCCCCGGATACCGCCCTCGCCGCTTACTTTGGACACCTTACCCACTATGATGCCGGATACTACGGCTATGCCTGGGCCGACGCCATCGCCGCTGACATGGCCACCGTGTTCGAGCAATCGCCCCGCGGCTACCTCGACCCGGACGCCGGCCGCCGCTTGCGCGCCGAAA
>Ga0326727_10002587_pt1 | contig 60929 bp, 70 predicted proteins | sample MB2enrmetagenome_FD_207643 | JGI IMG/M metagenome (GOLD analysis project Ga0326727, IMG submission 207643) | Lab enriched peat soil microbial communities from McLean, Ithaca, NY, United States - MB29MY | ecosystem: Environmental > Terrestrial > Soil > Wetlands > Peat | place: USA: New York...
GTGGAATTTTATACATCGATAACAGATGGACAAATACTGTTGCTAACACAACTTTTAGGATGCAGACTGCTACAACTTCTACTGCTTTAACGGCATTAAACATTTATGGAACAGGCCAAGTAAATATTCCTACTAATATATCATCAACTTCTACAGTAACAGGCTCATTAACTATAGGAGGAGGAGTTGGAGTTTCTGGACAAGTAACAGCTGGAACTAACCTTGTTGTAGGAGTAAATTACAATAGTGAAGGATATACTGCTCTTCAAATTTCTCTAAGTGCCGTTAGCGGGGGATATACTCTTATCCAAAGTGTCTCATCTGCCGGAACTTCCTACGGAAACATAGTATTTAATACAAGTGGAGGTGCTGTCGGAATAGGAACTACCCCACCATCAAATCCAGGAACTACTGGTGCTTTATATTGTCTATCATTGTTTGTCAATGGATCATCGAAATCATTTGTAATAGACCATCCAATTAAGAAAGACAAATACTTAGTTCATGCATGTTTAGAAGGACCCACTACTGATGTATTCTATAGAGGTGAATCTCAATTGAAAAATGGAACCGTTAATATAGAATTACCAAAATATTTTGAAAAACTTACGGAAGAAAAGAACAGAACTATTCTATTGACAAATATTGAAGGATTTGATAAATTAGCAGTCAAACGAGGAGGAGTGAAAAATGGTACTTTTACGGTATATTCTGATAATCCAAAATCTGAACAAGAATTTTATTGGGAAGTAAAAGCTCAAAGAAAGGACACAACATTTGGAGTTGAACCATACAAAGATGAGGTGAAGGTGTACGGATTTGGACCTTATAAATATGTCGGATAAAATTTCCAATGACAATTTTGTATCTTTATCTGTTCGATAAAGATGAACTTCATTCAATTACCATATATGTTATTTTTTATCTTCAATCCCTCTCCTCCAATCCACTGGCACTTTGGAGGTCGAATCTTTAAAATTTATTTTTTGTGGAAGAAATTTTTCTTTCTTTATATCACCATTATTATTTTGTTTGCTGTTATGTTTTCTCTTCGAGAAAATTTTCTTAATAGAAAATGGATACTTCTTCAATAACATCTCAAGATGAGAAATTAAGATGTGATACTGTTATTGGTCATGTTGATAACTGTAAGTTATGCAAAGTTTATTTGCGTTCCGAGATAAAATTTCTTTACTTCATAATAGTAATACTTTCTGTCATCATAATATTTAACTACATTAAAGAACATGAGAAACATTCCTAATTTCTCTATCATACGATAGAGAGATAACTATTATACACATTTAAGATTTTTTTAATCATCATCTGGAGCGATTTCAACCTCTTCTTCCTCATTTGACGAATTATCCTCAACTTCATCCTCTTCTTGTTTCTTTTTATTTTCTTTCTTTGGAGCTTTCTTCTTATCTTCAGCATCTTTCACATTTGAAGAGGCAGCAGATTTCTTGGCTTCTTCTTTTTCCTTGCGCATATGACGAGAGCAATATTTACCAGTTTTAGAATTAACTGAAACTTCATCCTTACACTTGCTTCCTCTTCCTCCAGAAGGAACGAACTCACAAATTTTTCCAGCAATTTTAGTGGGTTTTTTAGGCTTCTTCTCAGAAGGGATACTACGAGTTCGTTTTCCTGCTTGTGAGGATACGGTAGCAATTGCATTTGCATCATACTTAGTAGCAGATGCAATAATTTTTTCCTTAGTGACAACTTGTCCATTAAGATCTTCAGCAATGAATTCGACAAGAGATGTAGTGTAAACTCGCATTCCTTGGAGTGCAGAATCAAGTAAGCTCTTCTTCACTTCTGGAACAGGAGGAGCAATAGGAGGAGCAACCACTGGAGGTGGCGTAACTGTAATTGTAACTGGGATAGCAGGAGGGAGAGCAGGGGAGGGATCAACAGGAGCAGAAGGTACAAGAAGAGTACTAGAAGTTCCCACAGCAGCTCCAGTGAGAACTGGTTTTGATTCCTTTTCCTTTGGCACTGCGACAGCTGGTTTAGCTGTCTTAGTGACAACGTTTTTCTTAGTCGGAGAAGACATAAGTAAAATTAGATGTTGTATAAGTACTTGTTGTTGTGATTTTCAAAGTTTAAAATGATAAAATTCGTTTTTGGTTTTTTGTAATCTTTCAATGGTCTCTAATATGGAGCTTTAGTTCTTATATTTGTAGGTATTTTGACAATTTTCAATTTTCTCCCTTTCTCATAAAAATAATTTTTTCCTTATCCTTTTATAAAAATGACGACGATTGAAGGTTTGCAGACTCATCCATCGAGAGTTAGAAGTCTCTACTACGATCCGGAAAATCCGGATCCTCTACATGAAGTACCGGCGGAAGATTTTTTTGCAGACTCAAACATTTCCTATATTCAAAAATCTGTTAATAAACTTATAGAGGGAATTGGATATACAATTGAAATAGACAGTATCCTAAGAGTTATGAGAGGAGTATATCAAAGTAGTTTTCTACATCGCGATAAAGAATATATGAATATGGCGGTAATTAACGGTTTGGTTCAACATATGAAAGACGATATAGATTTTATTAAATTAAATCGTTCAAGAAACAGATGGATAACCAACTACTTACCTTCTTCGGGAATAACGAGAATGAATAGCACTAGCATAAAATTGAATAGAAAGAAACCGTATGCGCCTGTTTTTGCCTTCTCAAATGTTTAATCTAGTTCTGAATCGAAAATAATGTTCAAAAGTAAGATTATACGATTAGGAACATTCGATATTGAAGAGGAAGCAGCAAAAGAATATGACAAGAAAGCAATTGAGTTGATGGACGAACTAAAAACTATGGGATTAATGGTATCTTGTCAGGGCGGTTTCATATGTTCTAACTCTAGTTTTGCATGGCTTGGTGCTTGGATAGGAGCTCATCAAGCTGGTAGCATCATTTGTACGCCGAAGAGGTGGTATAATCTCAAGGATGCAAGCAACTTCATCCCACGAGATTGGGTAAGAGTTGAGGAGTAAATACAGGAAGAATAGTAAGAACAGAAAGTGAGAATCGTAATTTTTGTGTGAACATGGAGATTAGAGGACCTCTGTTTGATGAAGGAAATTGGAGATAAATAAAGAGAGCTAAAACTTCGTCGCGAAGCGCGGGACGAAGTCTCTTTATCTCAATGATAAAGACTACTGCTCACTACTGGAAAGTATGTAAAAAAGTACTAGGAAAATTAGAATATACAATAGGGGAAAAAGACCCCACTTATTTAGACAAAGACCCAACTTATTTCCAAACAAAAAAGATCTGATAAAAAGTTCAAGTTTCTTTGGATCAATATAATTGTATGTGTAAGGAATTACACACAGTCTTACATTATTTTCATTGCATAAATCTATTTTTATTTGGTCTAGGTCCATTCTTTTTCTCAATTGTCCCTTACAAAATTATATCACCACCATATCCGCAGAGACTACCAAAAAACGAGATATTATGCAGGGAAATATTTGAAAAGTTGCTTCCTGGACATAAGTTTCCCAAGGCAAATCCATCTTTTCTTAGGGGTCTAGAACTTGATGGATATTGTAAAGAACTTGGAATAGCATTTGAATATAATGGTTCGCATCATTTTAAGGTCAGCAAACACCTTATTCCATATGATACTAGAGGTAGGATATCCATTGCCATTTGTTAAGTAAATAACTATTCTCGATTTTTTTTCTTTTTTATCACAGAGACGAATATCCGATGCCGTTCTTAATTTCCTTTCTTACGGAAAGGAACAAAGAATAATGATGAGACTGACTGTATTAAGAATAAAGAGGTGGCAAACTTAATCGTCTCCTAATTTCGTCTTGTGATATCTCCTCTTTAGGAGGTGCCACACCTAATTTTTTCGTTTTGAGTTTTTGTTGTAAGACTGATGGTAGAGACGGGTCTATTGAATCAGGAAGTGAGAAATCATCTCCGACATCTGCTATGTATGATTGACTTCCGTATCCGGCTATGTTACTACCTTGAGAAGTTTTATCTCCCGTTACCTGAGAATACTTACCGGTAGTAGCTACTAGTACCTTAAAGAATTTTGGGTCAAGTAATAAACTCATCTTTTTATAAAACAAAAAAATATGTTACTTATAAAGAAAAGATGTCGATGCAAATCTTTGTTAAGACTCTAACTGGCAAGACTATCACGCTAGATGTAGAACCATCAGATACAATCGAGAATATCAAATCAAAAATAGAACAGAAGGAAGGCATACCGATAGACCAGCAGAGATTAATATTTAGTGGCAAACAATTAGAAGATGGTAGGACATTAGCAGATTACAACGTCCAAAAAGAGAGCACTCTTCATTTAGTCCTTCGTTTGAGAGGAGGAATCTAATATAGAATGTTTTTTTCTGACTTTATACTCGAGAACTCCGTTAGATCGCCCAGAAAGTATCTATCTACGGCTTCTATTATTCTCTTTCATTTCTTCTGAGTGCTTTATTCATATTTTTCTTTATCAACACAACACGATAAAGATTATAAATAAGGTGTTTTGTATGAATTCGGAGAAACCAATTCTACAAATCGTTTCAAGCCATCAGAGGTATCAATATGATAACTATCCACTTTATATTGATCTTCCGGAGAAATGTTTCCAGCGAACCCATTCGTTCGAATTACTTTTCGACCAACAGGATCATTATAAATTTTCATTGCAAGGTCTTTGTTAGTATCCCCTATAACTATCCAATATATCCATCCACGAATAAATGAATATTGCCCTAAATGGCCTACATATTGAGTTGGAACTTCTTTATCAAATAATCTTTCCACCTTCTCTATTTCGATTCCTGCATTCCTTAATTCTTCTACAACTTTTGAGTCAATATAAACGAAAATATCCTTAAGAATTTTTGATTTTTTCTCAGTCAGTCTTTCCATATGTCCTCCTCTAGGCTCAATTTCTGACCTTTTTACGTATATTAAAGAGGGAGGTGGAATATGAACAGGATGTCTATTGTATTTATCAAAAAGTATATCTTCAGTTGTGATTAAAAGATAGTCGTCAGAAAATATTTTCCGTTCGCAAGGAAATGCTAAATTCGGAAACATAATATCTTTTTTGTGAAATAATGCCAAACACTTTTCATTTTTTATTACTAGGACGACAACTTGATAGATTTGAGGAGAATTCTGAGACAGTCAAGAATTTCACCACGATCTCTGAGATTAAAACTTTTCATTTTATGAAAGAAGACGGTAGAAACACTGGCTGATTATAATATTCAAAAAGAGAGCACTCTTCATTTAGTAATAAAAAATGATTTTTTCTGATTTTGAATCAGAAAAATTAAAAATGTTTTCCATCAAACACGTCTCTATTAACATATCTATTGGAAACAAGACACTTACTGAACTCTTTTCTGAATGGTTTAATCAATTAGGGATTGTTGATAAATTGACAGGTAAATATAACGATCTCAATAGAGATGAACTCATAAAAACAATTCAAGAATGTCTTGATGGAACATCTCCAGCTATATCGTTTGAATTTCGAGCGGAAGGAAAGGAGAATCCTCAAAAAATTCCTCCAGATAACGTTAGGTGTCATCATATCTTTAGAAGTGGTTCAAATTATTCCAAAAGGTGTCCAAAAAAAATTTCTAGAGATTCAATTCAATTTTGTTATGCACACAAAAAGTATGATGTAATCGTAGAAAACAGGGAAATTATCCAATTACCAGAATACAAAGACAATCATGATACCGGAGGAGAATATGAGCCAAAAAAGAAACTTAAAAAACGTGAAGTATCCATCGATGATACTGGAACTTTGATGGATAAACAGGGAGTTGTGTATTATAAAGAAGGTGGAATTTTCTGGGCAGTAGGAAGGAAAAAGAAACCAGATTCTTTTAAAATAATTCCGCTTAACTCTCGAGGAATAAAAAGTCTTATTAAAACCTTCTTTTTGTTCGAAAGTAACGAAATTTCTCCGATTTTCAAAGTGGCAGAATTTGATGAGGAAAGAGATACCAATTGGATCAATATGTTAGTCGAGTCTCAAAGAGATGAAAAAACTTTAGAAGTAAATGAAGATTGGAAAGAATGGATTAAAACAGAGTATTTAAGAATGAGAGAAACTTGTCTTTCTGGTATGGATTCTAGACCATTCTATGGAACATTTGAAATAAAACTACCAGATTTACCTGCAAATTATGAACTCAAATGTATTAATCCTGACGATATCGAAGACCTTCATGAAATGAATCTTACAAAAGAAGAAGGATTTTATATTGATGATACGAAAGAAGTCACTCTAGAATTTGTAAATCTTCTTGTAAATAATTCTCCAGAAGCAAGAAAATATAAATATAGATGTGGTCTTGCATATATATTCTATGAAATTTTGACCGAGAAGGAAAAAAATAATTATCTATCATCGTTACATGAAGGAGAGATAGAAGGACAGAACTTCATAGATATGCTATATAAATCTCTTCAATAAAGAGATTTCTCCGATAAAAATAAATTAAGAATTGGAAATTTAAAAAAGACTGGTTCATTTTCTCTGAAATGTGGGTATTATGGTGGAAAGAGCACGTAGTCATGGTATTGTTCTTTTTACGATAAATGAAAAAGATGAAGTCATCTTTCTAGTGGCAAAGAGGAGATATACATATTCTTACATTGAATTTTTATTTAGAAAACACCATCGTGAAAAACAAAATTTAATACATGACATGACCCGTAGAGAGATTGCTCAATTACTTACATACAGGTTCGAGAGATTATGGGAAGATTATCATTTAGAGCCATATTCGGCAACTAATGAAGAATCCTATACGAAATATGCTTATGAACTTTTTATCGAGAATATGAAGAAATGTCGGGAAAAGATGTTGAGGGCAATTGAAGTTCCTCGTGGAAATGAAGATAGAAAGTTAATTTGGGAGTTTCCGAAAGGAAAGAAGAATTTTAGAGAATCTGGATTGGAATGTGCTCTAAGAGAATTCAAGGAAGAAACAGGTATAGATACTAAAGATTTTGTTTTCGTCAATGATACGTATGTTGAAGATTATAAAGGTGATGATGATCGCTCTTATAGTACCATTTTATATCCAATGTTTATAAAGGATTATAAAAAGTTGCATGCACATAGGAGGAAGACGAAATACACCATTTCAGATGATTACATTTCATCAGAGGTATGTTGTTTACGTTGGATGAACGAAAAAGAATGTAGGAGAGTACTCCCAGAATCAAAGATGAAATTCGTCGAATACATAATAGATGTAATGGCTGATCTATTCAGATGACCTTTAATTATCGTCCCATTTACGTCCCAAAAACAAAAAATTTAAATTGATTTCTGATTTTGGTCAGAAATTATGCTATGTCAAATGTGTAAAGAGGAGGATATGAGTTACGGGGTAATTTTATTCACAATTAAAGATAATAAATTGCTGTACCTCATATCAAAGCGTAGATACAGTTATGCCTATATAGAATTTCTTCTTTATAGGAGAATAAAAGATCGTATCGAAGATCTTATAAATAATATGACTCGTAGAGAAATTTATCAAATACTGAATTACAAATTAGAACGATTATGGTCCGATATCTACTTAGAGCCTTTTAAATATTCTTCTTTCAAAAATTCTTGGAAAAGATCTTCATTTAGAAGGCTCATAATAGAAGCTTTCAGGAACAGCAAGAAAAAATATGAAGGAAAACTGAGATTTGCATTAACTAAACGTTCTGGAAATGAAAATAAAAAGGTTCTTTACGAATTCCCCAAGGGAAGACCAAATGAGGGAGAAAGCGGTCTCGATTGTGCACTGAGAGAATTTAAAGAGGAGACTGGTATTGACCCAAAAGATTTTATTAAGATTGATGATTCTTTCACTGATAATTATATTGGGGAAGATGGAGAGAAATATGTTTCTATTTTGTATCCTATGTTTGTACCATATAATAAAATAGATCCAATAATGGACAGCCATTCAGATTGTATCATTTTCGGTAAATGTGTATCTCCCGAAGTAGAATTTGTGAGATGGATGAACAAAGAAGAATGCGAGAGAGTATTGTCATCTGACAAGATGATGTTTGTGCAATATATTGAGAAAAATATGGGCAAAGTATAAAATAGCTAATCTTTGTCTTAAATGTTTTTTCACACTATATACGTCTCACAATCCTAATCCTCATTATCAAAAGAACCAAAAACGAAAAGTATCGTCTTTTTTTCCAATACATTCAAACCGTTAATTAACTAAACAAACAACTTCTAAAATGTCTAACGCTGTCAAACTGGTGGCGGAAGTCACTGTAGAGGAGGTCATTCCGAAGTTTTCTCTCGTCGATGTCATGCTTAAAGAGCTGCTTTCCCAATTCTCTGTAGCTATTGTGAAATCTCTTACAGATGAGAAATTATGTGACCAAGAAAGGGCACAAAATATTGTTCTTGCTGTCGCTAAAACATTTGATGCTGAGGTTACATTAATCAGAAAGCAACCGAGACCAAAGTGTTCGAAATGTGATTCGTTTGTTTCGAAGCATTCTAAGAGCCATTTATATTGTTACAAATGTGCCAAGGACAATGATGACATTGCTGAAGAATTCGCCTGTATTGCTCCCGCTAAGAATGCAAATGGGACATGTGGAAGAAAGGCTTATGGTAGTGAATGTTGTTCTATCCACAAGAAATGGGAAGAGGCAAATAAGAAGGGAAAGATTTGCCAATATGAAATTAGAAAGGGAGCTCACGCAGGAAAAATTTGTCGAGCTATTATCTCTGATGATAGTGATGAAGAATATTGTTCAAAGCACAGCCGAAAGGGAAAATGCAAGGGAACAAATAAAGAAGGAAATCCTTGTACATTTGGTGTTGTTGAAGGTGAAGAATATTGTCGAAACCATCTTAATAAGAAGAAGCCCAGCAAGAAAGATGCTGATGATGATGCAGCAGAAGAAAAGGTGGAAGAGAAGAAACATCATCATAAGAAACAACAGAAGAAGGGAGATGATTAAAATAAAAATCCCACAAAAAATTAAACGTATACATTAAATCAAATTTCCTATTATTCCAGATAGGAATATTACTATTTGTTGAAAGTCTAAAGTGTGTATCTTTATTCAACAGATAATGATCTTAAATAAAAGAAAATTAAATAAAAATGTCTGCTGCTAAAACTACTGTATCTACTACGATCACTAAAGACAAATTTGGTGTAAAAGAGATATATAAAACTAAGACTGGGGGAAAAGAATGGTTTTGTAATTGGGGGGCGAATCAATCAACAGTAACGCATACCTCAGGTAGTTCAGACCCAACTGATCCAATGGTTTACTATCACGGTAATCAAGGATCTTTCAGAATATATGGTAAAGACGATACAAAAAAAGTTGGATGGATGTCTATGTGGGGAACTAGCCCACGTTACTATGTTGAAAAATATTCTGATAGATCTACAGCTACTGGATTGCCAGACATTTCAGGTTATGGTCCAGAGGATAATCCAAACATTGTTCCATGGGGTAGTGTAGAAATGACTATTTATAGTTATATTGTACCTCCTCCAAGCACAAATACTTATACAGGCATCACTTTAGGAACTTGGACAAATCATTATCCTGATACATACGCTATTGATCCTAAAACTGGAACTCCCCGTGGAGATTATTCAAGTCGTACATATTATGGACTAATTGAAACACTTAGTGGTTGGACAGGATCCAAAAAAGAAGTAAGATATAGCGATACATATCAATTTCCGAATGGTAGTAATCCAATGGGTAATTCATTACCACATAATAAGTTTATCGGATTGAAATTCGTTTGTCGTTCTTATTCAGTTTCTAACAAGGTGGAACTTGATGTCTATATTGATCAGACAGATGCTGGAAAGGATACTGGTATTGATAATGGTGGGATTTGGACTTTGGTTGCAAGCAATATTGATTATGATGGATGGAGTTGTGTTATTAATGGCGTTGATACACCAGCTCCGTTGAGTGCTGCGTTATCTACATTACAAGATGCTGCAGGAACTCATGGATCTTTTTGGTGGGGTAAAGTCATAAAACCAGGATATCATAGCACGCCGGATCGAAATATTTTGCGTAATGATGACGTGAAAGAAGAAGGTCAATATTATAAATGGTTTAGCATTCGCGAAATTGATGACATCCTTGGATAAATCTGATTCGAGTTTAAAAATGGCTGAAGAATTAATTGTTGTCTATCATCAATGTAGGTTGAACTTGACACTCGTGAAAATAGCCTAGCAAAAAACGAAAAAATACTTTTTTAATGGAAAAAAATTAAAACATAATGTCGGACAACAATTCCTTTTCATGGTCCGAAGAGGACAATAGTGTAGGAGAAGAGGTTCATGATAAATTTATTTTTGGAGCTTCAGAGTATGGCAATTATTCTGATATTGACTTTGATTGGAGCGAAACTGATATTGATGAAGAATATGGGGAAGTCGAACTCTTAAAGACCATGAACTTCATTGCCGAGAAAGGAAAATACAATAGAGAAGAACAAATTAAAAAAGCCCTTCATGATGAAGGAATTCTTGAATATGGTTGCCACAATCATATTCATGACTATGCAAGAGATTTGAGAACTGGTGAGGAATTTTCATTAGATATATATAACAAGAAAAGTTCAGAACATTTCCATTATAAAAAGAAAGATACATCTATTTCTATCGATTATATTCTAGAAGGATACATTTCAGATTTGTTTATTGAATATAGACTCCGTAGGTCTCATTTTGTTGTGATATCTAAAAATGCAAATGATGAAGATATTGAAATGTTTCTTAAATGTATTGATGTATTTAACAGTTCAGAAAAATCAATGGTCAAAGAACTAATTAAACAAGGGGAGCCAAATTTTGTGAGAAGACCTATAGAGTTTCTCAAGAAGAACGGAGCACAATTTGAGCAGGAGTTAAAAACGAATTAGAAACGTTTATACAACGTTTATACAAATATGTAGTTTCTTTATCCATTAGATAAAGATTAATTATTATAATGATATTTCACTTCTATTTGCATTGTCGTGCATTCTTCTCCTACCCCCACTTTGACAAAGTATCTTTCGTAAAGATCGGAGCTCCCAAATACAAATACGACAGTGTTACCATTATGAATATCATGAATAAGATCAGATGGATCACTGAACAATCTGTCTCTTTCCGAGAATTCATCATCTCCTTCCCTGCAGTCGAAATATGTCTTAATTAGTTTTTTTCTATCTTCGCTGATTGTGTATACACACGAAATATCATCTCCAAGATTTTCAATAAGGGTTTTTCTCAATTCTTCATCTCCATGAAGAAATTTGTGGTACATCGCTGTTCCTTGCTCAAAAAGAGGATGAGCATAATCCTTTGGTTTCGTGGCAAGAACAGTTTTCTTATTTTCTGATCCAATCGCATCCCATACACATCCTTCCAGTTCCTTGTTATCTTTGTCTATATATTTGATATCATAATTATCGTACAAGTCTTTCTTGTACCATTGATATGTTACTCCGTTATTTAACATCATGTAAGTTGAGGAAATGAGTTTAGGCGTTGACATGTTTTGTTATCATAGTCCATCCTTTTGAAATTTTTTGTTTTTTGTTTCAAGTTATTCACTTAATACTTTGCACATAAAAAAATGGGGGAAGCTTTTCAAAATTCTATCCCTGATGTTGTCCTTGGGATACCAAAAGATGAATTGGTATCTTCATCTTCTTCTGCTTTGCAGAGATTATTGAATATTATTTCTGACAAGAATTCAAGTATATCTGATAGAAAAATTGCAAGTATTTATGTATCTCGTCTAATTGGTGATTCGACAGAGGAAATTATGAATTTGTTTCTCTCTTCACTAAAAAATTTTATGTCAGAACCGGAATTCAAAGATAAATATACATTCTTTTTTTCTACTGAGGAGTATAAATTTAATTCTTATGTCACACAAAATCTTCACGAATATTATTTCAAGTCATTTCCTGAACCCTTATTGTATAGGATAATTTCAGCTGGGTATCTTTTAGAATACAAAAAAATATCAGATTCTTTCAGAGATTCTATTGAGCAATACCTAATTGCATTGGCAAAAAATAAAGATCTTAGTGAAAGTCTGAGATCAGAATGTGCAGACGTTTTGAAGAGAGTAGGGAAAGAATTGTCGGTTCGAGAAATAGGTGAAGAAGTTATCTCCATTCTAAGTGGCAATGATTCTCTTAAAGTCAGGGGAATGGATACCATATATACAAACAGGCAAAACGTTCATTCAAAAGATATTGAAAAATCTGCTTTAGCTACATTACAAAAGATTGCCACTACTGAATTTAAAACATGTTCTCTAACAAGTATCAAGGAAGAACTTCTTTCTATTGGAAATGAAAATAAAGAGACTGATGAAAAGATTGATAGGGCACTAAATCGTTTATTTATCGATCCTTTGAGATATGATGGTTATACATTGCCAACTATTTTATATATTGTGTGGGACAAAATACAACCACTCCAAGAACTAAAGAAACGTTTGTATGAAGAACTTGTTGATATGGACGAAACTTGCTCCTCAGGATATTTTGTGAGATTAATGAATGTTTTTACTGGAACAGAATACTCTGGTGTGACCATATCCTTTGAGAACGAAATTCAAGGTGCAGTCACGGCAAGACTTAATTCCTATCTCGAATTATTTGGTTCAGATATAAAGGAAACTATTCTATTTGAGATGATTGAGAAAGGATCGAAAGATACATTGATGGAGTTCATTGAACGCTTTTCCCCGAAAGAGGAATTGGAGAAAGAATATGATGGGTTGTTGCCCAAAGAGGAGTTCGAGAGATTATATCAGAAAGCCATAAATAAGTGGGGTGGAATGTAATTAAAAATGAATTGTGTTGAACGATTCGAATTTTTAAATAAAAATGGCTGAAGAATTAATAAACAATCTCTCATCGTCTATTATTGATGTTGGAAATGAACTTTCTCTCCGTATTTCAGAAATAGAACCAGATGCAAGGTTACAGGAAGTCGCAAATAAACTCGTGTTATCTTGGATATCGAACCAAATATGCAGACTTGCTTTTGATTCTGATATTTCGGAAGAAGAATGTATCAACTTGTGGAATAAGACGTATCCAGATTATCAGATACGTGTGAGGAAATGGCACACGATAGAAGATTTTCCAAATTTTGAGGTGTCGAATGACGGGTTGGTACGAAACACTAAAACAAAACACTACGCGACAAAGAAAATTAATGATGAAGGGCGTTGCAGTGTTATGTTAAATGATGATCAGAGACATAAGAAATATTATGTTAACGTATTAGTGGCGACTTATTTTTGTTGTCGTCCAGAAGGAACTCAAATAAATGGGAATGGAAATTGGATGACCAAATATCAAATGAGAAAGATGATGAGATAGATAATTCAGAAATAGTAGCTCGTAGAGAAAATATTATAAGAGTGTGCGGAAAAGCAGTGAAACAAATCGATACTGAGACTGGAGACACCATCGAAATATTTCATTGCATAGGTGATGCATATAGGAAATTTGGAAAAAAAGGAGGACATATTAGTGATGCATGTAAAGGATTACGTAAGACTGCTTTTAATTTTAGATGGGAGTATGTATGTTAATGGGTGAATAAATATTTCTATCCATACAGATAGAAATGGTTCTGTATATGGTAAACTAATTTATAAAAACATTCATATTTTTCTGTTATTTAGATATCACCGAAATATTTCACTATCTTTGCTCTCTTACAGTTCTTCAAGATATTGAAATCGATATTTTTCTGTTTGATAGCTACTGTAACAACATCAAAATGACTATCAAGGTATTCACTATTCCAGTTCTCGCATGCAAGTCGTGGAAACTGACTCACAGTTTGGTCATCTGCTAATAACAAAGGGTCATAAATTGTAACATCAACTTTATGTTCCAACAGTTCCTTAGCATAGTCAAGACCAGGGGAATTTGTAGTCAAGCTCTCTGAAGGTTTAAATCCTAATCCGATAACGAGTACTCGATTAATGTTACTTTCTGACTTCAACAATTTTCGTGCTTCGAGAATAGGACGATCAGAATTCATTTTAGTAGCTTTCATTAAAAGAGGACAATCATTGTTGATCTCCAACCAGTAGGGGTTTACTGGAATACAATGCGGAAGATACCAACCTCACCAAAGCATTTTCTCTTTGGTTCATTGGTCAATGCCTTACTTAAGGGCATTCACACTTTTGTGTGGGACTAGACTATATCTTAAGGATAATAATATCCCCACTGCCATTTAGTCGTTGAGCTTTACACCTCAGCGTAAATTTTATTTACCTGTAGGTGCTTAGTTGCGGATTTCCCATCTCCGACTTAACTATCTTCAAGTCTTCATCCTTCACATTTTTACCATACGCAGGGGTATTACCTCGCCCACGGACTGTATTACTACGTCCGTTTGGTAGTGAAGGCTTAAGGGGTTTCCCGCAGTTTGACAGTGTTGCCAGAACATTCTAATTCTGACTAGCTGGAGCTTTCACCCCAACTGAAGCCAATTGACCTCCAACTCCGAGAGAAGGATAGAACGCCATGAAGCCAAAATCCTTGGTGGAACAAGCCCTCACAACCTCATATGGATCTATTCCGTTCTTCAAACATCCATCGGCAAGTTCATTGACATAAGCAATATTGATTGCTCTAAAGCAATTCTCCCAAAGTTTAGAGTATTCGGCAACTTCCATGCTGGACACCGGCACCAAGTTATGAAAACCTTTGGAATAAAGTGGAAGAGTTTGCTCGAGACTTTCTTTGTCGAAACCTGAAATCACTTTGTGAGTATCTTCTGGTGTAGGATACACTCTTCCTGGATCTACTCTTTCTGAACTAAAAGAGCAGTAAACTCCCTTTTGACGAAGACCAGAGAGTAACTTTCGGCTCATACCAACGTGAACAGAACTTTCCAAGACAACAACAGATCCCGGAGAAGCAAGGCTTTCAACGAGGCTGATAGCACTTTTCACATGACTATCGTTGATTGTTGTCTTACCACTTTTATCATCGTGAGTCAACAAAGTAGGAACTGAAATACTAAACAATTTGCTGTGTTCCATATTATCGAGGGTTGATTGGATAGTAACATTATGATTTCCAGCAAATCGTTGTTGCATTTCTGCTGCTCTTTTGGAACTCTTATCATAACCGATCACATGATAAGTTGGTTCCTTGCTGAATGCTTCTGTGATAAGAACACCAACAAATCCGACCCCGATGACGCAGACTTGAATACATTGAGAATTTGGAGTTGTTGGTGGAGGTGTATATGTTGTCGAAATAGGTGGAGTAGAGGAGAGAGAGGACACAGATAGAGATGGTGAGATAGAGATAGGGCTGACGTTATGAAGTTCAGAAAGCATTTTGGTTTTGTTTAATACTTAAATTGTTGAAAAACGCATAAACAAAAAAGATTTTTTTTGTTTTTTGACAAATACCTAATAAATAAACCCCACAGATTTCTTTATCATAATCGGTTAATAATGTAACATCTTCTTCATACTTTTATCTAAATGTGTGGGCTAACGCAAATCGGAATGCGAAAGTCCTTGGTTCTTCATTAACCAACAATATCATCAACTTCCCTGACAGAGAAATTTTTGAAATACTGATTTGTCGTATCATCATTTCTAAGCAACACACTGTAGTTTGCACTTTGATATTGATGAACTAATGGTTGGCCATACCAAAATTCTCCAGGTGTTCTAGGTGGGTTTAATCCACACCAGTCATATGAAGGAGCACAAATAGGAGTTGGTTTTCCTTGTGTATCATGAGAACTTAAACCAGGGACGTCGTCAATTTCATTAACAAGAATCCAATCACCTCCATTTTTTCCATTGGTCATATCCATATACAATTGCAATTTACATTTAATTGAATTCGTATAAGCTCTACACACGAACTTATAACCAACCCATTGATGAAGTGGCATATCTCCATTGAATGGTTTTGTAGCTTTTCCTAATGTTACTGTATTTGGAAATCCTATTTCCTTCTTAAAACAACATGCTCCACTTTTACCATATAATTTCCCATAGTATGCCTGAGAACTAAAATCTCCCAAGTGGTTAGATGGAGAATAGTGATCTGGGATATGATTTGTGAAACAACCAGTTGTGATTCCAGTTCCATAAGAAGAACCAACATAGTCATTTAGATATGTATATATGGTAATTTCACAACTTCCCCATTTTTTAAGTCCTAAATTTGCATTATAACCATGTCTATTGTTAGTTCTAATATAAAATCTTGGGGTTTTTCCGTGCATCTCCATTTGTCCTGCTCTTGCATCAAATTTTCCGAATATAGTGAATGAACCTTTGATTCCATGATAATATACTTCATCATCATTGAGATCACTTTCTCCGGAAGTATAAGAATGAGTCAAAAAGTTTGTTCCCCATTTATTGACCCATGTTCGACCATTAATTTTGGTCGGATATATCTCTGTGACACCAAAAGTATCTGAAATCTTTGAGCTTGCTGCCATTTTTATATCCATTGATATAAACTTGGACATTTTCGTTTTTGGATTTAACACAAAGGGACGCTTTGCGTCCCTGACGCTTAGGGAAGAGGATCAATTTGCCGGATACTAAAGTTCTTGTAATATTGTTTCCCTTCAAAATTGAAACTTGCTCTTGTTTCACAGTCTTTATGCTGACATAATCTCGGCATATTTTTATAACTTTTGGAATTAATTTTACATTTTTTATTTTCAATCAGTAGAGTCAATATTTTCTCTCTAGGGAGAAATTTTACTTAGGGGAGAGGGTCGACCTGTCTGATCGAGAACTTTTTATAATATTGTTGCCCCCCATTAACCAATCCGTCCGATCGCAAATATACGGTATAGTTGGTTTGCATGTAGGGAGGAAGCAAAACTTTACCTCTATGATATGTACAACAATATGGAGCGTCTGAACACCATCCTTGATAGTCTGTAAATTCGAATAATTTAATCCAAGTTCCTCCATTTAATCCATTAGTCATATCCATCCATAATTCTTCTTGAACTTTGGTATTATTATCACATGCCCTAACAACAAACTTGTATCCTATGAAAACGTTCAAGGGCATCCTTTTTCCTTTTCCAAAAGGATATACATCTGATGTTTGTTTGACTTCTGGATGAACAGTTTCTTTTTCAAACTGAGCACGTCCGTCAAAATTAATTTTTCCACCATAACCTCTAGTACTACACAACGCAGTGTCAGGATCATGATTTGTTCGTGCTACTGCTTCAATACCTGCGTAATCAATGTTTTGACCAGAATTTGGAGTATTACAATAGAACGTTATTTCTACATCGTTCCAAGTTGTAGCAGGAGGCGGTAGAATTTCATTACCATTTTCAGCAGTTGTGTTGCGAACATAGATACGAGGAGTAGAACCAGTAACAAGCATTTGCCCACTATAATTAAGATCTGAAGCTCCATATATTGTATATTCACCGCTACCTCTAAAAATTAATTCTGGATCAGTCTCTCCGGCAGGTCCAAAACCAAATGTTCTCTTGTTTCCCTGATTCCAATTACAATACCAATCACGTGGATGGGTTGTTGATGATGGATATATCATTTTGATACCGAATTTATCAACCGAGGAAGAGGAGGAAGACGAGGAAGACGAGGAAGAGGAGGAAGACGAGGAGGAAGACGAGGAAGAGGAGGAAGACGAGGAGGAAGACGAGGAAGACGAAACGATTGCGACTTTACTCATTTTATAAATAAAGAAAAAAGTAATCGCCTATTTTTCTCTCTGGGAGAGAAATAATTGTATCAGAAAATATCTCCAACATCTGCGTCTGCTATTTCTGGAGTAACTGTCATCTTGGGGTTTGATATTTTTATGCTCACACTTGCTGCAGGAGGAATAATAGGTGGAGGAGGAATGATAGAGGGAGGAGGAGGGGCTTCATTGGATTGTACTCCCCCCCACTTCGTTGATCCCATTTCCCAAAATACTCTTGTAATGATAATCATGGATATGTATGCCGAGAATAATTTGTTAATCAGATAGCCCAATATCAACTTGTGATACATTTTTCGTAAAAATCCGTTAAACAATGCATATGTAAAAAATGAGCCTGTCGGGAACAAAAGAATTGATAATGTCGGGACCAATACCCCGAAGATTCCATTATTCTTTGTTACGATAGCATCGGCAATAGCATAAACAAATAAACATGTGGAGAACACCCTGAAGAAATCTAATGAGAACCTTATAATATCAAAAATGCATAACATTCTAACGAACGGATTAATATTTACTGCAAATAGGTTACATATTGTATTGAAATAAAAGTTACTGCCCCATCTTCTTCTTTGGGTAATATAAGCTGAAAAGTTGTCCGGAGGAATTGTGTAACATTTAGCTCGATAATCCAAAACTTGTGTTATTTCTGGCGATTGATACAAAAATGATGAAGCCAAACGTCTATCTGTTCCGAGCATTTGGACACAATTTAGTATCAAAGCATCTCTTGGTGGAAGAGTTGAGTATAATCTTAGAGCATTCGAAGCAGTAGGACTAATCTTGAACATAGTTATACATCCAGGCATACAAGTAACTGATCCAATTAGGTTCTCGCAACCTCTTCGAATATGTTGTCCATATGAATATTGAAAGTTTTGAAACAAATTCCATGGAGACCAATTTGATTGGATAAAATCAACTACGACTAGCCCACAACAAGCATCTGCTTTTCTGATTTCTATTGTCTCAAGCATATCAAGAAAACTATTTGATGTAATGATAGAGTCAGCATCCGTACAAAACATGTAATCATATGAACCATATCCCGGATACAGATCATCAATTTGTTCCTTAATATGTGCTCTGAGATTAATTCCATCAGTGCTCAGAGTATCACGTGGATAGTTAAAGATATCATGACTCAAAATGAGTGTATCTTTCTTTCCTTGGTTAGCTCTTTTTTTCATGATAACACAAGGAGATGTCTTGTCGGAATGAATGTATAGGCAATATAATATGTCAATAGTATTGGAAATCATTTTCCATGAAGTATATTTTAGGGTTTCTTTACTTACTATGGTCATTGTTTTCTCCAAATCAATTTTCTTTCCATCACATATGACACACAACAAGTTTTTGTTGGTTCCCATTTCATTATCCACTATTGAGCCAAGTGTTCTCTCAACTTGGTCAACAGTTTCTCCATATACTGGAATAACAGAAACAATTGTTTTATTTTCAACCCTTATTGATGGTCGGGAAGTACAGCGAAGAAAACTCAACAACAGCGAAATGATCCAAACTGTTGCTGTAATGATATCTCTTGATTTCATTGCAAGCACTACAAAGAATGCCACTTTATATTCATTGAAGATGTAACTTATAATGCACAATCCGATATTCAATGAAAAGAGAACAGATAAATATGTATATTTCTTTATTGTGTATATTCTTCCAAATGTCTTGGAATCTTCCTTTATTTTCCTTGGGAGAATTATCCAAAGGAAAACATTCAGTACAACGAAAGCTCCAGCAGAAACCGTAACAACAAGTCTACTATCAATTATCATTGGTTTATTTGTTCTTCTTAATTATTCGTCTATGGTTAAATTGAAATTTTTCGTTTTTTGTTTGGTTCACCAAAAACGAAAAGTTAAGTTTACGTTTTATCATGAGACAACTAATGTACGAGATGTTCCAACTTATTTTTCTCATTTGCTTTTTCGAAACTGCTTTTGCTGATTGGCAATTAGATTGCTCGATACCTGGTAAATGTTTCAATGGTCCACAATATACAACCTACGGAAGTATTTTGGCATGTGCAGATAAAGGAAAAGCTGCAATAACGTTTGATGATGGACCAGATATCAATGGATACTCCGAGTATGTTTTGGATGCTCTAAAAGCTTTTGGTTTTAGAGCTACATTTTTTACAATTGGAAAAAAAATCAATGGCGATTCGAAATACATTTTACAACGAGAAATAGATGAGGGTCACCAAGTTGCTTGTCATACTTATCATCATATCGACCTTTTTCTGATGTCACAAGACGAAATCGTAAATGATATTCTTATGTACGAAAAAAACTTCATTGACCAACAATTTAGTGGAGTTGATATAAATATGGTTCCCAGATTCATACGTGTCCCATTTTTTCATATTAACGCTACAGTTAGTCAAGTACTTGACAGTTTCAATCTCACAAGTGTCGATAGAACATTAGACACTCATGATACAGATTATTTGGGATTAAATACAACTATTATAATGAATTATATGCAACAGGCTTTTTCTAATATGAATCTGGTGAATAATCCTATTTTGGCAAATCTAACTATCATCTCTGTCCAACACGATACTACAGTTGCTACACATAAGGAAATTTATCAGGAATTACAATGGCTCAATGATACATTTGTAAGTTATGGTGTTGAATTTGTAACAATTTCCGAATGTTTAGGAGGAATAGATGGATACATGCCAATAGATCCGAGAGCATTAAGTATTATAGTTCCTGATACATCAAAAAAACCCAAAATGGACATGGAGTTAGAATTACTATTAATAGCTCTTGGAGCAATGATGTCTATCGCTATTCTTAGCCTAGTTATAAATTATATTTGGAAAAACTGGAAAAAAATTTATTACTGTGTTCCTTGTTCCGAATGTAAATCTTCTATGTGCGTATAAATAAAGAAATGAAGACTTTGACAGAAGAAAAGTTTGACTCTGCTATTTCAAGAGAAAAAGTATTGATATGTTTTAGCTCTTCTTGGTGTCAGCCATGCAAAAAAGTTATAGAGATATTAGAAGAAATAGAAGGAGATCAAAGTCCCTCATTCCGGAGGAGTGTGGGACAATTTCAAATATACAAATTTATAATAGACAAGGCAGATAATATGATTGACAGATTTGATGTATCAAAAGTACCAATGTTGGTCTTATTTGAAAACGGAAAAGAAATGAGACGTCTCGTAGGCTTAAAAACTAAAAAAGATATTCAGAAATTTCTTCTAGAATAGTTCCTTATCTCGAAATAAGGAATTTTTTAAAGTTACTTGAACTCAACACTGATTTTCCTGCATAAGGTCCATCAAAAAAAGATATCTTTTTCGTCAGCCTTCGGCTGACGAAAAAGCTGTAAGTTTGTCCGAAGGACAAACTTATGACAAAACTTCCACTACTTGGCTATAAATGGGAATGGGTACTTTAGTGTTTGGACCAATTTTTAGTACCATTAGGCAAAATGGTAAAATTTCCACCACAATTCTCAATAAAGTATAATGGACAATAACAGAATAAGCAATTAAAGTCTTCGATATAAATCATGTACTATGTTGAAAAAAATTGTATTACTCGTTTTCTGGTCCATTTATTATTTCACCAATATCTTTAAATATATAGACTAAAGTAAAATCATTTCCTCGTCCTTAATTTTTCTACTTTTTGTCTTTAAATATTGTTTAATGGGATAAAATGGTTTCTAAGACAATATTAGGCATGTCCATCGACATTGGTTCTCGGCATCTTGCTTTCTATATAGAAGAATTCAACCGTTTAAACATACTATCTTTATGTCCTTGTATGCATAGGTATGAGAAAGACGGAACTTGTGCTCGAGTTTTTTCTAATATTTTAGATAAAATAGAATGTAATGGTTTCTGTATATTCTTTGATTTGTTCGATTCCGGTTCAATTATTGAGAGGTCTTTTTTGAATATTACAGAATATCTCGATAACCATAGGTACATTTTTGATCTTCTAAGTTTTGTTGTAATAGAAGATCAAATGAAAGTAAATACTAATGCAAGGAGGATATGCCAACACATCTATTCTTATTTTACTTTCGTATACCATGAGTGGAAACCAATTATTCTTTTTCCTTCTTCTCTAAAAACTAAGGTCTTAGGTTGTCCGAGAAAAGAAAAGAAAATATCTAGACGATTAAGGTATAAAATGATTAAAGAATGGAGTATATTACATGCTCAGAAAATACTCGAGAATCGGAAAGATTTTGAATATCTAAATTTATTTAATGATCTCAATAAACAAGATGATGTTGCAGACTGCATTTGTCAAATGCAAGCGTTTAAGATAAAAATTTTCTATATGAACGAGCATATTTATTGATACCAAGATCACCTTTTCATCTTTCTGTATGCTTCTAAAAGATCCAAACTTTTGGTAAATAACGGATTAAGTATCTTGAAGGTATCAATTATACTACGTTGAGAACTCCTTTTTCCCTCTAGAGCTTCTATAAACCTAGCGAGTAAAAATAATCTCGAAGGTATTCCAATTACAGATTCTTCAAATGAACGCATTTTTGTCACTTTTGTTCCCTGGGGAATCTCAAATAAGTCTCCTATATTTTCTTGAAGTCCAGCTTGAAGTATACAAAGAATTCTGTTTCTTTTTGATTCATATAAACATTCTCCAAATTTACCATCTATTACAAAGAAAATTATGGCTGTTGTTCGATCGTCAGAGGGAGGTAAAAGTTTGTATTTTTTTCCCCTCGTAATTGGTTTCTCTTTAGTTTCTTTGTAGAAATATCCAATTGCTTTATCGTTATCGAAATCATAGAGAGGATGAAAATAAACATCTTTATTGATATAAAGACATACGTATTCTAACATATGTGTCCATACCTCTCTAAAAGAAATATCACTAATCTTTGTATTGATGGCGTTCATCTCTTTTTACAAGTAGTCAAAAATGAATTTTGATGTTTTGCGCAATGCGTCCCAAAGGGACATGTCCGCTGCGCGGACGCAAACGCATTCGAATCATGATAATTCATATTGAAAATGTTGGTGTGTATGATATTAATGTTGATGAACCATATAGTAATTTTATTGCTGAGGTATTGTTACACATAACTGTAATGAAGAACCAATGGTAGCATCTGAAGATTTGGCATTTTGGAAACGAGCACGTGTTTTACCTCATGAGTCTGTCTTCGATGAGAAGTATCCAGAAACAGAAGATGAACAATTTGAAAAGAAACTATTCCCAATAGACTGGAGATTTTCAGAAAGAATACCAGGAATGGTAAAAGCTTTCATATGGAAGCACTTGATAATCCAGACGTGCATTTGAATTGTTTGTCGATGAAGAAGTATGTGGAAAAGTGTAGCAGACCTCTGGGGTTTTCTGAAAAAAATGAAATTTAATTACAAAAAGTGACAAATTAATAACAAAAAGTAACAAATATACAAAATGGATATCTCAGTATGCAAGGAATATTTCACGGAAAAAGTGAAAGAAAACTATCCAAACGAAGACCCCAGGTTTGATGGAGTCATTCAACAAGTGTTAGAAAAACTACAGAAAATTGATATTAGAAATTCGGAAGATGTTGCAGAAATTATGGCTCTCAAACATTGCTTACTTGACAATATTCCAGCAAAAGATTACGAAAAAGCAGATAGTATGCTAAGGAAATTCATAATTTCTTGTCAAAAAGTGTGAAAATATGAAATGAAAAATATTTTCCTAATACAAAGCAATGGATACTCCAACTCCTCCCCAAGAAGATAAATTAAGGTGCAACCATGTCATTGATCATGTGGAAGGGTGTAAGTTATGTAAGACTTATCTTCGTAGTAACAAAACGGAAAAATACATGAGATTAGAATCACAATAGGAATTATCCAAATATTTCTTTATCTATGGATAAAGATTTAACCGTTTTTTTCTAATAATAAAAAAATGAAATACCCAACTATTGTATTAATTCTTGTTTCGTTTGTGATATTCCTCATAATTTATGGTTTATACAATCATTTTTTTAAGAAAGATAAATTTTTTCCTATCATTCCCGATATTTCCAATTTCTATTTGTACAACAAAGAAAAGAAGAAGTACTTTAAGACTGAGGAGAAATGCAGAAAAATACTAAAAGAATTAACGGGATTTGAATTTACGAAAGTCCGTCCGTTCTTCCTTAAGTATTATACTGGACATAACCTTGAATTAGATGGATATAATCCTCTATTGAACATGGCATTCGAATATAATGGAGTTCAACATTATAAGTTCTGTAAGTTCTTCCACACAAGTATAGAAGATTTTGAGGAGCAACAGCGTCACGACAACTTCAAGAAGGAAAGATGTAGAGCTTTAGGTATTAAGTTGATAGAAATTCCATACTTCGTGAAGGAGAAAGATCTAAGGCGATTCATTGCAACAGAATTATCGAAAATATAAAACTCAAATTTATGGAAAATATTTGGAAGGCTAGAATAAGCAATTATGATGAGAGACAAATCATTAACTGAGTTTTATATTTTGCCAAAATTCTTTTCATGTTAAAAAAAAGCAAATGGAACCAGAAACTTTTAAGACGATCGTGATAGTTATTATCGCGGTGATTGTCATTATAATTGGTTTAACATGGATGTCTTCTCCGAGAAAAGTTCATAAATGTCCTTCTTGTCCTGCTTGTCCTGCTTGTCCTGCACCTGCAACCCCTGCCCCTGCCCCCACACCTGCAACAGGACAACAATTAAGAGCACGAGTGCGAACAGGTCCAACATCCTTCCCACAACTGAGAGCTATGACGCCAACACCAGCTACAGGTTCAAAAGGGACAAAACGAACTCAAGATATTATTGTTCCATATAACCGTAATCAAGAGGAATATGATGTTGAAAATCTCGAACCTGCCAGTGCTGGTACAACTGGATTAGTCGTATACTATCCATTCAATACTGATGCCAAAGACAGTAGTAATAATGGAAATGATGCTACCTTAACTGGAAATCCGACCTTCGTAGTTGCAACAACTGGTAACACAATAACTAGCAGTGCAATAAGCTTAGATGGACAAACTCAGTATATCACTCTCCCACCATCAATCATGTCTGCTATTATTGATCAATTCACTATAGCATTTTGGGTCAATCCAAGTACTATTAATGGAGCCCATTTGTTTGACTTTAACTATGGTGATCAAAGTAAATACTTCTGCCTCATATTATCTAACGGAGCAGCAACTAGTGGGACTACAACTGGGACTACAACTGGGACTACAACTGGGACTACAACTGGGACTACAACTGGGACTACAACTGGGACTACAACTGGGACTACAACTGGGACTACAACCGATGGGACTACTGGAACGACGACTACACTTAGGGCTGTTGTTCCCAGTCCTAGAATTAAAAAACGAAGAGGTGGACAAGGTGTAGGAATTCTTAGGGCTACAACACCTCCTCCATCACCTCCCCCATCACCAGCCCCTGCTCCTGCCCCAACAACAGGTGGAACACCGGGTCCACACATGGAACTTGATTTTTGTACTCAAGGTATAGTAGATCTTACCAAACTTGATTCTGGTATGGCTCTTACTACTGGTACATGGTACCATATTGTTGTACTCTATCTTGATAGTGCCATTACACTGTACGTAAATGGAGTACAAGCTGGACCTTCTATTGCGATGCAAGATTTTCCATTCTTGGACTCGAGTACTAATTATCTCGGGAAGTCAAACAATCCTGCAGATCCTCTCTATAATGGAATGTTAGATGAATTCAAGATTTACAGCATTAGTGTTGACCCCACAGATCCGTCAACTTAATTAAAATTTAAGCAATCTTTATCTATTGGATAAAGAATCAAAACAGACTCAGAAAAAGGGAATCTAACTGCACCTCCAAAAACCTTTTAACGTATGATGGTAATACATGGAGATTAGCAAATCGTGACGAAGCATTACAACAATTATTTGAAAGCAAATCAGGAGGAATATTGGAGACTAGTTAATTGATAGTCTTAATGAAATTACCATTGAGAAATTCAGAAATTTTTTGGAAGCAACAAAAGATACAAACCAATACGTAATGGAAATAAAGAATGAATTGAAGAAAATATTGTACGAGAATAGACAAATTATAGTACAAACAAGGAAACATTCAGTTTGAATCTCTTTATCTTCTGATAAAGACTAAGTTGTTCCTTCTTTGAAGAACATTTATAAAAAAATTTCCTCTTTCTCTCCAAAAGTCTTTTCTTTTAGTTCCCCAATATCATTGATATCATCATACACAACTGTAATTTCTTTCTTTCCAAAAAATTCTGGAGTAAGTCCTAGTTTATGACAATCGAGTTGAGGACCAAGATATGGAAGAACTCTTTCGGTAATATTTTTCTTTGACGAATCATATATACATGATACAACTTTTTGAGAAGAGGAAAGTGTTGTAACTGGGAATTTATATATTGATCCTCCAATATAATAACTGACAATGTATGTATTTCTGTCCAGACGTGTTGCTCCAAGTGTTCTCATAAGGAATGTTTTAAAAAGAATAGGTAACAAAAATTTTATGTAAGGCCATTTAGTATAAAATAAATAGCTCCCAATTGCCAGAAGGAATAGGACGAGCGGTAATAAAAATGACAAAATATTCATATTTCTAATCTATTCGTCTCTTTATATTAGTTACGATGTTTTTTAATATAAAGTATGATTTTTCTGACTCTTCGAGCAAGAGAACGCGTATCTTCTTCCTCTGAATCTATATCAGATGATAACTCTACCTCAGATTCAGAAGAATAAGATGATTCTGAGCCAGATTCTCTCGAACTTCTATGTTTTTTAGCATCTTCTTTACTTTTGCTTTCACTTTCGCTTTTACTTGATTCTTTTTTCACTTTTTTTCCATGCCTTTTTTTGGGGGAAGATTCATCTTCGGAAATTTTTCTTTTACGATCTTCCTGTCTCTTTGATAATTTTTTAACTTTTTTTCCAGATGCAATTACTCCTTTTATGGCAGAAAGAGATCTATGATAATCTTCATCATCAGAATCTGATATATCTATTTCGCTACTTCTGGGATGATGAGAACGTGATGATACAGATTCCAAATGAGGAGGCTTTTCCTCTTCAAATGAAGAAGGTTTGAGTTGCTTGAGTTTTTCTTCTTCAATTGTGATTGAACTAGATTCACAAACATCTTTGAGTCTATCATAATTCTTTTTAGGAATTAACCACCCCCCCTCTATGACTTTAGTAAATCCTTCTTTGAGTTTTGCAGTCCACCTAGCATTGAGGCCTTTGAGTTTAGGAGTAAAAGTTGTCCTTTCTTGTCCGTAAATGAGCATCGAGCTCGGAGCGTAATTTAACACTACGTAAAGCTTGGAAGATTCAGACTTTCTAGTTGACATTTTCGTTATTTACTTGTTTGATTTGTTCTTAAATCAAGTGAAATGAATGTTTCACTTGTTCTGAATCACACATTTTAAATTATGATTCATCAATAAGGAAGATGTCACAAATACAGCAATTAACCACCTCTCTGGAACGATTCTATTCCAAACTTTGATATTTTGATACTTTGATACTTTGATACACTCTTCCTCCGAAATGTCAGACTTGCATCGTGACCTTTCTCTGTATATCACATATATGGGGAGCAAGTTGATATCTTGCTGATATTATGGACGATAAAAGGTTATTTATTAATTCTTCTGCCATTTTTTAAAATTCATTTTTGGTACCGTTCTTACGGACATCGTGTTATTTATTGTCCTTAATTTGTTTTTGAGTTTTTTCCTTTAAATCTAGTATAAATAAACAAAGGAAATGTCTCAAATACAACAATTGACTGTCAAAGATTTTACTATATATGAGCATCAGGACGCTAGTAAAACAAGGAATCTTGTAATTTCGATAAAAGAACCAGCAGTTCTTTTATACTATTCGACTGCATGCCCATACTGCCAAATGTTCTGGCCAGTATTTGAACAAACAGCAAAAAATGTTCCAAGATTTCGATACTGTGCTCTTAATGCTGATAAATACAAAAATGTAGCAATTTCCTCTCTAACAACAACTACCCCCATAAGAAGTGTTCCTTATATCGTTACCTATAATAACGGAAAAGCTATGTCTGTATATACTGGACCAAAAAAATATGATGATTTTCTTGACTTCTTAAAAGATCACTCGAAACGTCTTGAAAAACAATCGTTTAATAGAAAAAGTCCTGAAGTAGCACGACAAAGAGGATCAACAGTTCATTCAGGAAATAGAGAAGATATAATTTCATATAAACAAGATCTCGGAGTTCCTTATAATGTTGTATGTGGTTCTGGACAGTGCTATCTTACCTACGACCAAATTTATGAAGGAGGATCGGCAGATACAACTCCAGATAGTTGTTATCTCAGCTTTAATGAATGTTACGGTCAAGAATGTAAAGTTGATGAGCCTATTCAACGTAATTTTTCAGCATCTGCAGCATCCGGAATGGGGAGAAATAATAACGACAATATGATGTTAACTGCTGGAATGAATGTGGGTCGTAATGTCCAAGATATTGTGAGGACAATAAATCTTTAATCTCTATCAGAGAGAGATAGAAATTAGTAAATTTTTCCATACCAAATATTGCCTGCAGAATTAACACCATATAACTTTCCATTGCTAATAGAAATATCAGTCAATCCTGTTCATTTAAACCTACAAAATCACACAATGGATTTCTATAGGCTCAAACGAACCTTCATTTCAACATTAATTGAAAATCAGATTCAATGATTCCAAATGAACCTTCTGGGCATGAATGTTTCTTGAAGAATTGAAATCTCTATTTCAGACAAATAACAGTTTCGGTTTCTACAGTTAAAGATTTTTGAAGAACCAATCTGTAGTATATGCTTCTGACACAAACTTCAATTTGGAAAAAGATTTTTACACAACACATTGTTTACAATAATCCATATTAACTTCCCCAGGTTTATAAATACCAAGTTCGTATGCTCTACTCAAAAGATTACTATATACTGCTATAAATATTTTTGTATGGTTTAGTTCTGGTGTTAAAACGTGAGATACCTCATGTAATAGCGCGTATACTAACGTATTATAGTCGTAGTATCTTCCGGATGGTTCTCGAAGAAGAATATAAATTTTATTCTTATTTTCAGTATAGGTTGAGGATCCAGATAATATTGTGCACCTTTTAGTTATTCCAGGAACTACTCTTTCAGCATCATAAGAAAGTCTTTCTATAACTCTTGAATCATCTTTGTCATACCACTCAACCAATATGAGTAATATGATAAATATTATGACTAAAGCCAGTAATTTCATCCTTTTTGTCTTAGAGAAAAATGTTAAATTTCTATCATAATTAATCCGGCAGGGATGGAGGAATTTAAAAAATCTGATCCTTTTTGAAATCCAGCTCTCAGATCGTTAAAAATTTTGTTTGATACACTTCACAAAAAAAATTACAATATCCTTGAAATTAAAAGAACTCCAAAGATTTTTTTTGATTTTGTAATAAGAAAAATGTCTGAGAGAATAGTTACTAGAATTAACGGTAGTAACGGAAAAGGCGATGATAGTGCAAAAACACTGCTCATCATTATCGTTGCAGCAGTCGCAGTTGCTATATTTTGGTACTTATATAAATCCTCAAGTTCAGGTTCATCATTTTTCCCTCAAACAACGCTTCAAGCAAGACCATTAAGACCATTAAGAGCAGTAGTATCACCAGCTCCTCCTGTTGTTAAAGCTACTCCTGCACCACCAACTCCTGCTCCGGCACCAATCCCTGGAGGACCGCCATCTGAAGAAAAAGTTAAAGTTGTTAAAGTCAAAGCTAATTCAACTGAACCATATGAAAAATTTCAACTCAATCAAGATACTATTGAAGACCCAGACTTTTTAATGGCAATAGGAAGGGATCCCATGACAGAAGTAAGAAATAAAGTTAAAACTATCGATGATCTACAATATACCACTCCCCAAGATTTATTAGGTGTTGATGCAGTCCTACAAGCAGATGCCCAAATGCAAGCAGAAGATGTATCTCTCCACACTGGTATGTCCACAATGTTTGGTACTGGAATTAATACCAATGCTAATATTCGTGCACTGGGAAATCCATATGCGGGTAACGTTCCAATAGTTCCTGCTGTCACCTCACAAATAACTACAGTAGGTGTATCTCAGTCTGACAGATTGAATGCAGGTTGGGCTGGCCTTGACACTGATAATTCTTAAATTCCTTCATTATCTTTATCAATTTGATAAAGAAACCCAAAATTCATAACGGGTTTGATGACGAAGATTTTTGAAAAACTCGAAAATTCCTTTTCTTTGTAGTTATTCCTATTCGGAAGATCTTGAAAATAAAGTATCAAAAGATTTCATAGACAATAAAGCTATAAATATGTTTTTTATGAAGAAACTATTTATCATTTTAAGCCTCTGGCTTTATATAAAATACGTTCAGTCATGACAGAAACACAAGTGGATATAATTTACGATTTGATATCTCACAGAGACGAAATTGATATATTTCAAATTATTGAGGAACTAATTAAAAATGTAGGAAAAAAACATAAAAATGATAATCCTCTGTGGGATCTTATTCTTATATTTCCAAATAAAGATTGGGATTGGGATGCTATCGCAATAAATCCTAACACAACATTGAAATACATAGAGTTAATGATAACTAAAGGCCATCAATGGAACTGGAAACAAATATCCGGAAACCCGAATTTGACCATTGATTTCCTTAACAAACACGTAGGAGAAGATTGGGATTGGGAGGAAGTATCTGCTAATCAAGGAATAGAGATGAGAGATATTATTTTCAGTCCTGATAAATTATGGGCTCCTCATGGTCTATCTAAAAATCCAAATATTACTGTAGAATTTGTAAAAGAACATCCAGAAATAGATTTTGACCGTTCTGAACTCTCAAAAAATCCAAACATGACAGTCGAAGATATAGAGACTCTTAGAATATTCCCAAAGTGGAAAATTGTTGAAGACCCTGAACTTCAGACCACTATGTTTGATGACAACAACCCCCCTGGACAATCTGCATATTTCGATTCAATCACAGATATGATAGTTTCAGATATAGAAGAAGAATTTTCGAAAAATGTAAATGTATCTATGGATATTATCAAAGCTCATCCGGAAATTCCCTGGTCAAACAAATCTCTTTCTTACAATATTGGAATAAATCCCAAATTTTTTTCAGAAATTGATTATTCAGGAGGAAGTTATGAAATAAATAATTTCTGTGATTGGTCAGTAATTGTAAAAATGAATCCATTTATAACACCAGAATTTCTTATTTCTAATTCCATAGTATGTGATGAAGATTCCTTCAACAGGATAGGCAAACATAATTACCCCGACATCAGAGATGATACATTGCATCGCATCTACACGATTATGCCAAAAGAATTTTCTTCAAACCAAAAATTTTCTTCAAACCCTACGTGTATGAAATATATTGATGATAAGAATATTGACTGGTGGGATTGGGAAAGAATATCTTCCAATCCAGGATTGAAAATAGAAATTGTGAAAAAATATATCGACCGTTTCTCCAACGAATATTGGAAAGAAATATCACGAAACTCAGGAATAAAAATAGAAGACATTAGAACCAACCCAAATCTTCCTTGGAATTGGGAATATCTCTCTCTGAACCCAAATATTTTGCCAAATTTTGTTATTGAAAATCTCCATAAACCTTGGAACTGGAAAAATATATCTAAGAACAAATTTGGGGATGATCTTGTTAGGTGGTACGAATATCCTGATTTCGTAGAGAATCAAAGAATTGCTTTAAATAACAATTTTTATCCGGATATTACGGGAATAATACTAAGTTACGTGAAAAATGAGAGAGTTATACGTCCAAAAATCCAAGATGATGATACTTTTATGGCGTTTCCATGTACAGATTATGAAAGAGATGAAAAGAGCGAGGAGCAAATATTGGGAGACACGAAAGAACATTATCAAGATACTTTCCCATTTGGGCAATTAAATTTTAGAGTTGAGGATACAAAAATTCTTGGTTCCATTTGTCAAGAATATATGACTTCAATAGAACTCTACGGTAATCCTAATAAAGAATGTTTATTACTTAAAAGGGAAGGCGAAAATCCTAATGAATAGGAATAATAAATCTTTCTTTTCATATCATGCAGTATTGTCATTATTTGTGTATTTTTTTTTTCGTTTTTAATTAAAAACTGACATTTTAAATCTTCACAGGTCTAAAAAACAAGACACAATGTCATGTATCTGTGTAGATTGTGGCAATAAGTGCAACCCAACATATTCGAAATATTTTTGTCCTTTCCATCTCAAGGAACAGAAAGTGAGAATCAAATTATATGTAAGATCTGACGACAAAAATAGGGCATCAATAATTGGGACGGATTATGTCCTCAAAAAAGTTGGAGCTACTTACATTATTGGCAGAAGAACAGATGGAATACTACGAGCAAGAGACAAAGTAGAACTAGTTAGAACCGGATTACTTTATGAGGAAGTCGAATCTGAGGTTATTCAGTGTCCTAAATGTACAGAAATGGCAAATTCCTCAGCTCTTCAAGAATTCACTTGTGGTCATTACTATCATCCTAACTGTTCTCCTAAAGGAGGAAAATGTATAATTTGTCTTGGAAGAGGACAACCAATAGAAGAGAAAAAGATTGAAGAAAAAGTGGAAGAATGCATAGTATGTTGTAACAAAGTCAAAGAATCCAGATTGGAATGTGGCCATAGTGTTCATCGTAGATGTATTGCCAAATGGGCTGAATCAAAATGCCCGATATGTAGAACTGATGTGACCCTCCCAGAAGAATACCAGTGGTTAATGAGTCAAATAAAGGCTGAGAAAAGAAGAGAATCAGAGAGTCAAGACCATGAAGTTGCTCTCGAATTACATAGGAGATTTGGTGGTTTTTGATAGATAAATTTAATAACTCCTAAAGTACTTTTCTACTTCTCTTAGGTATGAAATTATTCCCAATATTTTTCTATTACCCGCTTTAATATAACATTCCATCAGAGATATGTCATATGAACAAAGAATATCAAGGAGGAATTTAGGCTCAACATGATTTGGTAATTTGTCCTTTTTAATATATCCATACTTAAATAGTTGCTTTCCTAGGGGAAATAATGCCCTGAGTTCATCAGTGAGATGATGAGTAAGATAACTAATAGTGGTACTGAAACCGAAATCAATTATTTTCATTTCACACATACCATTCAGTAAGGCTTCGTACAACAATTGAGCTGATTGGAACACAGCCTTATCTTCACATTTCAACATAAAGTTCTTAAAATGAGCATCTCCATGAGCTATATAATGTCTATGAAGAATAATGAGAATTTCACCTGCTACTAAAAATAATAATTCTTGTAGATCAGTGTGACCTTCTTTTTCAGCTAAATTCAAAGCTTCTTCCAATGTCACATCTAATTTCTCCATCACTATAATAAAATACGTATTCTCTGGAGATTTACTATCATGACAATAATATTCAACTAATTTAGGTCCCACCCCGAGAATTTCTGCTTGTGTCCATATTCTTATCTCCTTCATTGTATTATATGGAGTTTCAGCGCATACTGACTTTACAAGTTTAATTGCATATTCGCAATTATTGTTCTTATGTGAGAACTTAAATACCGTCCCATATTCTCCAGAACCAATAACTGAATCTATTATCCAATCCATTGTATAATTAATCGGACGTAGGATATATCTTTTTGTATGAAGAAATACTATGGGATGAATTAGGGAATGACGTTCAGAAAGAACCATAAGATGAGAAAAAGAACATTCTCCTTTAAACACCATTCTATATTTCCATAAGTATTCAAGAAAATGATCTAGGTACATAGAAAGAAACTCTAAATTAAGTCTTATTTTTTCCTCCTTTTGTTCCTCAATTTTATTATCAAGTTCAATAAAATATGTCCAGTTACTATTATGAGCCACCTTATTATAATATTTTTCTCCAAGTTCTAAAGGTTCATGAAATCTCTCTTCTGGAAGATGCCCACTAGTGTCAATTTCTAATATATCTACATCGATTGGAACTTTCCCCTTAATATAATGCTCAACAACTTGAGTAATAATGGACTCGTAGAACTGAGTTGTATCAGTATATCTCCATTTCAACTCCCGTATATCTTGCCCATTTAATGTTTTAATAATATCTTCAACTGTGTTTCTGTATATAGTTTCTGGACATTTTTTATTGAACGAACTGGATATTTCTGTCTCCGAACTAACTATTTCAACCTTATGATTCCTATCAACCATTACTAATACACAACCCCCATTCTGAATACCATTGTTGGAATTCTCAACTATCTTTTTTGAGGTTGCAAGTAATGTGGCTATTTTTTCTTCAAATGGATGTTTTTCATCTAGATATTTACTTAATGGCTCCATCTTGAATAATCATTTCCTTTTATCATTTCTTAAATCATTCTTAAAAAAATCGTTTTTTATGTTATAAAATGGAAGGAGAGGAGGAATACGAATATCAAGAAGAAGAATTTGAAGAACGAGATGAAATTTATCTAGCACCTGAACAAAGACGCTATGGTCTCGAACCCAAATATATTTGTAAGTCCGATCCAGACAAAAAAATAATTGCAGACAGAACTCCAGAAGCAAGATTGTATTGTTCAATGATATCTTTCGTCGAATCTTCAGAATTTCCTGATAAGAATGAGCAAATTAAAAAAGAATGGTTTGAAAGTGCAGGAAAAATTATTGATAAAATTAATAAACTTGGACCTAAATATGTGAATTACATTAATGGACCTTGTATAATAATTGGATATTATTTAAATGGTTCTAACAATTTGAGAGAAGATATGAAAAAATATATGTCGACAAATAAAAAGACTGGTATTCGTACCGAAAAAGATATTTACAGATATGTTCGTTTATGGAGAAAGATCGGAACATAATGTTTCTATCAACGATAGAAAGTTCGTGCAGAGTCTTTCTTCCTATCCAGGCTTAGGGTTGAATCCTGGACCAACTCCACAACATTGTGCTTAAATTTCTCAAAATGACGACCACCACATAATGGACAATTTAGGACTTTTAAGGTAGGATTATTTAATGAAGAAATTGGAGAAAGATCTCCTATTTTATAAAATGTGTAACTACTCGATAGCATTCCAGTAGGATTCCAAATTAAGTTTCCTCTACCCTATATTTCTTTAAATTAATCACTATCAGAATCTTCTTCTTGTTCGGATTCAGATTCTTCTTCATCTGATTCCTCTTCTCTTCGTCTTGCTGGCGAAGGAGATGGAGAACCTCTTTGTCGTCTTTCTCCTCTTCCTCTCCATAGTCTGGCAAGTTCTTTAAGTACCTGAGCAGAAGTTGGTCTCCTCATTCGACTTTTAACTCTATCGAAATTTGACTGAACAAATTTTTGGTAAGCATTTAGAGATTTTTCTATCTTTAGAGAACCCTTCTTACATAAGACCATTTGTGGTGGAGGTTTAGGTGAATCCTTATATAGGGCACTTCCATACCCTTTTCGAAGGCACTTATTTCTACTTCCAAACTGACAGTAAAAACGGGGTACCTCTTGCTTGTTTCCACAATAATAGTATTTATTTTTCTCTACCCATTCATCTCTATCAGAATACATCTCTTTGATTATCAGGAAAATTAAGTTTTTTCTTTGCTTTTTCTAATCCCCATATTTCAATTATTTTTCTGTCAAATTTCCTCGCTACTTCTTCAGTATCAAATGAGTTTGTATACTTGTTATCTATGTATTGTCACTATGTTTACTCACACCTCTTTTGAAGTATGTGAATTTATCGTCTTCTCTATCTCATCAGGAAAATTAAGTTTCTTCATTGCTTTTTCTTCACTTCTAAAACTCCCAAATGTCATTTTTCCGATGCGAACATGGCAAAATCTAGAAAATATGGACTGGAGACAACAAACGGTGATAAGTCCTTTACTGAAGAATCTATTGATGAAATGAGGAGAGGATAACAAACAGCATTAGCAAAATCAACTACAAAAGGAATGCCTTCGAGAGGAAATTAACTCATTTGCGGAGGAAGATGTTTGACGAGGACATTTAAAAATATATTAAGAAAATAAACGGAATATGAAAAAAATCTTTTTCCTTTCTCTCTTATTTCTCTGTCATTGTGAAGAGCTTAAGAAAGATTTTATCACGATTCTAATAACAAGTTACAAAACTCCTAATTGTTATGGAACAGCTCACTCAAGAAGTTTGTGTAAAAGCATAATGATAAATGATATTGGACGTTGTAATGGTCTAATGATGCAGAAATGGACATGGGAAGGAGGAGGATTAAAATTGACCAAATATTGGGATCCATTATGTTCTTATGTAGATAACTTTATTATGTATCTACCTGGTTGTTCACCTTCATATGATGGTAGTGAATCAACTCAGTTTCTTAATAATTATTCTTGCTTTTATTCTCAGCCACCGGATTCAATTACTAGTCAAGAGACGAATAATATTTTTTGGGCTAGTATTATTATCTTCCTAGTCTCAACACTTTGTATCGTTATGAAGACTTTTGTTTCCAAATTAAGAAAACTCCCTGAAACAGAAACATTACTGAATAAAACACATATACTCTTTTCTAATGAAGAAACCTCCCTTTAAATAATTTCCCTTTTACATAAAGAAGATGTCGGGAGGTAGAATAGTAATGGGAGATCCCTTACCCGAAATAAGTGTGGTAACATCAAAAACCCTTAGACCAATACCTAGAGAACAGACCCATATTACCGAACAAATAGTAATAGTAGATTCAGATGATACTGGAAACATCGTTCGTCATCAAGAAGTAGACGTGCCTAAACCAAGGGCAATAAAGGTAAGAGGAGCATCAGTTAAAATGAGACGCGCTCGCGGCAGTCTTTATTTCTGATTCTTGGAAAGATAATTTCAGTTATATATAGGAAATTTTTGTAACCCAGTTACAAATATTTTACATTTTTTTCTTTTCTTTTTCGCACACCAAAATAAATACTGAAAACCATTTCCAAATCATTTCTCTATCTTCTGGTGTCAACTTGTTTGATTGCCAGATATGCTTAAAATGATTGACTTTCGACTTCTCAATATCTCCGAATATGTTTTCGTTGTTTAAGAAAAAACTTTCATCTTTATTTTGTATTTTTTCTCTTAGTGGATATACAAATTCCATAAAATTCTGCATTATAAGCCCTGGAGAAACTTGAGAAACAGATTTTATTAGTGCTTGAAGAAGTAGTAGATCTGTTTCTTCCGGTACTACACTAGTTATATCGTCTAAAAATCTACAGACGAGATTTGCTAACTTCTTATCTGTATTATTCCTATCCGCTGATATCATCTTTTATCATATCCAGAAACTTTAACATGTTAAGAAAAAACCGCAACGTACTGTTTAATAACTATGTTCGACTATAACGATATTTTTCGTTTTAAGATTTCACAGTTTCTCCAGTTATTTCATCAGGCACTGAAATATCTGCCCCCACATTAACCATATAGTCGAACATTTGTTTTGATATATTCGAAGCAAGAACCAAGGGAATTCTCATATTGAGAAATTTCGATAATTTTTTATAAGCCTTAAATATTCTTTCGTCTCCATAATTTGTCAATTGTCTCTCCAATCGAGGTAACGGAGGAGGAAACCCTCGTTCATCGATATTTTCATGGTTATATTTTTTCTCAACTTTTTCTCTGATTCTATGGAAAGGATAAAATGTAAAGTAATGATTCAGTTCTGGAACCCCGTTTGGTCCTACTAATGAACAAATTTGTTTCACCATTTTAATATCATTCCTAATAATCGCCCAATTCAATTGAGTAGTCATTTTGTCCAATGCATTGTCGATAAATTTATCAGGCCAACTCTCTCTTCTCCTCAATAAAAAATTTACATAGTCTATTGCAAGAGATGTATCTGTGCATACTATATGGACTAGAAATATAGACTCATGAGGATAATTTGCAGGAAGAAGATTATGTTCTAACAGACGACAGTAAATATTTTTTGCTTCTTCCATTTTTGATGGACTCTCTATATCTGATATAAACGAAGTGACTAAATCTACTAATGATTGATGAAAATAAGGAAAATTAAACAAGTTAATAATAGAAGAGTATTCTGAACGTTCCGAATTTATAACGTTAATATCAAATTCTCTTTCCAAAAGAAACCTTCCAAGTTCAAATGTGTCTAGATTCATCCTTTTTGTTTATATTTTACATTTTCCTTGTTTTTTGTTTTTTGTAACCGGGAAAATAGTTAAAGCAGACTAAGTTCCAGTCACACATAAATCAATTCCCTCCAATCCTATTAATTTTGCTTCCTCTTTTTCCGTTTTAGTGGGAGCATTGATTCTTCTCAGACTTATTACAGATGATGTTTCTGTATTATTTTCAAAAATTTCTCTACACAAAATCATTTCCAACAATGCTTCTCTATGCTCTATCATGACTCTGAAATTATGCTTCCTCTCTCCTCCTTTTGTAATTTCCACATCTACACTTTTGATCACATACTCGACTATTTTAGAACAATTGGACTCCTTCGTTATGTGACTATTAATTTTCTCATCGAGGCCTTTATTTATATGTTTCAATAATTCATTTCGTTTATCATATTTAACCCATTGATTACAGGCACAAAATGCTGTCTCTATTCCTGCAGTTTCACAAGTTCTATCCGGAATTTTTTCAAATAGACTATACGTTGGAGGAGGTATCAACTCTTTGGGATGTTCTGGATAAATGGAAAGTTGTTTTAGTGTATGATGAAGATCCCAAGCGTTGATAAGTTTCCTTTGATTTTCCCTTAGATTCTTTCTCATCTCCGGATATTCCTCTAAGACCCAATTTGGCATTGTTATATGAAGAACAGGCAATTCATGCTCTAGTTGTCCTTGCTTTGTTGTTAGAAAAGCACCAAAATGTAGACCATGATCTCCCACAAAAACAAACATACTATTATTAAAGTCTATGCTCTTCAACATTTGGAGGAGTGGTTGGTCAAACGTAGAAAGGAAGAAAGGAAGAATGGATTGATGTCCCGCCTGCAAGTGAGCCATATGAAAATAAAGATTTTTTTTGGGAAGTTGATAAATCATGTTAGAAATATACTCTGTGGCAGTAGCGGAATAATCACATTGAGAAGAGGATTTTATATTTGGATTTTTATCTTCCCATAAACATGAAAGGGATTTTGGTTGTGATATATCGATTAGTTCATATGTTCTTTCTCCGTAGAATTTCTCGAGTAAGGCAACACAATCCGAGGAGAACGGATGATAAAAAATAGGAGAGAAGGCATTTGCTCCATATACGGGAAGTTGAAGACATTGTTGATCCAATGCTGTAGTAATGTATCCGAACTTTTTGAAGTATGCAGGAAGAAAGTGTGTTTTTGTTATGTTATTATCAAATCCCACTGAGTCGTAGAAGTGAGTATTAAATCTAGGTTCAGGGCCCCCACAGTCATGACCAAAATATAATGGAAGAGCATTTTGAGTAGTATGATGTCCTCCAAGAATATGGAACTTTGTGAATTCGAATGCTTCTGCTTCTTGAAGTTCATTAAGATACTGAATGGATTGTGGACAGGATCTTCGGAAATGAGCTGCAGAAGTAGCATCACTTATAATTAGATAAACGTTCAAAGGAATAACTGGTCTTAGATATTTTTCTTTCTTATGTTTCATTGCACTATAATATTTCTCCATCGAAAAACCAAAATGCTCAGTGGCAAAAGAAGTTCCATTGTGAATGCAATGAATATTTTGTATCTCCTTTCCGGTTATGTTTTCATTCTCCGTGAAGTTTCTCCTATTCTCCTTTCTATCCAAAGATATTTCAGGATTCTCACATTTCGGATCGATGTGAAGTTTTCCAAAAATATCTGCGTAAGAAAGACGAACGAACGGGCAACTAGGGAGGTAATTTGGACTTTCAAATTGATGACTCCAAAAAATTAGGTCTTTTTCATTCTCTTCTGGAATCACACATTCATATCCTGTCTTAAACTGTTCTTCCTTCATGGCGCCTCCGGATGATGTGATTTTCTTGACATTTAGTTCTATAGGCAAAAAAAAGACAAGTGTAATAGGAATTGATAATAATGAGATTAGGAATATTTTCCAATTACGGAAATACATTGTATTTATAAAACGTCCAATATATTTTCTAAACTTTTTATTTTTGTGGTGAAGACTTAATCCTTGAGAGCAAGCAAAATCTGATAAAGTCTCACGACACGCCCTGAAGGACAAGCTCCAGTGCATATATCTAACATTTGTTCTAAAAAAATTGGTATAATATCAGTATCCTTATGAATAATAATATCTATAATTTCTGCTAGAATATCGTCGGCATAAATTCCATCCGTCACAAGATAATTTTGTGGAGTACTCATTTCATTCATAATAGTTTCCATATTTCGGATTATAGATGAATTAGATATTGGAAGAATTTTTATTTTATTACCAAAAATAGAAAACAATGCCTGTTTTTCATTTGGAGTTCTACTCTTGATTGGAATTTTTGGAAGCTTCCCATCAAATTCGTGTACACATATAGAGTTGAGAGGTGTTTCTTTTACTTCATTAACTCTTATTACTGGTACAAATTCTACCTTCTCTTCTGATGACCTAACTGATGACCCAACAGATGACCTAACAGATGACCTAACAAATCTCAGATGAGTAGAACCTTCTTGACCTTGCTTTATTCTCATTCTTTTTGTTCCCTGACAAAATTTAAATAATCATTATGGAAAATGAGCACGAGTTTTCTCTATCACACAATAGATAGAGAACTTAAGTAGCTACATGAGAATCGCATTCTCTGTTTTGCGTCCATGGACATCGCTTTGCGCAAAACTGCTAATTTAAGGTGATTTGTATCCCCATTTTTTCTTTTTACATATTTCAATATCCTCCGGAGAAAGAGGAATAACATTTCCCTTTTCATCCTCTTTCCCTTTAATTTCTTTTCCGGCCTCAATCACAAAACCGTAATCTTCAATAACATAGTGTCCATAACGGTTCAATTTTGCTTTTAACTTTTTTACTGGAGGTGTTGCTACTCGTGGAGAAGGTGGAGGTGGAGGTGGTGGAGGCGGTGGAGGCGTTTCTGTTCTCCTAATGTCGAGAACTGTTTTTATAACTTTTTTGAGATTGTCTTCGGAAGATAATGTATTGATCCCAACACAGCCCATGTTTTGGGCTGTAATCTCAACATCCTCTTGAGGTTCCTTCTTCTCAGAAGTTGTAATGCCCCCAACGATTTCCTCTTGTTGAGGTTCTTTCTCTTCCTGTTGAGGTTCTTCCTCTTCAATAGGTGACTCTTCTTTCTTTTCCCCAATTTCCTCCTTTTTTATGTGTCTATTACAGTACAAACCAGATTTAGAATTCTTACTTACCTTAGCTCCACAAATTTTATGTGCCCTTTTCCCACTCGTGATTTCTGCTATACATTTCTTCGCTTCTTCCGGTTGAGGTTTTGTAATCTTCATTTTGGGCTTCTTAATTTCTTCTTTAATTTCTACTCCAGAGTATCTCTCCCAAACTGTTTTTAATTCTTCGACGGGAACATCATTTCTATATTCGTGAAATTCCTCGAAAAACTTACCCATAAATTTTGCAAGCGACCCATTGATAGTTGCCACAATTGAAGAAACGTCGATATTGGAAGACATTTTTATATTTTTTTCGAATATTTAAACGAGTTTTTGTTTTTTAAATTTTAGTTAAGGATCACGCTATATTTCATTTATCAAGTTAAATAAACACACTCAAAACAAAATGCCAATGAAGACAAGAGAAGTGATTCACATCACCTGTGAGGTCATCATTTTATCGGTTATTAGTTTTTACTTTCATAAAAAAATCAAAAAATTAGCCGAGAATGTGGATGAACTAAAAAGGGAAAATGAAGAACTAAGATCTGAACTACACCAATTGACAAAAGTATTATCATCCATGATGTTGCTTCCTGCAGGAGCGTTCTCTGTTCCTCCTGGAGTGAATAAAGGAGAACGAGGAACAGAGGGGATTGTCCAAAAGAATGCTCAAAGAGAACATTTAGTATTCCACCCACTTTCACCAATAGAGGAAGAAGATGAAGAAGATAAATGTAGGCTTGGAATATCTGAACTTCAAGAAGAAGGAAAGAACATATTGGAAGGATCAAATGAAGACAAAGAAGATACAGTTCAAAAGACGGATACTGCTACAATAATATTTAGCACAATCTCTCCCCAACCAAGAAGGGAAAGTACAGCAAAATTAGAAGTAATTGAAAATACTCCGCCAAGTATTCCAAGTATTCCAAATACTCCAACTATCATCGCACAGAACAATTCCAAGGCCTCAGAAAGTACTCAAACTGTATCCAAAGATGTGAAAGTGTCCTCCTCAAATATAGTTCCAATCTCACTAGAACACCTACAGGATAGTTCTAGCAATTCTAGTAGTAGTTCAGAAGCTCTCCCAATTTCAAATCCATTACCTTTGGCCACTCCGGATAATAGCTCCAATATTTCTGTTCCTCAAAAAGTATCAATTCCATCATCGACAGAAAACGAAAAATTAAAAGTTATTGATCCAAAAACATTAAGATCCCTACGTAAAAAGAAAAATGGAGTCTGAAATCAAACCTCATATTTACGTAGAACCACTTGACGAATTCGAAGAATGGAATCATGACACCCTCAAGGACATATATAATGAGATAAAAGGATTCTTTGGAGGAATAAGATCGTATACTTATTTTGTCAGAGAAGTATACATCGATACATACAGCCTTAACGGAAGTGATTTGATTTATCATAATAAATATTTCAGAACATTGGAACCATATGATGAAGAACGTAGTCCAGCATATAATGCAGAATTATTACGAGAATATAATGCTATAGAAGATCTCGGAGATAGAATTCGACATGAGATCATCGGTTCATGGTCTAACATCTTTATCACTAATGAAACTATATGGAGTATGGGATACATTTTCAATAAAAAGAAAAAGAGTTAGAAAAGAATGCTAATAAGACAGTGTACATTAGGAGACTCAATTTTACATTAACTTTCACATCTGAAAGTTATATTAATAATTAAAATGGATAAATAAAATGGCTGCTTCTGATACTGTTGTTCTTCCTGTTGTTAATTCTCCTGCTACTTCTGATGAGAAAAAAGATAAAGATACGATGGATGACGGTCAAGTTGGTTCTCATGCTTTAATGGAGGATGTTCCAATCAATCCATATGATGATACAAAGGACGATGTGGATCGTTATTGTTGGTGTCAACGTTGTTTTCTCTATTGTTTCAACAAAAATCCCAAGACCATAAATCAAGTAAAAGAAAGAATTAGAAACGCACGGGCATGTTACAATTTTTGGAAGTATATTTCAGTTCTCGTTCCTCTTGTTGGAGGATTTATTGCAACTATTTTTGGTATTCTTGTTATCGGATTTCCTCCCTTGGGCTATCTTGGTTATGTTGAGACTATAATTACAGCATTGATTACTCTCATTACCGGTATTGCAGTACATCTCCAACCAATGTTAGCTGATGAAGGCTGGATTTTCTCAAATCCAATATATATAAGGAAAAGAAATCAAATATACATTGGTAGGGTATTAGTTAATGAACCTGCTCCTCCTCCCCCTCCCCCTCCTCCTCCCCTTGATCCTCCTCCTGATTATTCTTGTTGTTCCTGTTGTTTCCCTTGTTCATCTTCATCTTCATCTTCATCTTCATCTTCATCTTCATCTTCAGCCCATCCTTAAATGGTCTTGGATCTTCTCTCGTCATGAATTTCTTGCAATCTCCTCCATGACACCTCGAACATTTGCAAGACGTTCTAAATTCGTCTACCAAAATATTTATATTTTCGAAATACATTCCTCATTCCCTCATCCTCGTTCGAATTCTTTTACTTAATTAATTATTTCTCTACCTCTTACGGTCGTAATTTTATAAATTTTTTCTTCCAACATTTTTTTGATACATTCTCAATTGAACCTAAAATTTTTGTTACTAATTAAAAAGATGTATTGAAAGAATTTTTTCCTCTATAAAACAAGGAGATGGCTTCTCTTGATTATACATATCGCGATGTGATTATTGTGATCCTGATTGCATGTATATGCATCATGTTCTACCTCTACGTCCTCAGAAAAACACAAATTTGTTGTCATTATTGTGGAGCAGTAACAGGTTCAGATGGAACCATAATGAAACCTCCTACGACAAATCCAATGCCTGCGACACCTGCAACACCTGCAGCACCCACAACTACTGAAGGATTTGCTCCAGTTAATACAAAATTGGAAGCATTGAGTCCCATGAACGTAAGAACATTAGGCTCTCTTCCACTCGCTACCGCAGAAATGAATCATCCTCAAGCTGGCCCTGATCAATTTCTTCTTGATCAAACAGCCATCGGGGGAGCTAATTAAGCATACTAAACATATTTTTCTATCCTAGATAGAAAGTCAGTAGTCCAAGGAAAATTTAATCTTTTTTTTGCTTTTTCGTAACCCAAGGACTCTATTGCTTCTTTATCATATTCCTTCGCAGCCTCTTCTTCGGAATCAAAACTTCCAATATACTTATATTTCTTGTTTATACGTATTTGTACCACCCATTTTGCCATTCTACTGTTCCAAGACACTCCTCTAAAAGTTGATGACTTATTCTTTTTCGATTTAACAATTTCCATCTCCATAGTTTGTTCTTTGCTTTCCGGAAAGTTGAGAGTAAGAATCTCTTCTTTTCCTTCAAAACGCTCCATCATTGCCTTATCATACGCTCTCGCTGCCATTTCTTCTGTTTCAAAATAACCAATGCCACATCTTTTCCAATTCAAACAGATGTATGCCGCCCATCTTTTGTTTTCTTCATGCCAACTAACTCCATAGTAATCTGATGTTTTTCCTTTTGCTTTATCCTTGTTTCTGGCGTTCATTGAGTGAGTTGCCCATCTGAGATTTTCGATACTGTTGTTTGAAATGTTTCTATCTTTATGGTCAACAACAGTATATCTTTCTTTATTTGGATTTTCAATGAACATTCTCCCAATCAAATCATGAAGATATGGACGAATTCGTTTTCCATTAAATTTGAAATCGAATATAACATAACCTCCGTCATCTTTACTCCCAGTAAGAAACCTTTTTGTTTTATTGTTAAAAATATATCCGTCTTTGGATAATGAAAGATGTGTATCAAAATCATTTTCCGGCTTACGTATGTATGTTTCTTTTCTCATATAGGAAAATGGAATTTTGACCAAAGGAAAATTTGGCTCTCCTTTCACCTCCCTTTTGGAACAATTATTTGATTGAGATATGTTGTCAGAGTTTTCTTTTCGAGTTACCCAATGAAGATTCTCAAGTCTGTTGTCCCATCTTTTCCGATTTTTATGGTCGACAATTTTACGATGTTCGGGATTCGGAATAAATGTTAATCCCAATAATCTATGGACATAAAAATCCTTTGACCTCCCTTTTCCCTTTGAAAAACTTACTTTCCAGTATCCATTTTTATTTTTATACGCCTTATGCCAGTGATTCGTTTTGCTATTCCATATCCAAGGACTTCCATCGAGTTTTACAATTGGAGAAATTAATATATATTCAAATCCTTCGATGGGTAAAGGTCTCATAAAAATAGGGGAAATTCTTTTTTTCTTCTTCAGAAGGGACGAAACAAGCAATACCAAAAAAACTGTTATGAACTGCATTTTTATGTATATTTTTGTCTTTAAATAATTTACCTACATGGGAATTTTTTCATTTTTTGTTAGTTGGAGGTGCGAATTAGACGATACCAAATATTTCTATCAAGGATAGAAAATCGCTATTTCAAAAATATTCTTGTTCCCTCATGAAAAACCATTTATCTTCCTCTTCCTCTGGTTCCATTATATCCCCAAATTCGATATCAGCAATTTCTTTGTTAGTCCTATCATACTCTTTCATGAGTTCTTCTGCTTCATTCTTCAAAATATCCAATTCACATTTTGTCATTTTTAATTTATATTCCTCTATAGAGCATCCAAATATTTTATGTTCTGTGATATTGATATTTTCATCAGTTGGTTGAAGTCCTAAAACATTATCCAGACAAACATCTTTATTGAGGAAATTCAAATTCAGTGTTTTGAGTTTCACCATTTTATTATCATGAATATTTTTGATTTTTAACGTAATTAATCAGTTCCTTTTCATATCTACTGAACCTCACATAAGATTGATCCATGAGATATGTCATTAAATTTTCAAAACTTTTTGTCATTCCCATCAATATTTCGTCTCGATCTGGGATATATCCTAAAAAATTGGATCCACTTATTGTTGTAAGAAAATTCAGAGCAGTTGAGGATTGGCGAATTCCTTCTTCATACGTGTTTAATTCATTTTTCAATTCAATTAGCTTTGTTCCGCTATTCTCCCATTCATTTATAGATTCATGAGGAAATATTTTTCTTGCTTTGTCTGCTATTTCATGTATTGGTTTTTCATCAAATAAATCAACTTTAGTAACTCTATTTACAAGATTTCCAGAACTATCTCTCCATACAGCATTTACAATATAACTAAGAGATGATGTAGCAACGTTGTAAAGTGAAGAAATAGGCCAAGGAGCATTCGAAATAATTTTAGGAGTAGAACCTATTATCACTTCTTTATATTCTAGTTTCATTTCTATTTTCTCCTCCATTAAGGCATCACTATATTTCTTTGCGGAAGTTTTCATTTCAGATTCAGCCAAAATAATTTTAGGCATTAACTCAGAAATATGTGAAGCCATACGTTCCTCTCTTAGAGTTTCGGTATATTTTGTAAGAGCTGCTCTTGGAATGACAGGTCCTTTGCATCCTCCATAAAAACTACTGACTCCAGAACCACTAGATAATAGATAGAGAAAACTTGGATTGTCCCATGTAGTTATATTTTTCATTAAAAATTTCTGTTTTATATTTGGATCAGTGAATTGAGACCCCTCAAGTAAAAGTTTATCAAAATCTATCGATATCTTTGAGAGTTGATCTCTAAATATATACCCCATTAAAACCCAATTGCGACGCTGGTCTGATATATCAAAAACGTGAGGTTCGATACTACTTTCCAGAAAACTAACATAATTTTCGACAATTCTCCTTACCTCAGGAGGTAAAGAAATATTTGCTGGATAAATACCTGCATCTGGGGAGTATGAATATACAAGTGGTGGTTGTAATAGGCACATGAATCCATCTTTTAAATCTAAAGGTGGCTTCCATTCTTCTTCCTTACCCTCCCATACTTTTCCTTCTCCAATATCACCTCCTCCTGTTGAATACATGTAACCCGTTTCCCTTCCAATTTCCATTTCTCTGGCAAATTTAACAAGATTCATGTTAATTATGCCTATTTCTTTCAATATTTCTGGGGAAGAAATTGACGAAGATATTCTTTGTAGTTCGTCTACCGTATCAGTCAAAACTTTTACATTTATTTTAACTGCTTCGGAAAAAGTAATTTCAAGAAATTTGGAACTAGGCTCAATTCTCTGTAATCTTCCTTCCTGCATATCTTGAGCTCCAGCATCCTTGCTCCGAAGGGCGCTCAAGCTGGAGATATTTTCGATAGCCTTTCTTATCCCGTACTTTCCTGCTCTCATTGAATGTATGAATTTGTCAACAAGATATCCCACAAAATTCATAGAAGTATCTATAGTATCTTTTCTCCTATTAATAACTTCAGTAAGTATTTGATCTTGATCATCAAACATTTTTGTTAGTTCAGGTCTGTCATTTTTCAGTAATTTAAGAGCCCCCTCGAGTTTTTCGGAATTGCTCAGAGCATATTCATATTTATCAACTCTGATAGCCTTATTTTCCTCTTCCATAGTAGCTTGTAAAGCTAACGCAGGAGATATTTCCATCATTCCCCCTAGAATTCCTTTATTTAGAATTAGAGATGCTACTAGTTTTTCCGTAACTCTCAAAGTCCCAACGTCAGTCTCGTCAATCATCTTCACATTTCTAACATATTTATGAGTTCTCTCCGTTATATCAACAATATTATCACTATGTTTTTGGAAATTTTCCACAACCCTTCCTTCTTCCAAAAGAACATCTATATTAACTGACATCCTTAATCTATCCCTAATCTCAACCCTAGAATTTCTTATAGATTCTATGAGGTCGGAAGATGGGTTAGTTCCATAATTCCAGAGAGAAAATTTATTTGCTAACATCACCAAAAAATCCGATAAATATAGATTCTTGAAACTAATAACGCCTCCGTGGGAATCCTTCAATAATCCTCTATAATAATCTACTTCTTGTTCCGGAGCCTTTTCTTTCTCTAGTACTTTTATCGCATCACGCAATTGTTTTTCACTTACATTCGTGTAATCCGTCATCGATTTGTAATATTTTACAGAATTTATTGTCAAATCTATTGCCGTCTCTTGTATAACTGTTCCCATATACATATCGATACAAAAAAACTTCATCGCCCAGGCAGTTCCCATGTGTAATATGTCATAACCCCCATATTTTGTTTCTACTAAGTCTGCTACTTTACTGAATGTGTCATCAATTTTTTTCATAGACTTCATGCAAACATCTACAACATCATTGGTTAATTTATCTATCTTCCTAGAGATATAGTCTAGTGTTATCGCTGAACTAATTATTTTGAGTTTTTTAAGCCCTTTTATGCCGAGTCCCACTAATCCCATTAAGGGTTTCAAACCGAGTAATCCAATAACGGCACCCATTATTGCATCCAAAAATATATTATTTTGTCCAGTATAAATGTCTCTCGCTACAACAATAGAAAGAAATACAGCAACACTTTGCGAAAAATATTTGTTGATTTTTGATAAAAGTGGTTGCACTAAAATAGGTTGTAAAATGGGAGATACAAGTAGAACTTTAAGTTGCTTATTTTCCCATATTTTCCAAAACACATTGATAGTCGAAGATATTAATTCATCTTCGGAAGTTGCAAAGTTTGCTCCGAACATGTAATTTGCACACTGTACGAAACACGTTAAAATTACTGAAAGAAACCAGATAACACCTTCTACTACTTTATTCAATTTATTACCAACTAAACTTGGCATATAATCTTTGACACAGGATAAGATATATCCGTACAAATTTGGAAAAATTGATAGTAAGGCAACGTGGCAAATCCAAATCATAGCAATTATAGATATTGCAGTTAACGCTGCACTCATAGCAGTATTTATTACCTTTCCGGAGAACCTAATAATAGTACCAAGAAAAGGAAATCCTGTAGATATTAATTCAGATAACATAGTTACTATCTTTCCAATAGATTTCTCATATAAATAACTTATTGAAGTTACAGTAGCAGAAAGTCCACTACCCACAATGGTCATTAAGTATGACAATTTCGACCTTTTTTCTTCCATCTCCAACAAAGATTCTACATTCTTGAACCCGAATGCCTCAATTTCAATTTCTCTTTCTAGTGGGAGATTGTCCAAATATCTTGCTTTTGTCTCCCAATCGAAAGAATGTAATAAAAATCTTATAACAGAACCACAAAGGAGCGTAGTTCCAATTCCTATAACGGAAGCAAGTGAATAAGGAAGTATGTCAGCAAAAATTGTTATCGCTGAGCCCATTTTTAATATATGAGGTATAGCTTGCATAAGTTTTGCTTTTGGATCTCTATATACAGATTGGGCAACCTGAGCAATATTAATTGAAAACTGAATGCCGTATCTCAGTATTTTTGCTATTATCGAATTCTGAGATACATTAATATGACTAATAACTGCATCTACGAAGTATCCTTTCGTAGTAGTATAGACCGCAGATATTACTCCATCTAGAACTACATTCCTATATTTGTAAATTGATTCAGAAATTTCTTTTCCTGTTCTAATATCTTCCACTTTCTGTTCTATTCTTAGAGATTGGTCATAGAGATTTATTGGAGGTTCTGGACCCCTATTTAGAATCCTTTCTATACGCAAAGTTTGGTCAATTATATCTTTAATACTATTAACAAATTTACGTTTTATTTCCTGATCTTCCTGGAAATTGCGATGTGGTAGTACAGCTCTCCTGAATTGGATATTGCGAACTTGTGATGTTGTTCTTCTGAGTTTCAAAGCAAGATTGGTTCTTTTTAATTTTTCGAGTTCTAAATCGAATGAGACCGAATCATTATTTAAGTGACTCTCTTTCTCTATAGCAAAATCTATACCCACATCATATGGAGAAAAGGAAAACTCCTCCTTCTCCCGAAAAGATTTTCTGATGAACGTGGTTGTCATCTTTCTATTTATAAAAAAATTACGAATTGTATTTGAGATATTCTAAGTCTCTCTTTTTTAGCTCTACTGCTTCCCTAAGTTCTTCAATTTCAATACGCCTCTTCCTCATCACCTCTTTTAGTGTTGATAATTCTTCATCATAACAATCTGTCACCGGTTGCTCATTTTTTCTCATATAATACCCCAATGCTCTATCTAATGAATTTGTTTTTTTAATTGATTCCTCAAGTTCTTTTGCTTTTTCCTCCACTGTCTTTCCAAATCCAAGTCTACTCTTGATATAGAGAACAAAGTCATACCAATTCCTCTCTTCCTCCTTCTTAGTTTTCGGGGGAGGATGTATGAGGTCTATAATTGAATCACTGAGCTCGGCATTTGTTACCAATCCTTCCATTTTATTATTTCAAAAAACTTTTTATAGATAAAAAGAAAGATGGCATGTATCGGATTTAATCTCAACCTAGAAGAGAAAAAAACCGTTATCGCTGGATTATCAGATGAACACAAAGAACTTTTAGGTAAAGCTGCTTTAGCTGCTCGGGGAGGTTTTCATTTAACAGCTATAGGATATCTTGCTGTGGTATTAGTTTATTATCAATCATTGGAAGATGATAAAGACAACATACTATCAGAAGAAGAAAAGACACTACCCGAAGTTCAACAACAAGCCTTAATAAAAGAGAAAATAAAAGAGAACAATACTATTGTAACAACAATCACAGGATATATATCAGATTTAAGAGATAGATATGCGAAATCCATAATATCTGAAGTTTCAGAAAGAGAAGATAAACAAATGCCAGAACCAGTACCAAAAGATAAGATAACTATATACGGAGATATTCCTTTGAACTATGAGATGTTATCTGGATTATATAAAGAAAAAGAAGAAATGAAAAGAAAGTTTATATATCCAAGTCTTTATCCACATCTATTTTTATTACAAAAAAATAATGTATTAATGTTCGGTAGCGCAGGCGTAGGGAAGACGGAGATCGCCAGAGCAAGTTGCAATGAATTTGGAGAAAATACGGACATACTTTTTTTCAATGTTCCTGCTGATTCGATGAGAAGTAAATGGGAAGGAGGAACTGAGAAAAGGATAGCGTCTATCTTTAATAATGCGAAAACGAAAGCAGAAAAATCTGCTGAAAAAACTAAAAGGAAAACAAAGAGTATATTATTCATAGATGAAGTTGAAGCTGTAGCAAGAGACAGGGCTAGTGGAGGTGATGATCGTGCAATAACATCAATACTTCAACAGATGGAAGGATTTGCAAGTTCAGATATAGTAATGGTTCTTGCTGCTACCAACTTTCCTTGGAAATTGGATACAGCATTCTTAAGAAGATTCGAAGAATTATTGTTTGTAGATCTTCCAGATCTAAGATCGAGATTTGAGATGTTATTTAGCACATTTATGGGAAAATTCTGGGGATTTTCAGGATTTTCTGAAGTGGAAAACAAAAGATATAGACAAAGAGTTTATACAACTACTCTAGTTCTAGGTGATGTTCCAAAAAATTTTTCAAAAACAGATGTCTTAAAAAATTTAATAAATCAGAAAAGTGAACTTTTAAGTGATGATAAGGATATCATCGAGAAACATGTTAATAAAGAATATGAAAGAATACAAATTATGGTGCCACTTCCAATGAATTGCATTTCGCCTAAACAAATAAAAAAGAATTGGACGAGAATTGCAAAATTTCTATATTCAATAGCCAAAGCAATGGGAACAAATATGACAATGAAGAAATATATACCTGATAAACCAAAATTGGAATATGGAGAATATACTTTTTCATTATTCGGTTATTCAAATAGTGATATTAAAAAGGTAATAAACGAATATTTCAGCCTAAAGGCTGCCAAAATAATTGATTTCCAAAAATACGAAGAGGTGAAGGAATCCATTAACATGGTGAATTATGGTAGGAAAAAAAGTGAGGAGGAAAAAGATGAACAAGATGAAAAGGATGAACAGGCAATAGCAGAAGAAAAAGATTTATGTTCCTGTTACGGGGGAAAAAAGTGCTACTATGGTGGAAAAGAAGGAATTCCTTACTCGGGAGCCCTTGGACAAGAAGAAAAAATGTTAGATGTTTTTGTTGATGATTATAAACCTCTCTTTACGGATACATACTCTAGTCTGGATGTTTCATTATTTTGTACGGCTCTAGAGAATTTTACATCTGTTGTAGGAAATGATGTATCGGGTTATATTGATATGTATAACTATAGCAAAACAAAAACAACTCCCAGTAAAAGGGAAGAAATGTCTTATACAGATCCAAAACCAGAATGTATGAAAAAATGGATGCCACCAATAATGCCAAAACCAGAAGTTGGTGTTCCACATTAATAATAACTAGACAAAAAACGAAAAATTTCCTAAGTTTAATGATGAATAGAAAAAATGTCGATTAATAATCTTCCGGTCGACATGATAATATCAATAATTCTATTTTTAGATAATCATGATGATTATTTTAATTTTGGAAAGACTTGCAAAGATATATACTCTCGAGAATATCGTAAGCTGAGATTACGATACATAAGATATTACGGAACATTTGATACAAAGGAAAATGATTTTGTAGATAGAATTATACTCGGATATAGTCCAAGAGAGTGTGTAATGTATTTCCCATTCCGTCGTATAATAAATCCTTGGAAAGAGTTGGATAACAGATATGTGAAATACATTGAACATTTAATTCAAGATAAAGATTTCTCGGACGAAAGAATAATTGAAGAGTGTAAGAACATTTACAAAGGAGAAATAAAAGATATGGAAGCTATACGTAAATATATTCTTCATCATCCACTTCTTCCATTCTCAAAAAATAGACCTATAGATATATCGTATTATGTGATGTTTTTTATGTTTTGCTTATATATTATGTATCTATACTTCATATCTCGATAGTCTATAGTCTATCATCTGAGATAGAAAAAATGAAAAGAACAGACCAAGTTAGATAAAATACATAAATCTAATGGAAAATATTATGTTCTGGGTCGATTTGTTTAATCCAAAAAAGAAATATGCACTTCTAATAGTTGAAAGCGATATAGCTTATATCGAGATTCCTGGTTTACCAAAGTATAATGCTTACATCAAACACATAGCCATCACAGATACTCTTGACGAATCATTTTCTGTTTTTGAACAATATTCTGAACAAGCTCGTGCAACTTCTTTCAAACGACATATACAGGAAGAACTTTATACAGCTTACAGATCTTACTCTGGAAGATTTGACCAAATTTATATAGGTGAAAATGTACGAAAAGAGGTCTTACTAAATTATACATCAGATGAAATAAATAAAATAAAAACAATAGATGGATACAAATGTGAATTAATTAAGAAAGGTGAGATATTTGGATTCGTTATCTTAAGGGAAGACTTGTTTGAATTAGAAGAGTGGTCACATGCTACATTTCTTCTTGATTTTGCTATGACATGTAGTTGTAAGTTTAAAAATGGAGGGATGAAGTATTACAAGAAAATAGTGGAATTATTGAACGAAAGGATATCTACTGAAGAAGATTTTATTATGGAACAAAGAGAGGCATTGACCGAATTTTATAATCCTGATATCTCTAACATAGTTTTCGAGTATATCTCAAGCTTCAGCGTTTGAGCTGAAGATATCAAGAAATAAATTTCTATCTCGAGATAGAAATTTTAAGAGGAATATTGTAGCTTAGAAATAGCCGAAAAATAAGTATTTATAGCTGTATAGCTGTATAGTTGTATAGTGTATAGCTGTATTTGTTGGACATACTATCGATCTGGATTTCAAACTTTCATAAATTAGATCTCGATAACTATAATTTCTACTGGTCTATTTTCGATCCAACCATCAAAATACAATTGGATTATTCCTATTGTGCATTCTAACATTTCCATATTTATGTCTATAACTTTCTTCAGTCTGATTAATCTTTTCTTCATAGGAACTTCGTCTATATCTGGAGTTTTGTATTCGTCTGGATTAAATCTAATATACAAAGTCGGAAGGAAAAATATTTCCGCTATGTTTCTATGTGTTATACACCTAAATATTCCTTAACAATACTATTAGTGTCTCTCATATTTGGATAGCGTTCAGAAATAATTTTCAACGCTTCTCTTAGTCTCCTTATTTCCAATATCTTATCTACCACTGCTTCTGTTAGTGACCGTTTATCAGATTGTGCGTTGGATTCCTCGGATTCCTCAATCTCTTTCCAGATAAGTTCTTTGTCTGCCACAGAGAGATAAATCCATTTCCCATCTTCCGTTATCATTCGATTATAAATGATTTCTCGAATTTCACCATACAACATGTTATATTCAAGCGTGAAACCAAAACCAGAATCATATGAACGTATGTGATACGGATATTTTTTGTCAAACTTTTCGATGAAGGGAGAAAAAATTTCGTTAAATTTCGACATATATTTGGTCGTCATGAGCAACTTTATAAAAAAGATTAAAAATTTCAGTTTTCTCTTCTTAACTACTCTAAACATATGTAACCTTGTTTTCTACAACCTTCATATTTGCACTTTGTTGGCATTGTTCATCCTTTGTTTATTGTTAAAATCGACCTTTAATTTTTCGTTTTTGAATTATTGTATTTTGGAATCAATTGGATTTTAATTTAGAAATTGAAATGAAATAATTAACAACATCAGTATTTGCTTGGCATGTTAAATCCTGAACATTGAAATACCAAATCATCAGTCCACTTTCGGATTGTGCCCATGTTTTCAAAGACAGAGTCTGAAATGCTTGCTGAACAAAGGTTGCCATTGTTCCAAGATCTACATAACCGTTTACAGGAAGAGATTGTCCTGATATTGTCTTCCCAACCACTATATAATTTGGGTCTATTCCGTGATTATTTATTAATTCTAATACAGAAGTTTTAGGAGCATTGGTCGTAGCAGACTCAATAAAAATTTGTTCAAATGTGTTAGAAGACCCATTGTTATAAAACTGGATATTAAGGAAGTCAAAATATTGTTTATAGTTCTGATAAACCAAGTCATAGACATTTCCAAATGAAGGACAAAAATATGGTGTTTGTGGAGCCATAGATATCTCGCAATTTGGATTCAAAGTTTTTAGTTCTTTGCAAACAAATCCAATGAAATCTGCACATTCATTCCATTTGTCATGGATCCCTTCTATATCTAGGTCAAAATAATTCTCCAATCCTGTTCCTTTCACCAAGTTGTAAAGATCTTGTGCATATTTTGTTGGGTTGTTATAATAATAACTCGTTGTAGGTGAAAAAGTATTTGAGAAAGGGATTGGCATATTTATAGCTCCCCCTAGACTCATACCAATTCTAAAATTATTCGTAAGCAATTGTTGATGAGCAGGTGTCAATGCTTTGAAAGCGTCTAACATATAAGAAGTTCCTGTTAGAGGTTTTGTGTTACTTGGTTGAACGATAAAAGTCAGAAGTAAATGTGTTACATTTGCATTCTTCAAAGTCGAAACTATTGTAGGGACGTCAGCATCCATAATCCAGAATCCAAGATATGCAACTCTTCTTTGGTTATTATTTCCGGAAAAAGGAGCAGGAGCTGGAACTGGAGGAATAGGGACGGGAGCCGGAGGAGTAGGAGCTGGAGGAGCAGGGACGGGAGTAGGGGGAACGATAGTAACATTGGGATCTGTTGTTGTTACTGTAAAATTAGCTGAGCCAGTATAGTCAAATCCAGACGTGATAGTCTGACCTACATCTAAAGACTTATTCCAAGAATTACCAGAAACGGTGTAATTATTTCCCGAATGAGTACATGCTACGCTCCAACATCCTCCATTTCCAATGGTCATTCCAGTTAAAGTAAAATAGATAGACCATTTTGGAATGGTACTAGTAGTCGTGTTTGTGATGGTAATGTTACCATTACCACCAGTATTCCAATTTTGCGTCGAAGAAATTGAAACTTTATACATCTTTTATAAGAGAAACAAATAATTAAAAAGGTATTTGGTATTTTCCATCAAAAAGGATAATAAGAAGAGAATGTCTGTCTATTGGTCTGACCATTCCCATTCAAATCCGAAAGCTGTCCCATAAATTCCATTACATGTAGCAGATGAACCACTACGATTAATAAATTCCAACGCCAATGATATTGACCTAAAAATTGTAGATTCTCCAGTTTCTGGATTTGTCATTTTCACAGATTTCCCTCGAGCCCTAATCGAATTTTCTCTTAAAGTTACTTCATCTAAATTATCTGGATCATTATTATCTTTAACTTCATCTTTATGATCAACAATTTCACTATACGAACCATTTTTTAATACCTGATTAACAATTTTATGGACAGATAAAGTATGAGACGCAGAATTTTTACCTTTTTCTTTGAGTTTGACTCTCTCATATCCCCCTCTTGAAACAAACGATATTACCATTCTTCTCTGATTTATGATTTTCTTCCCATCTTTTCTAATTTTGAATTCAGAAAAATCCCATTTGAAAGATTCTTGAGAAAGTTCTCCCATGAATTTACGACTTCCTCTATTGAAATTTTATTCTCTTCTGAAATATTTTTTAAATGCCCTGTAATACTTTCAGATTCATCAAGGATATACCCGTCGGCGGAGGGCAATTCATCTAATATATTTTTAAAAATATCTGGTATATAGGCATTCATTGTACTTTGAATTTTCAAAAATTCCATAGGAAAATTTTCGTTTTTTGCTTTCTATCATAGTGAGATAGAAATTAACCTTTTACATGAAAGTAAGGGGGACATACAAGTATACCAACCTTCTCAGATCATTTCTTATCTGGATCATTGGTTCTCATTACTTGAGGAGACGCAAGGCAAGTTTGTGTCTGTAAGCGCTGAGCCGTTTTTCAACGGGGTTTAGACTATACCTTAAGAAGAAAAAAAAATATCTCCCCACTGCCATCTAGTCGTTGAGCATCACGCCTACAAATCTTTTTAGTTGGGTATGTAGGACGCTTAGTTGCGGATTGCCCATCTCAGACCTGACCAAAAATTCAAGTTGAAAAACTTGAAGAAAAATTTCAAGTCTTCGTCCTTCACATTTTTACCATACGCAGGGGTATTACCTCGCCCACAGACTGTTTTCAATAATTCCCTTCTTTAAACTACCCATTTATCAAATGGGATTTTTATAAACTAGGGACTCATCTTATACGTCTGCTTGGTAGTGAAGGTTTAAGGGTGTTCCCGCAATTTGACAGTGTTGCCATGAAATTAGAAAACTGTAATTTCATGACTAGCCAAGACTTTCATCTCGACTACGACAATGATTTTCTCATGATCGTTTCCTTGAGGGATGAAGTATGGAGGATACATCAATCCCTGTCTTTGAGCCTTTTCTGCTTCTTCTTCTACAGTACTTACTGCATATTTTGGATTCTGAGCGGCTCTGAACTCTTGAGCGGTAACAGCCATCATGAACTTCTTCCCAGCCTCATCAATGTCACCAAGTGTTTCATATCTTACATTATGTTGCTCTGTTCCATATTCTGATGTCAGAGGATCTGCCATTTCCTTTTTACAAAAGGAAAATTTTAAATTTGAAAGACATTTTGCCCTTCGGGAAAAAAGATACTTACAGAGATTTTTTTATGAACATTTGTTACATCCACATTTTCTCTTAACTTTATCATACATATCCGGATATTTACATTTGTAATCATTCCATTTATCGTTAGGAGGACATATTATAATCTTCTTTAATTTCTGGTTCTCATATTGACACCTTATGTAACGACCACAATATTTACATTCCCCTATAACATTTAATTATTCTGATTATATCCATTTTGTTTTTTCGTTCAAAGAATTTCAACTTTTTTGTTTTTAATTTATCATTTGTAAAAAGAATGAGTAACTCAACTTCATCAAGTTCGGGAAGTGTAGAAGCATTTTTCCTAGACCGTCCATCAGATATTGCTAAACCAAAATTGAATTTCTTATCATATTCTACAAGAACTGAGAGATACAATGCTCTTATAAGACTTATTATTATTTCAGCAGTGGTCATTGCTGTGGTTCTTTATACTATGGAAAAACCACATAGCCAAATTTATAATACACTCACAATAAGTTTGATTCTTATTTTCGTATTATGTGTGTCATATTATTTGTTCAGATCAACAAAAGAAACTTATATCCCATTTACAATATCTCCTGGGGAATCTCCAAGAAACTACGTTGCACCGGTTTATGATGCCAGAGGAGGAGATTCAACAGATTACGGAGGATTGACAAGAGAACCAAGCAATTCTCGTAGGATGACAAATCCAGATCTCTATGTAGGATTAGAACCATGGGATAGAGAAGGAAGACCAGTAGGAATACCAGATGCTGATAAAACAGATTTATTTTATCCAACTTCTGCGGCAAAACTTCCCGAAGAAAGAGATAATAATTATGTAAGAGAAAGAATGAAGAATGGTAGAAACGGACAAAGGGGAGGAGGAGGAGTAGCTCCTTCACCTACAGTAACAAAAGAAGGTTTCACATTTAGAGCAAATACTTATGATCCTCCTTTAGGTTGGGGTTCTTTAACAGGATTAGCAGAAGAAGAGACTAAAGAAGAGGAAGTTCCCCCTGAGAGGAAGAGAAGAGTAATTAATAATTATCCAGAAACTTGTTGCGAACAAAGACCAATGCATGAGACTGATACAACAGATATTTTCCCTGAAGTTCAAGCATTCAAAACAGGAGAAAATCCTCCTTCAGCAACAGATATTCCCGATCTTGTTCCTGACAGAATTTTCAGAGGACAAATTGTTCAACCCTCTGGACGTCCAGGTCTCACAGAAAGTGAAATACCTATTAATGATAGAATGGGAAATGTTGAGGGATATCCGCCCCAAACAGATTTATTGGTTCAAGACGGGAATAATTTAGCAACATTATTCACGTATAATAGAAATGATGAAGAAGGAAGACCAATTACAGGAGTATATGAAGGCGTAAATGTTGGAGGAAAAGTCTATAGTCCATCTAGTGCCTTAGGTGGTGATCCAAATAGAGTTGGGTTTTATATAGAACCTGGTATCACACAGTACAATTACCGCAATGTTCCAAACGATATTTATTTGGCAAAACCTAATTTCACATTAAGGTCAAAAATTGACCACATGGAATATCAAGATCCCGTTTACGGTAATTATCCAATATTAATTAAACAACCAGGATATCAGGATATTAGAGACCAAGTAATAGACCAACAAGAGGCGGATGAAATGCTTTTTCGAGAGAGTATGACTAACGGCATTTACATGCGAAGAAATATGCTCGATCCAGTTTTACGCCAAGCTCCGATGCTCAGAGGGCGCTATGGAGGAATCTCTACACAGTAATCTATATGGAACTTTTTATCTCTGATAGAAAGACCGAAAACGAAAAACATCTCGAAAGTATATGAAGCAGTAAAGAATAAATGACAAAACAAAAAATAAGGGCAGAAGAAGTATCAGTTGAAGAATGTGGAATCAATAGACCAAAAGGAGGAGAGAAATGTAAATATGGGGGAACAACATTTCGAACAAGTGATGAATTGGAAACCTCCAGAAACTTCCCGCTACGCAGATAGAATTAAAATGAGTAGAGCAATCGAACACGGAATATCAATTATAAGATTATATAGATTAGACATTTTTCCTCTTTCTTTTAACCAAGAATCCTACAATAGATTTGCTTCCTTTTTTCTACACAAACGAGAAATCCCCACAATAGAGTTCATAGCGAATGATGAGACCGTATATGATGATTTTGAGGATGAGATAATGAATGACGATAGTTTTGCTTCCAATTTAACAGGTGAAGACCCCGATCCCACTGTCCTTATCCTACGCTCACATTTCGTATAAATTAGTTTCTATCAAGGATAGAAAGTCGCGTATCAGTTTAATCTTTCAATTTTTCCACTTCATTTCTAAATTCGTTGTACATTGAATCATAACCAAACTCTCCACCATAAAAAAAACTTCCGACATCCGGAGGAATATATTTTGAATTACAAAAAACAGGAAACGTTTTTCCATATTTTCTTTCGATAATCTTTTGGATATTTTTAATTCTGGATTTGTATTCATCTAGATTACTTCTATAATCTTTGAGAACCTCTTTGCTAAGCAAATCTCTTTCTCCATATTTATCACATCTATTTATATATTCCATCTTCTGTTCTCGTAATTTATCTTTAAATCCCTCCATTTCTTCTAAATTGTCTAATACAGTTCTTTCCATCTTTTTCTTTCAAAACATATATTTAAGACATATACAAAAAACAAAAAATTTCAATCCTTTCATTGAAAAGAAAAAGATGGATAGAGTTATTGATGAAGGAATTTTGAGTCCTGAGGAACTTTCCCCTCTTGAAGCAGAAGTAAGAAACATGATTAATACATACATAGAAAACAACAAATTCAGAGGAAGTGTTTCGGATGAAATAGATAAATTTCTGGCTACCTATTGTCATCTCCCTAAGTATATCACAAAAGAAGTAATCACCGCTACTCATTAATGATTAAAATGTCATTTTAGTCAAAAACGAAATCACGGTCTATGGTTTGACAACTCGTCTAAGTTGTCTGATTAATTATTTCATACATATTTGCAGTAATGTTTCACGCCATTACCACAAATGGTAGAAGTTCCATAGATGATTATTAATTTTTCGGTTTTTTAAACCTTCACCTATGAAA
>Ga0326727_10002588_pt1 | contig 60910 bp, 49 predicted proteins | sample MB2enrmetagenome_FD_207643 | JGI IMG/M metagenome (GOLD analysis project Ga0326727, IMG submission 207643) | Lab enriched peat soil microbial communities from McLean, Ithaca, NY, United States - MB29MY | ecosystem: Environmental > Terrestrial > Soil > Wetlands > Peat | place: USA: New York...
AGATTCATGAGCAGAGCAGCCGCCAAACGACGCAACCCCGCACGATCTGTCGAAGACCTACTGACCAAAAAGGGAATCATGATTCGAGCTGAAAACATCGGAACCGTGAGCGAAGAAGCTCCAGAAGCCTACAAAAACGTAGACAGCGTCGCAGAAGTGAGCCACCAACTAGGAATCGCAACCAAAGTAGCAAGACTGACTCCGATCGGCGTAACCAAAGGCTAACCTAAAACCCACTTACGTCGGTTGCGATCTTTGAAGTACTCTCAGTCCGGCTCATCCGTAGGCGTGTGATTTTGTTTCGCGAAAACTTTGGCCGGTAGATTTTCTGATCAACGTTCGCGCTACAGTCATGTTATAGTTGGGTTGTCCAGCCGAGATACTGTAGAATGGCTCACCGCCTTGGCCCTTAATCTTCGTTCGAGCGATGGAAGTTATGTTTGGTCTAAGCCGCAATTTACTGCCATCATTCAAAGAGTAAAAGTTCCATTTGTCCTGCTTGCCAAAAGGCTCGAAAGAAACGGCTTCATCCATGTTCTGCGCGATAAGCTCAGGTGTAACTGGCTTACTAGAAGGCGTGCCTCTCAACATAGCTGGGAAAGAGGCCAAGGCAAAGATGTTCTGACTTGTCCATACGTAATTAGGCTGGCCTAAGGCATCAAATTGGTTCGTTGATCGCCAAATATTTCCTAAAACAAGCTTTATCTTCATTCGTGAGCCGTCGGAAAGCTTGTAGTACTGCCAATCCTCATGATTGACTGAGAAATCAACTAACTCTGCTTCTTTCCAATTGAAACTCGCTTGCATTGCAAGCTACCACCGCGTGATTACCCGTCGATCCGCGCTAAATATTCTCCTAAAATTACCAAAACTTCTGAACCACACTTAACACATTCCTGACCAATCTGAACGCACCCGTCTGTCATTCCTTTCTTGATGTATCCCTGCCTCTATCTTCTCCTTTGTTTCGATCTCCTGTTCAATCTCACGAGTCCTCGCCGTACAGATATCGACAATCCTGACGCTGAACCTATAAGCCCAGAATCCATTCCAAACATTCGATTTGACCACCATGTCCGCGAGTAAATTCAAAAATCGAGTCGCAATAGTGACCGGCGCCAGCACCGGAATCGGAGCCTCCACCGCAATCCAACTGTCTCGGAACGGAGTGAAAACCGTCATCAACTATTACCGCTCAGAAGACAAAGCTCGAGAAGTCCTCAAGAAAATTGAATCTTCAGGAGGCACCGCAGTACTCATGCAAGCAGACGTTCGAGATAACACGCAAGTAAAAAACATGGTTCAAAAAACCATTGATACATACGGAAAAATTGATATTCTCATCAACAACGCGGGCGGCCTGATCAAACGTGTCGGAATAGCCGAAGCGGACGATTCCCTCTGGGACGCAACGATGGACCTAAACCTGCGAAGCATGTTCTACTGTTGCCGCGCCACAATCCCACACATGATCAAAAACAATTACGGAAGAATCGTTAACATAAGCTCCCTCGCCGCCGACAACGGCGGAGGAAAACTCGCAACCATTTACGCCACAGCAAAATCCGGAATGTACGGGTTCACGAAAGGCCTCGCCAAAGAACTCGGCCCAAACGGAATAACCGTAAACGCCATCTCCCCAGGACTCATAGTCACCCCATTCCACACAAAAGCCGAAACAGGCAACCTAGAATCTATGGTGCCCATGATACCAGTAAAACGGCTTGGAACCGCCGACGAAGTCGCAAGCCTAGCACTCTACCTATCATCAGACGACGCAGGCTTCATAACCGGAAGCATATACCGAATAACCGGCGGCCAACGATAACCCACAATTTTTACCCGATCCTCTTCTCCATTTTCGTTTCAGTACCCACTTTCTGGTAAGTCTCGATGTAAACTCAGACGCACACATACTAACGCACGGAAAACGTTGCAATCTGAGTTCAAAGGTATATTCAATAGGACCGCCAAACACCTTTACTCTCCTCTTGAACCCTTCCGAAGGTAACCGAAATCTAGCTCGTGCCAGGCTTGACAAAGTCTAGGCTACAAGAATTTAACGAACTATTCTGTCAAGCGGTCGATGAATCAATATCGGAGATACTAGGAGCAAACGTGCTCCCATCCCTCTATGATGCCCTAGAGAAACAACACTCCATAACCCGAGATGAGCTACCATATCGACTCGAAACAGTGTATGCAGTTCTCGAAAACGTTATCGGAATTCGAAGCTCTCGTATAATTGAGAACCATATCATTCGCAAGTTCTACCATACCTTAGACCTGCCGTTTGATACCGTCGACGGATACACTCTAAAGGACTACGTTGAGGCTGCGAGGAAGAAAATAGAGGCGATGAATTGGAACTCTTCAAACTCAATAGCAACGTATGTTTCGTGCACCTTTAGTGCACGACCACGCTAGACTGTTAGCTAGCTACATGGACGCATGTATAGAAAATAACCGCTTAAGCTATGGTGGCGAAGCCACCTCCACTTCCGTATCCTAGTCATCCTTAAATTAGCTGGCTCTGAGGAGGGGTAGGGATTAAGTCATGCAGCGTTCTCACGTGTCGAAAGTTGCCGTATGCGTATTATTGATTGCGATCGGATTCTCGTTAATTTCAGGAAACGTTAGTCCTGTCAAGGGATACATTGTCGTCGGTCGCGGATGTTTACGATGTGGGTATTGGTATGGAGGGCGCTACATCTACTACCCCGGATATTATTTCTACAATGGCTACTATTACCAAGGCGGATACCCATCCAGTTACTACACAAGCCCGCAGTATCAGTTGACCATCAACACTAACCCTTCAACCGTAGGCGGAGTTACTGGTGGAGGAACCTATAGTTCAGGAAGCACCGCATCATTTTCAGCAAATCAGACCATAAGCCAATCCCCGGGTACACGATATGTATTCCAGGGTTGGACCGGTGCGTATTCTGGTTCGGGAAACACCGGATCGATAACAATGACCTCTGCGCAAACAATTACCGCACAATATCAACTGCAGTATTTCGCTTCAGTGACACAGCAACCCTCAAGTGCTCCAACGCCACAAGGCGGCGGCTGGTTCAACGCCGGCGGCACAACCACGATAACTACACCATCACAAAACGTCAGCCTAGGACCCGGCTCACAATTAGTCTTCAACGGATGGACCGTAGACGGAAGTAACCAAGGTGGTTCCACGTTAACGTTACAGATGAACTCACCACATACCGTCGTAGCCCAATATACACAACAATACTACCTAACCGTCCAATCCCCACAAGGCATAACCTCCGGCCAAGGTTGGTATAATGCTGGTACTAACGCGCCGATCTCCGTCTCCACACCACCCTCACCCATGTTTGGGGTTAACTGGGTGTTTGATGGTTGGCAAGGATCCATACAATCCTCAACACAATCCACAACCGTCCTCATGAACGGCCCGATGACCGTAACGGCTGCATGGCACCAAGACTCCACGATGCTATACGCAACAGTAGCCGCCATCATCGCTATCATAGCAGTCGCTGGCGCAGTATTCTACAAAAGCAAACACAAGAAGCCAGCCACCGCTCCATCACCACAAACCAACGTCACCACGTCCTAATCAGGTTCCATCGCGAAGAGTTTAGGATTTTTTCAAAGAGTGATTAGCCGTGAGCGAATTAGTTTCGCTTCTAGAACCATTATGCGCACAGCTAGAAGATAAAATCAAGAAAGAGATTTCAGGACCGTTCAATTTACCGAAGAAACTCATATACGATCGTGTCATGCCACTGCGCGTCAATGTGAGAACCCTTTCAGAGAGTTCCTATTTTGAACTACTTTCAGGCGGACGCGTTCAATTGCATAATGGCTCAGCCGCAGAGTCTGACGTAAGCATAAGCGCCGATTTGGCTGTGCTGAAGGAGCTTATTGTTAAGCAGAGCAAGAGTTTCTTTGAAGACGCGGAAAAGACCGGAAAGATTCTTGTGAAATCCCAAACGTGGAAAGGGGAACAAGCAGTCAATCAGGTCAGACAGCTCTTCAGCCAAATGCCCTGACTTTTCACGACGTTCCAGGGCCCGTACTGGTTCCATTCTCACTTTCTATATGCAGATTGTGAGCCACCGACTGGAGAAGTTCTCCAATCGAAATGTATGGATAAGACGCGAATGAGGAAGAAAGTTGCGATCGTTATCCAACCAGCGAGAGCCGGATTAATCTTCAACTGAAGCGTGAGAAGAATAAATTCAACACAGCAAAACGCGACAATCAAACCGTACAATTGACCAGGCTGCATAATCGACGGAACATCACCAACCATTAAATCACGAAGAACTCCTCCCCCAACTCCGTTAATTGCTCCAATGAATACGACTCCAGGTAAACTGATGCCCGCACCAAGTGCCAATTGCATGCCGACGATAGCAAATCCAGGCGTTGCTATTGCGTCTATCAAACCAACCAACTCGCCCCAGTACTTGAATTGCAGCACGTATCGGCCAAGGGATACGATCACGAGTGTCGCGAAGACAACCACCAACAAATAGTAAGGATCTTGAACCGCCACTGGCGTTCGATGCAAAAACAAGCCGTCACGAATTATGCCACCGCCCGTTGCCGAGAGAAGCGCGAGCACAAAAACTCCAACGACGTCAAACCTCTTACGAATCGCAACAATACCGCCGCTGGCCGCCCACAAAAACGTCGCGACCCAATTAATCACTGGCGGAACCAGAAATTCCTCTACCATAATTTCTCCTTGCTGCTGCTGACCGATTAACGTATCCCATCCTATTCAACGGACGTCGGATAGACGCGCCAGGCGTTTCTCGAATTCCGAATTATGAAACGCTCTTGAACGGAAGTTCCTTCAGACTTTCTGTCTATGCTGCTGCCGCGCTGTAAACGGTCTGCCCTTCCTTTATCGTTTCCAGGACTTTGACGTCCTTGATTGTATTCGGATTTACTTTAAGGGGGTTTTTGTCGAGAATTACCAAGTCTGCGATCTTTCCAGGTTCGATTGAGCCTTTAGTTTTCTCTTCACCGTACTGGTAGGCGGCGTTAATCGTTATCGCCCTCAGGGCGTCCATCGGTTTGACTCGTTCATCCGGCCCGATAATGTCACCGGATCGTGACGTGCGGTTCACGGCTGTCCAGATCGTGAGCATTTGATCCATTGGTAGGACGGCAAAATCTGTGTGATTGGTAGGGCGTAAACCCAAGGCTAACGCTGTCTTCATAGGACTGAGAAAGTACGCGCGTTCTTTCCCTAGATTCTTCACGTGGGTGTCGCCGAAGAAGAATGTGTGGTCAGTGTAGAATGAGGGGATCAATTTCAATTGAACATATTTCTTAAGCTGATCGAGTCGAATGAACTGTGAATGGACGACTGTGGTACGTCGATAAGGCGGATTTGGTCCTGCTGCTTTCTCGTAGGCGCTAAGGAACATGTCGATTGTCGCATCGCCGTTGGCGTGGACAAGTATCTGCAGATTGTCATCGTAAACCATCTTCACCAATTTGTCAAGCATTGCTTGTGGGATAGATGGTTCGCCGCACCAATTCGCCTGCCCATTCGGTCCAGGAGTCAAGTAGGGTTTGGTGAAATATGCCGTTCTGGCTTGGGGTGAACCATCTGCAACGAATTTTACTCCACCCAACTTGAAGTGGTTGTTGTAGGCGCCCCACGTGTTTGGTGGATTCTTTTCCAAAACTTTGGGAGCGTCAACGAATAGTGGATACGAGACGAGATCAAGATAGAGCAGACCTCGCGCAGCCGCCTTCTTTAGTGTCTCCACGTCAGCCGCGCTAGTGGCACCTTCCTGTGCCGTTGTTATGCCGAATTTCGAATACAATTCCTGCCCTGCCTTCATCGAGTTGAACACCTGTTCCTCTGACAGTTTCAAAACCTCGTCACGGAACGGCAGGTAGGCCATTTCCATAACCAAACCCGTAGGTTCCATTGATCCCGGTTTGCGCGCGATCACACCACCCGGCGATGTCGGTGTCTTCGCACTGATACCCACCTTCTGAAGGCCTAGCGAGTTCAACACGGCGCCGTGCATCGAGACCGTGATCACAATAACTGGGTTGTCCGGGAAAGCGGGGTCGAGATCATCGCGAGTCAGTTCACGTTTATCCGTTATCTCGCTTCCGTCATAGCCATAACCAATAATCCAAGCACCCTTGGGAATATTGCGTTTCGCCTGCAACTCCTTCAGAGCAGCAATGATAGAGGCGATATCTTTGCCGTTGCTGACTGGCGGTGGTGAGACATTCGCTTGCAAAGCTGATTGAGGTGCGGCGATGAAGTGGCTATGCGGATCAATGAAACCGGGCAAAAGCGTTTTGCCTTGCAAGTCAACTATTCGTGTAGATCCGCCCTTGTATTGCTTCGTCAACTGATCTGTGGATCCGACGGCCAGAATCTTACCGTTCTTCACAGCGACTGCTTCAGCAGAAGGCTGAGCATCATTAATGGTGATAACGTCACCGTTACAGTAGATAATGTCGGCTGCGGTAATCGTACTCAAAATAAGCACCAACTATTCTATTCACGTCGTAAGAATTTAACGGTTCCTCATTCGAATCGCATTCTGCACACGAACGTACCAATTTCGGTGAAAATAGGGTTAGAGTGATATCTAAATAGTCAGTTATCTACATGAATACCACTACGCGTCAAACCCAACGAGTAAATAGGAATCGGTAGGGTCGTTAACGTTACTGCAGAATTGGTATGGGAAATCACGCCGCTAACGTGCGATCGACTTAAATTAATCGGCACAGGTGACGGTTAGGTTGAAAGATATGGCGAGATCAAAGATCGGAATGTCATTCATTCTCCTATTGTTATGTGCATCCATAATGCCCTTTACAGTTCTCCAGTTCGGTAGTGCTGGACTGGAAGTAGATCAAATTACCCGCGGTGGTGGCGGAGGCGGAGGTGGTGGCGGTGGGGGCGGTGATCGCGGAGGCGGACGTGGGGGCGGTAGCGGGGGCAACTGGGGTGGAGGTGGCGGAGGTAATATTGGAGGAGGCGGAAGTCGACCGGGTGGAAACACGCCCCCGGGACCAGGCGCTGGATACTTACCAGGCGTTAGTCAGCCTACCGCTCGGCCCACTTTCAATCAACCCAGTTTCAGTAGAACCTTCAGTCAACCCACTTCCATTCCTAGTATTAGTAGAACGTGGACGGGGATCAGTACGAGCTTTAGTTTCAGTAGATCCTGGACTGGGATTACTTCTTGGACTGGAATAACCTCATGGACAGGAATCACGTCCTGGACGGGTATTACTTCTTGGAGTGGAATTACTACTACCACGAATTACTATCCAACTACCGCTTACTATTATCCACAGTATGTCTTCATTCACACAGGTTACGGCTACGATTATAGCACCGGATCGTTTACTCTCGGTCAAACGTTTTACGGACCGAACGGTAGCCCGTGTCTCTACTATGATTACTTCGAATTCTCTGCTACGGCCGGCCAGACGTATCGGGGGAATCTTTGGACGTCAGGTTGGCCGATCAGTTACGTAATCGTCCCTGCAAGTGCACTACCGTTGTTTCAGCAATCCGGCTGCGCTCTTAGCGGAAATCAAGGGCAGACGGTGAATTCTCCATATTCACTGTATTGGGTTGCCCCTCAGAGCGGTGATTACGCTATAATCTTCTACTCAACACCACCATACAGCGGCCCAGTCTACTTTACTCCAGGCTAACTGAAACGTTGAACTGTTCCATGCATTGGATCATGCGACTGTTCCAATGCATAGAACCTCAGCGTTCACTCGACACTCTTTCGCTCACGCGTCCGTAAATGTCCTCATACCTTACGATGTCACTTTCAGAGAAATGTCCAAAAGAAATCTCCAGTATCCGCACCGCCGTCCCTCCCTCACATTCGAGCCGATGTTTTGCCCCTTGCTTGACTAGGATGCTTGACCCTTTCCGCAACGAAATTTTTTTGTTTCCGATCTGAATACGAACTCCCTCGTCCAGAGCCACCCAGAATTCTCTCCTATGCTTGTGTGATTGTAGGCTCGTTGTCGCGCCGGGTTTGACCGTGAGTATCTTTACTGTTGAGCGTTTGTTCAAAGTGTACTGGTCAAATGATCCCCAGGGCTTGTTGACGTGTTTCAACTCGATCAGCACTCATTTTAGTTTTGAAGTACTTATGATTAGCGCGATTTCCCACCAAATTTCGCAGATACGCAGGCGTTTAAACCACGTCACCTTTCGAATGTTGAATTCACCTGATTCGGTAACTAATTGCTAAGCCATCGCCGAGAGGAATAATCAAGCTACTTAGTCGTTTATCTTTGAAGATCATTTCAGTGTACTTCCGGACACCTTGCTGATCCATTTGTTTCTGTCCCGTCGCGATGTCGCTCCAGAACATGTTATCGGCAAGTATGACGCTACCTCGTCGCGTCAACCGCAGCGAGTGTCGTAAATAATCTGGATACTCGTTCTTATCGGCGTCAATGAATATGCAGTCGAAAATCTTCCCCATTTTAGCGAGCACTTGTAACGCCGCGCCCCGGTGAATTTTGATCTTATTGCGATGATTTTCCCTCGCCATTACTTGCTCGAATTTTCTAGCTACGTGCGAATTTACTTCAATCACGTCAAGAGTAGTAGTGGGGCTTGCGCCTCTTAAGAACCAGAGAGCGCTGTAGCCTATTCCTGGGCCTATCTCCAGGATGCTCTTTGGTGATCTGATTCGCGTGATTAATTCAAGGAAACGCCCACGAGATGGATCAATCGAAAACACGTCATACTTTTTCATCGTAGCAGATTCGTTATAGACGCGAGCTAAGGCTTCGCTTCCATCTCCAACCAAACTTTCAACATAACTACGAACTTCATCATAGTCCACTGGAACTCACCGCAAGCAGTCTTAGTCATGACTCGGTTCAGCAATCAAATTAATCTTAGGATGGTAAGGCGATGCGTAACGAAGCCCCATGTATTATTCGATTGCCTTGGAAAGTTCAATCAACCCATCCGCAACATTACGGCCGAAATGGAACCTGATCACCTTCCGACCTAAGCTGTCGAGTGCCTTGTAGTCGCCTAATGCCTGCGCCGTCTCAAGAGTTCCAAAACTTACCCTCGAGGAAGCCGAGCCTGCTTCGTCTGGTATCGGTGCGTCCTGTTGGTGTTCAGATGTGAACTGCAAGAATAGTCCATGACCAGCGTCGCCCTTGTGGAGTTGTCCGGTTGAATGTAGAAAGCTTGGGCCATAACCCAGCGTGGTTGCCAGTTTGGTACGCTTACGTAATCGAACACGCAGCGTCTGCAGCGCTCTGTAATTTTCCGTTGTGGGATTGACATATGCGTGAAATCCCAGATACGCACCTTGTTCTGGTTGTTTCAGGAAATTCGTTAGAGCTTCTCCTGCAGTGTTGGCCTTGATTGCTCCGTAGACACTTATTCCATCCGATTCGAGTAATCTCTTCTCGGTCGCCAATACACCCTTTTCAGCATAGTTGGCAACCATTTGTCTTGCGAGAACTTTCGACATTTCGACATTCGGTTGATCGAAAGGATTGATCCCAATAATGTGACCGGCAATGGCGATCGCCATCTCCCACAGGAAGAATTGTCTACCAATGTCGTACACGTCAAGAAATCGAATGCGAACTATTGGCTTGCCGCTCTTCTCCAGAGTCAAAAGCTCAGTTTCGTACTTCGCATCGCCCTCAAGTCGAAGGTAGATGAAGAGGCGATCGTTTCCATACGCTTCCGGTGGTCCAAGTGGTTCATCTACGATCGGGACAATTCCACATCCCTCTTTACCGGTGGTTTCAGCGATGAGCTGCTCAGCCCAATCTGCGAAACTTGCAATCTTGTCCGAAACTACGAAGGTTACTTTGTCTCGTCCTGATTTCGCTAATTCACCTAAAATAGTCCCAAACCATGCACCCGGATTCTCCTTCATACCATTAGAAGATCTGCAGCTACTCGCCACCGCAGTGGCCTCCTTCAGCAGTCTAACCAAGTCTACGCCAATCAGCGCGGCTGGAACAAGTCCGAAGAACGAGAGCGCTGAGTAACGTCCTCCAATGTTGGGGTCATTGAGGAAGGTCGCTCGGAAATGGTCATGACTCGCTAACTTAGTTAACTTTGTACCAGGATCTGTGATTGCAACGAAGTGTTCCCCCGCCTTCTGATTTCCAACGACGGATGCTACTTGATTATAAAAGAACTTGAAGAAGGACAGTGTTTCCTCGGTGGTTCCTGATTTTGTTGAAACAATGAACAAAGTTTTCGCAGGATCGATTCGTTTGGAATGTTCCAAAATAAAGTCGGGGTCGGTACTATCTATGACTGTGAGTTCAAGGTATCCAATGCGAGTTCCAAAGGTTTTGCTGAAAACTTTCGGCGCTATACTGGATCCTCCCATCCCGAGCAAATAGACATGTGTGTAGTCTGCAGCTTGCACGCTCTTGACTAGTTCCTCAATACGAGGTAGATTTTCGAGCATGACCTCTGCCGTATGTAACCAGCCAAGCCGATTACTGATCTCAGACGGGACCTGTTTCCAAACAGTATAGTCGTGCTCCCAAATTCGCTGAATGACTCGATTTTTACTTAATGAAATCAGAGCCTCGTCTACCTTACTTTGGTAGGCGCCTAAGTTAGCTGACTCTTGATTCAACTTCGAGCCTCTTGCGAAAGATGCTGGCGACTATGCTAAACCGATACATATGAAACACAATACTCTTCGCATACGCCTTAACGTAGATGTTCGATAGAGATGGCGATAAATCCTTGGTAAAGCCACCAAAAAAGCAGAGAACCTGGACTCATTACTATAAAGAAACCGTGAAAAGCCCGCCAACACCCACCTTGAGCCTAGCACTCTGGCTATTCGAAGCTGAGACACTTCGAACGAAACAGCGGTTTGCAATTGACCTAGGTTGCGGCGCCGGTCGGGACACAGTAGAATTGCTGCGACGCGGCTGGAAGGTGCTAGCCATGGACAAAGAGCCACAAGCCATCAAGCTGACACGTGCAGCCGGAACAAAATATCGACCAAACCTTAGAACCACTTTGTCTTCGTTCGAGGAAATCAAACTACCTAGGTGTGACTTGGTGAATGCCAGTTGGTGTCTACCCTTCTGTTCCCCCAAACATTTCGAAGTCTTGTGGAAGAAGATCACGACTTCAATCCGCCCAGAGGGACGGTTCTCGGGCCATTTCTTCGGAATACATGACGGTTGGATCAAGGACGATGGTATGACTTTCCACACTAGGGAACATGGAAAGAAACTGTTTCGAGGGTTCCAGAGAGAACTCTTCCTTGAGAAAGAATGGAACGGAAAAACTGCAAGTGGGAAAAAGAAGCATTGGCATGTATACGCAGTTGTAGCAAAGAAACTATGAGAATTTGACAATCGGCATGGATCCTGAAGACTTCAAAGAAATACAGTTTAGAAGTAAGTAATCTCCTAAGAGATACGTCTCCATTCTTGAAACGCTATGTTTGAGGTTGATGCTTTGTTTTCGTTCTCTAATGTCACGATTCTCGAAATTGTCGCGGTTATCGGCTTTGCTTTGCTGGTTCACTATTCGCTTTCTTGGATCTTCCTTAGATTCGGAAGGAGAGCAGGATTTTCGCGAGCTCAACTACTTACCATTAGAAGGTGGATAAGGCTACTAACGCTCGTGATTGCTGCAGTCGGCCTAGCTACCGCTCTGGGACTAGGATCTCAGGCGGAACTGCTAACCCTCGGCGGCATAGGAGCGCTGGTCTTCAGTATGATGATTCAGGGTTTTGTCTCGAACATTTTTGCCGGATTTCTTGTTTTCAAACAGGACACGATGCGATTTGGCGACCTTGTTGAAGTTTCGGGAGCAGGAAAAGGAAAGGTCGTGAAGGTGGCGTTAAGGAATATTTGGATCAAAACCGAAGCCGGAGCGCTCGTGGTAATCGAGAACTCTCGAATCGAACATGGCCGGCTTTGGAATTACTCCGCCGTCGAACGCCTCGAAAAACACTTCGACTCAAGGAGCAGCATAGCTCCAGCTTAGATCTAGGATTCCTTCGTCGTCTTCTCGCAGAGAAATGGTATTAGGTTTGATGAAAGTATTTTCAATTTGGAATAATCGTCGTTATGTCTCCTCTCTTGGGACTCTATGCTGGGATAATCGCAACACTCGGCATGTCCCTTGTTGAATATCCGATCTGGCGTCGTTGGGGATTAGCTGGAGTCGCTGAATGGCGTCTGAACCAGGCCATTGTTGCTCGTTTTTCGAGAAAACCCGAAGAGGAAATGGTTGTGGAAGGGGTGCTTCTTCATTTCGCTCACGGGGCTATCGCAGGCTTGATTTTTGGTTGGGCTTTGATGCTGCTTCCTCTAATGGTTTCACCGATTCTGCTTGGATTACTCTTCGGTATGCTTCTCTGGGTAATCTCCGTGGCGATTACGAAACCAATCACAGGGACCGGAGTATTTGGAAAACCGTCCACTTCGATCCTCCTCGTGAGTGGTATCGTCGGTCATCTTGTGTACGGCTTGTTACTCGGAACTCTGCTGGGGATATTATGAGTGAACTGATTGCCGTCACGGGAGCATCAGGTTTCATAGGCGGACATCTCGTCCGCCATCTTCGCGATCGAGAGTACAAGGTGCGTGCGCTCGTACGGAATCCTGATGCAGTTCAACTGAACGGTGTTGAAGTTGAACGAATCAACCTAACCGACATATCGGATCTAACCAATAATCTCAGAAACGTCGACACCGCATACTACCTGATTCACTCGATGAAGGATGCGAACAGGTCGTTTGCGGAGCAAGATCGTCACGCCGCAGAGAACTTCGCGAGAGCTTCTGAGAAGGCTGGCGTGAAACGAATAATCTATCTGGGCGGTTTAGGTGAGATGGGTGAGGCTCTATCAGAACATTTGAAGAGTCGGACTGAAGTCGGAAAGATTCTACAGTTCGGGACAGTACCAACAACCGTGCTTCGGGCAGCAATAATTCTTGGACCGGGCAGCGCTTCCTGGCAGATGCTAAGGCAATTGGTAGAACGACTCCCGATTATGATAACTCCACGTTGGGTCGAAACCAAATGCCAACCAATCGCATTGCGCGACGTGCTAGGCTACTTACTTGGATGCCTGAATGTCCCTCAGACCGCAGCCGACACTTTTGATATCGGCGGACCGGACGTTCTCACATACCGACAAATGATGCTAGAACTCGCCGACGTTCTCGGAAAGCGTCGCTGGATTTACGGAATACCCGTCTTAACCCCGAGACTGTCCTCCTATTGGGTTGATCTCGTAACAGAGGTTCCGTCAAGCATCGCGAGACCATTAATTGACGGTTTGAAGAATGAAGTGATATGTAGAGACAACAGAATCGAAACATACGTACCCTTAGCCCTCACACCATACAGAGAAGCTGTGACTCTGGCAGTGAACGAACAGGTTTGATGTTAAGATGAGACACTTTCCAAAACCAAACGTAGTCATCAGCGAGTGCCTAGAATTCACCGCGTGCCGTTATAATGGCCAGATAGTCCATGATAGTTTTGTGAAGAAACTCGGCAAATTTGTAAACTACACACCAATTTGCCCTGAAGTAAGCATTGGTTTAGGAACACCCCGATTTCCAGTCCGACTCGTTTCAGTTGATAATGAAACCAGGCTGATACAACCGGCTACTGGAAGAGATGTTACCGACGAGATGAACAAATTCTCAAAAGCGTGGTTAGAAAGATTGAAGGAGATTGATGGTTTCATTCTTAAGTTCAGATCACCCTCCTGCGGAATCAAAGACGTTAGAATCTATGCAAAAGCGGAAAAGTCTCCAGCAGTCGACAAAGGCCCAGGCCTCTTCGCAGGCCACGTGAACCGAAACTTCGCAGGACTAGCCATCGAAGATGAAGGCCGACTCATGAATTTGAAGATCAGAGAACATTTCCTAACAAAACTATTCACACTCGCAACCTTCCGTGAAACCAAAAAGAGTTCCCAACAAATCAGCACACTTGCACGATTCCACGCTGAAAACAAATTCCTACTGATGGCCTACGGCCAGAACGAGTTGAAGACTCTCGGAAACATCGTAGCGAACCACAAACAAGAACCCGTACCGGAAGTCTTTGAAAGTTATGAAAAATGCCTGAAAACCTCGATGACCACGCCTCCGAAACGTTCAGCGAATATCAACGTCCTAATGCACATCTTAGGATATTTCTCGTCGAAACTCTCGAAAAACGAAAAAGAGTTCTTCCTGGAAACCATGATGTTCTATCGAGAAGGCAGAATTCCGTACACGTCAGCAGTCGCTCTGCTTAGGGGATGGACGGTGAGATTCCAGGACGAATATCTCACTCCTCAAACATTGTTTGAACCCTACCCAAAGGAACTGTTAGACTGGACGGATGGCGGAAGAGTAATTGAACTCTAGCACTCTAATCTCGTTGTGATTTAACCGGCCTTTGTCTTCTACCTAATCTCCCTAACAGAATCCTGACCGGCTTGACGCGCACTAAAACAGAACCTTCGCTCTTCCGTCTAGGTCTTGCATACTTGTCAAGAAATGCTTGAGTGAGTTCTGGAGTCATCGATTCTTCCCTCGGCCCGATGATTGATGCCTCTCCCTCAACCAAAACCGCTTCGCTCGATCCAATGATCGAGATAGCAACACGATTGTTTCCTAAAATGTTTCGGCATTTTATCGAGTTCTCTTTTGAGGTGAAGTATAGATAATGATTGTATAGAACAAAAGATACTGGTGCTAGATGCGGAGCACCAGTCTGTCTAACGGTGGCCAAACTCGCCACTTTAACTTCATTCAGAATTCTGTGAACGCTGTCATCTTCCATTAAACGCGCCACCACTATCGATGCACACTGTGTGCTTTAACTCGATTCCAAACCGCAATGAAGTCTACCACAGTAAGATTAAGAAAAATAAGGGAGGGTTAGCGGAGATTTTTCTCCGTTAGCTCCTGTTCCGCTTACTTGCGTCGTCTGCGTAGCAGGTATACCGAGGCTCCGAGCGCTGCGAAAGCCACTACTACCAATCCGCTGAATTCTGGTACGGGTATGTTGGATTGTTGCATGTACACGTTCCCAGCCGTACCCACTTCACCGCCTGTCACCGCTACACTCAACGTTTGCGAAGCAATACCTGGGCTTGCGATGGTTAACGAATATGATCCGCCGGGTAGATACATGCCGTATTGGCCATCGTACGTGTAATAGTTCCAAGTAGCACCACTCGCGCCAGTCACACTAACCGTGGCCCAGCTTAGTGGTCGGAAATCATTCGCCCAAGTGAAGGCTAATGCGGTGCCTGAGATGAACCCGTTCAAGTCAACTTCGAATATTCCGCTTGCTTCACCCGACAGGTGGGTGCCGCTGATCTGCCAAACACCCTCCTGCGAATACGGACCGAGATGATTGAATGCCATACTATGACCAAGGAAAGTGCTACTGAGTGCTGCGTCTTCGGTTAAGCTAATGCCTGAAGTGGCTGTGGTGCCAGGGATAATGTGATAGGATTCACCGAGCAGTAGGCCATCTACTGGTGGGTAGTAGTTTCCATTCGCGCTTGAACCGATTAGGTTGCAGAACGAACCGGGAAGTTGGAACGGATTAGACAGATCAAACACGGGTTGAATATCGACAGGTGCAACAGGAGTAGCGCAGTTAGTGTTATTCGCGTACCAGGGTACGAAGTCAACTTCCGCAGTCCAACCGCCTTGATAATCCGGATAGCCGGCTATGCCAGTGTATGGAAACGGGTACCCTACCGCACTTCCAGGGATACTGGTCTGTGGTAGAATGTACTCCGGTTTACCTGTAAGGAGGTTAACCCAGAGGCGTCCTGAGTAGCAGGCGAGGATGAAGGCGCAACCATAGGGCGTGAAGACAGGATCGCCCTGATTATAGAAAACCGGGAACCCAGAAGGAGCGTTTCTTGTCACTGCTGGAACCTGAGGCAGTCCAGCTATGGTGACGTGGAGTAAGTTTGTTCCTCCGGGAATGTAATTGTAAGTGTTCAAAGACAAGGGTTGCGGCACTACGGCCCTTAATGGACCAAAGGGAAATTGCGAGGTTCCGTCAGCTGCCACTGCACGTCCGTTTTGGGCTACACCATTTACGACTGCGCCATTATTTGGTGGAACATAAGTGCCCTCACTGGACATCCATTCGCCTACGAGTTGTCCTTGATCATTAAATATTCTCACACGCCCCGACATGTTGAAGTCGGTTGGTGTGATCACATGCTCCTTCTTGAACAGGATATCCAACGTAATATTCACGCCGATAACCAGATTGATGCGAACATCGGCAATCTGCGTATTATCAGCGTACACTGAGAATGCTTGATCCTGTACGTAACCATAAGTGAATCCACCGAAATTATATTCCCCGGGTGTAAACGCGGTGGGCAACATGTAATGTGGCAAGCCAAATAGCTCATTCACGTTATGGAACTCGCCAGCGGGAAGGAATACTTGCGCGCTTACTGCTAAAGCTAAAGGCGTTAGTCCAAGGAATCCTCCGACTGAGCCTACCAACCAAGCCTCACTTCCGAACCATGTCTGATTAGCATCGAACAATGCTCCGGCGGGGTTTGTGATCGCGAAACCTCCACCATTCAACGTAACGTTGTTTTCGAATTGGTTCTGGAACAGATTCGTGGTTCCTATGGAGGAAGCCATCAGCGCTGCCTCGTCCTCACCGGTCCAATCCGCTAAGGTCCCATTCGTATAAGCACCCAGATCAATGCCGAGACCCACACTGTTACTGTTGATGAACCCTGAACGAGAATTACCGCTGATATCGGATCCCCACAGACCGGCGTCCTCGCGGAACGTCCATCCTTCAGGATTCCCAAACTCCCAAGCCCTGTTCACAGTTGGGCGCTCCCAGTCAACACTGTATAGTGTGACGTTGAATCCTGGACCTCGAACCATATGATCACTAATGCTAGTTACCGTGCCGGATAGTGTTACGGACACTTGTTCCGGCGGACCTTCAGCGTTGTAACCCAGCGCCTGTGTGAAAGGCGAATAGGTGCCTGACGGGATACCGTAATCTTCTCCACTCCAAGTCTTATCGATACCCCAGAACTGAATATTCGCGCGCCCTTCCTGAATCGCATTACTATTCACTCCATCCGGATCAAGATTAGCGCCCGTGAACAGACTGTGACCGAACATACCGTGTGGAACAGCAGTATAGCCTCCATACGTTGGAAAGATTACAAACCATCCATCGCCTCCTCCTCTCTGCGCGTAGTACACCCCAGGACCACTTCTTGCTATTCCGGTCGTACATTCGGTCGTTGGATTCGTCGCACTCAGACAATTAATACCTAGGGCTGTTTGATTGTAACTGTAAATGTTCCCATCAGCGCCCACTAAATAGCCCGTCATGAATCCTCCGCCTGTATTGATTGGGTCTTCGATGAGGCTGTTGATTTGATCGTGGAAGTGTACGGTCTTATTCACCCAACTTGACAAACGCAGGTCGATTGGTAACGTGACATCTCCAGCCCACTCTTGAGGCGTAATATCGAAATAATATTCTTGGAACGTGCTACCGTCAAGCGCGGTTTGTACGTACCGGAAGACCCACGCACGCGCATAGTAGCGTCCTGGCGTTAACCCATTCACCCATGTCGCGTAGACTTGTGGAACCATTCCGTCCAAATCCCTCGGCGCGCCATACTCTGCTTTCACACCAAACTCGAAATGGAATGGAATAGTTGTACCGCCCTGAACAAACCAGTTCTGAGGAGGACCAACACCCTGCGGATCCTGAGTCAGAAACCCATTCGCTGATGCAAATATTGGAAACAGTCTAGCCCCCTTCGAGACTTGCTGTGCCAGATACCCATTACTCGGAGTATACTCGTGCCATGGAAACGCGATTTGACTGCCCGTTGTTGGATCGCCGCATGAAACCGCACTTTGTTTTGGATAGAACAGATCCTGCCCTCCTGCCACGCAGGGTAATGGAGACCATGAGACCAAATTAGCGCTTGGGTCGGGTATGTTGCTTAAGGTTGGCGAGTCGTAGAATTCGATTTTAATGTAAGTGTTAGGCCCAAAATCTGTGAGAGATTTGCTCTGTCCGCGAATGATACCAATACCGCCGGTGGGTTTCAGAGGCCATGGTTCGTCGCCGAACTGATGCTTCGTGAACACGTTTCCATGAATCACCGGTCCCGGTTGCACATAGCAATCGAAATGCAGTGATTGGCCCTTCAGAACTGTTACTGCGCTGGCGCATACTTGCGTCGGGAATCCGGCGGCTTGGGCATAGATTGTGTATACGCCTGAGGCTACTCCTTCCACTTCATAGTGTCCGGTTGCGGTGGCGTTGAAGTAACCCATCGCATCCGTACACCCGGGCACTGAAGGTTGACCAATAGCTGGACACATCGTTATTTGTTGACCAGTGTATGGATCAATTTTATCTTCCATATGTGCATACACGCGTCCAGCTTCACCAATCGGTTGACCATACAACGTTGAATTGTAACCACCATATCGAACCGTACCGGTTACTATCGCTGGATCAATCTCACCCTTCACAAGCAACACAGGCCAATTCTGTGTAGGAATAAATTGAGTAGGCGCCTCGCCTAGGTTGAAGAGAGTGGTTGGCGGAAACTCACCAATTTGGGTTAATCCAACAGGAAATGAAGCTGTGCTGTTGAAACTGACCGTTCCTTCAGGGCCAGCAAGATAATTGCTGTCACCTGTGAGAAGAATCTTGAAGAAGTAACGACCCGCAACTGTTGGTGCGGTTACTCCGTTGATTCTGAAGTAGTACCATTCACCGGCGCTTGTGAAGTTAATGTACTGATGATTATAGTAAGAACAAGAACTACCCACACCTGAACAACCTCCTGAATTCGCATTCGCCGCATCTTGGATTCCGTCAACCCACATGTTAACTGCGGTCCATCCAGGCGCATAGCGGTCGTATGGTGAGACCTTCCAGACCTGGATGTTCGAGTAACTGTTCGTGATCGTCGTGACTACGTCGGAACCGTCCATTACTGGTACTGTGAAACCAGGTGGAAGGAAGATTGTTACGCCGCTCCAACCAAGTCGATCAGTCGGATTAGCTGAACATGGTCCCTGTTGCGACACACCACCCGGACACGTGTCAGCCGTGGCATTGATTGCGAAGATTAAGTCGCCAGTTGACCCGGCTAGGACGGCGCCGAAGGGTGCGTAGGCGCTGCCTTGCAACTGATACCAACTACTAGTAGGCGCACCCGGTGGATTGCATTGAGCCGGATTACCGGTAGTTCCAACAATTCCACCGTTACCCGTCGGTTGCCCTGCAACCGTACACGGATAAGGCGACTGGTAACCCGGATACAAAGTATTCGAAGCAAAGTTCGGTGCACCGTCGTAGGAATTCTCTCCACCACCAGGCCACACGTAACCAACCACACCGGAGACGTGAGGATCAAAATCCAACTCATGAAACGGATACGAACCAGTCAACTGACCCAAAGTAAAGGATGCATGGACTGGGGTACCAATCGCTACCACACTCAGAAGAAAGATTCCGACTGCAAATAACGCTGAAGCTTTCCGGCGACCGTTGAAATCGTACATCGAAGTTCCTAACGAAAATTCATCTTTGGCTTGCTATTTAAGAATAGTCAGCCCGAATCGCGTGATGATTCGGTATGAACGTTCGGTCTTAGCCCTAAGGCATGTGGAACCGAACGTTCACAATGGCTGATGTGGACGTTCAGTAGTTTCCAGTTAGTAGTTGTAGTATGCTGACGTATACGGTGACTTGTTGTGGAATACAGTTTTGGCATGCAACGTTGGTTACGGAGCTTGTGGTTTGCGTGATGGTATTCACTATAGTGGTTGTTGCTTGCGTTGTCGATGTGCCTGTTTGGGTTAATGAGTTTGAAACCACGTTATTGTAGGTTGTTGAGCCACCGTTCAGAGCTGTTAGCGTAACGGTCGACAAGCCATATGATCCTGGAGTGCTACTGACTTTGACGATATTTTGGCCGGGACTCACGGTTACGGACGTAGTGTAGCCCGGGATATTATAGTAGGGCCAGTAATTGTAACCGCAACGCAACAGACCATAAAAGCCCACGGCGCAACCGCCGTACCATGAATAGTAATAATTGTAGTAGGACTGCGTAATGTACGAGATTGATCCGACATATACTGAGACTGATTGCTGAGTTACGGTAGGAACGGTTTGGTAGCTGGTCGTCTGGTATGTTACGGTGGTCGCCGTGGTTCCAGCCACCATTATGGTTTTCTGCACTGGGATAACGGGCACCACGAGGATCACGATCAGTATGATGATTCCCAAGACTATCCATTTAGTTCGCCCTTTGCCCGATGCCCCGGTCTTAGTCGTCGTGGCTGTTTGAGTGGTTGAAACAGCGGCCGCTTTCAGGGGTTTTGAACAATGAGGGCAAAACTCGAAATCTCCTCCTGATGGGATTTCCTTACCGCAATTAGGACAAAATTCTGCCAACTCGATCAGCCTGAAAGACCGTGGCGCCGGCGAATATTACTATTTCGATAGAATGCCCTGTATGGACTTAGTGGATGTTAAGGATCTATATAGTGACATATGAAAATATGCCAACGAAGAAAACTACTCAGCTGTCGACTTTTTGTGAATTAGGTGTTTTTGGTCTGCGAATTCATCTTGTCTCTCTAGACTAATTAGTACCAATTCAATCGTAAGAGAATGCAGGAACAACGACGGCGGTTACAAAACTGTTCTGGTCAGGCCCAAGGTGGCTCTTTCGTTTCATAAAACCAATTTTAGGTAGCGACCTATATGGATAAATATCCAATCGCACAATCCCCGGCAGTTGAAACTTGCCATGGGCAGGCTATTTATTGTAATTAGCGATGAGATAGAACGTCGGCTCAGACTGACCGTTGTCATTCGTGGTGGCAGAAAAGGAGATCTGAGCGCAACCATTGAAGAAGCGGTGAATGAATGGTTGAAGAACCATGCGAAACAAATCAAACGAGCTGCTGCCGAGCACCTCGAATAAATCATGCACTTCTCTAGTGTTTGCGCTACTAGAAGCGCTGGTTGTTCTAATTTACAAAAATCGCCGAGTCACTTGCGAAGGTTCAGCAGCATAGGTGTAGCAAGGTCTTCTCCATACTTCTCAGTGAGTAATCGTCTGAAGTCGGATCGTATCGCTTCCGGGAACACCGGAGTTGACGGTTTGACACGTAGTTCGTATATTACGGAATAATCTCCCAAATCGATCGTTACTACTAGGAATTTATCGATCTTGACGCTACGCTTTTCGGATTGACTATTATATTGAGTAACCAGGTCCGTTACGTCCTGTTCTACCTGTTTCGGTAGATACTCGTACGACAAACTGAATCTCAAATCAACGTATTCGCGATTTTCTTTCGAGAAGGGTTTTCGGAAATTTTCCGTGAGGAACTTGAGATTCGGAATGAATGTCTCCTCGTTCAAAATATTCAGGACCCGGGTATACGTGTGATCAATCTTCTCAATTCTAACATACTCCATGCCGCTTTCCAGCTTGATGTAGTCTCCTTCGCTTATCACATCTGACGATTTGATCGTTAGTCCCGCCAGAAAATTGCCACCGATTTCCTTCAAATTCATCGACACAATCAGTATGACCACCAGCGAGAATAGGCCGGAAAAAGATGCGATCACGCTTTGCGCGTACACGTAAAGAAAAGGGAACCTGGTCGATAACAACCAAATAACAGTCGTGACGAAAAGTATTACACCCAATACCTTGTTTAAGACGAGAATTGTTGATGTTGCTGAATGTACCTTCAACTTAGCTAATGAGAACTGTATCATTGGTGTGCTGAAGCCTACGTAAAGCTGATAGACACAGTAGGCGGCCAGAATTTCCAAAGGAACAAGCAGCACGTCGTAAAGGACGGACGCGGGGCTCTCACCGATGGCTAGAGCGAAGAGGTCAGTGATGGGTTTCTCAAGTGAATAAATCACAACGAAGATGACGCACGCAATTACCAGTTTGACTGCTGGAGATTTCATTCTTCTCGCTACCTCCGACCAGTCGAACCTTGAATGGGATGTCATTTCATTACTCGCCGAAAATTATTCAGTCTTGATTCAGCCTTCGTTTACTTAGACCCCGCGAGAACGTGGTATTTTACATTATGCGCTTTCGTTTTTTGAGTCTCAAAACAAGACTTTATGGTCGTCTTGCAAAGTACTGCTGTCAATCTATATATTGGTCCGTGTCGGTTAGACGAGCTTGAGTAGAATTGTCAGGATCACCTACCGCTCATCGAGCGTCTACCTTACCGCGAATAGCTGACATCGTCCTAGGAATAATCTCAATTATCCTTTCGCTGGTCGTACTCTCAGAACCAGGTCTGGCTCTGCTTACGTTGGTCTTCATTCTATGTTTTGCTTTTGTCGCGATTGGTCTGTCAGGTCTGGCGTTAGGGATTATCAGACGTGATATGCCCGGTTGGCGTAGGGCGATAGAAGCGATTTTTGGTGTTATAGTGATTCTGTTAGCCTTGGTAGTGTTGTTTGACCCATTGTTCGGAATAAGCCTCTTGATTTCACTTTTGGCTATTGCACTTCTATTCCATGGAATTCGAGATTTGATTTCCTGTGTTTCTTTCGGAGGAGCGGGTTGGTTGCGTGCTCTGCGAGCCGTTGCAGGTGTGTTGAATCTGATTTTCGCTCTCATGGTCTTCGCTTTGCCAGCAATCGGATTCGTGTTTCTGATAATCCTCCTCTCCGTGTCCATGCTGGTGAGTGGGTTTGCGAGGCTGGCTATGGGTATTGTTGGTTACAACATATCTAAAACTAAAACGTAATGTGATTTTACACACGCTTTGGATAATTGCATGATTGCAGCTCTACTCCATTTTCGAATGTACGCCATTAGATGAGGCAAGAATTAAAATTCAAATTGACGTTGCCAGCCAAAAAATCAGACCCAATGACACCACAGAAATTATGCTAATCCAGTAACCAAGTTTCCAGAATGAAGAAGAAGCGCTGGTCCCCATTACTCTGGGATCAGCAGCAATAACCCCCATCATGATTCCTGGTACAATTACAACGAAAACAAATGCTGACATCAAATTGAGAATGCCCGTTAAGAGATTGGAGCCAATAATCAGGCTTAACAGTACAGCGGGTACCGACTCCGCCAAATACACTTGAAAACTTCGACTTCTCGGCAACCCTAGCGCCTCAACGACCCCCCATGCGCTTGCCAACGAGATTACCGTCAGCGCCAAAAAACCCGCGGCCACAAGTCCAGCCCCGAAAAGTATCGGTGCGAATTTTCCCGCCACAGCTAAACCATCAGCCAACTCCCTCGGGCTTAGAAGATTAAACCCACCAAGACCTACACTAACCATGATCACTATCACCATCAAACACTCACTAACCACTGCTCCAAGCAACGTCTCTATACGTGAAGTCAACAGGCTGCCCACGTTTTTTTCAGCAGTAGCGGAAGCTTGATAGAATGGCATACAAGGCATGACAAGTGCCCCCGCATTCGCGGCAACCACGAACAGAAAAGCTGGGCTACTTGAAAAATAAAACGGAGAGAACGAAGTAACACCTCGCACGAAAAGCGAAGCGATATAGGCTATAAGCAGTAAGCCAGACACGCCAATCAAGACGCTTTCTACCACTGCATATTTCCGTTCGTAAACAAGAGCCAGATGAATCAGAAACGCCGCTGGGATCGAGACATATGGAGGTATGCCGATGATTTGCATTCCGATTGCGATTCCCATGTACTCAGCAGCATAGGTTAGCATATCTGTCAAAGCCATGGGTACAGATGCGAGTACTGCAATTCTCTTCGAATAATTCTCATGAATTATTTCTCCAAGCCCTCTACGTGTTACGATCCCAATTCTGCCGGAGGCTTCCTGAATAAAGAAGAGGGGAATTGTTAGGATGAGGAGTAGCCATATGAGACCGTAACCGTAGAGTGCCCCCGTCTCAGCGGCCGTTAGGATGCTCGGGGCGTCAACGTTTGCCATCATCACAATCCATGCTGGGCCGAAGGACGCTATGAATGTACGAATTTTATGTGATGGCATAGTGTACGCTGGTATTTGCTACGATCTTATATCGTGTTCCTACGCATTTGGAATCATGCGAGTGATCAAGTACACTCGGGCAGAGAGTGCCGGCAAATCTACGGTCAAATTGACCTTCAAAACCCTAGGCCAATTAGTGGACCTGGAGGATCCATCTCCATACCCTCAAAAGGAGCTTACCGAGGTTGCGGAGAATGCGATTGCGACTCACATAGGAGACGTTCCAATTAAGAGAGAAGCGGAACTTGTCGTCTCCTTACCTTCTGGTGCGCTGAACCTTGAGACTCATGAGAACCTCGCCGAAATGATTCGACAACACTTCGCTTTCCGAGCATCAGAAATAGCGCTTGAACGTGTAAGAAAAAAATCAGCGGTGAACTTTGGATTAAAGTTCACTGGCGTAATGCTAGCAATCATGATTGTGGTTGGAGGAGTAATTCAGCTCACTCCGGAAAACGCCAGGATTCTCAGCAGTTTCGTTCAAGTCATCATCGCAGGAGTGTTAACGATTCTCGCTTGGGCGGCAATCTGGGACACCTTCGAGGCATACGTTCTCGAATACAGACCCCTAGTAAGAAAAATGAAAGTGTACAAGAAAGTAAGTAGGATGAATATTCGAACCGAGCAAGCCTGAGTCGGCCTCACATTTCCGAGGATATCCGTCTTGTTGATGCAGATGCGTATGATGGAACCAGAACTTGGGTGAAGCGTTCATTCTGATGGCAGCATTGGTCTCACGAGGAAGGACTAGAGACGAAGAAGCAGTCGTTTCCAAGAAAACGCCGGTTGAACTGATCGAAGTTGGGGGGTTTAATGGATCAAGGTGAAGGATTCCGTCCTGACCAGAGGGAACCGATGCCGATGTTCCGACAGCCCACCCGTCTTGTGATCCCTTCAGGAACACCGAGTTTAGATTGAAGGTGCCGACCGGTGGTGAGATTTCCATAGCAGTCCATGTTTCTCCATCCCAGTGGACGAACACGGCGCGGCTCGTTCCGGTTGAAACTTCTTCAGACCCACCTACCGCCCATCCGTCGCCGTTACCGAAACCGCTGTTAGAGTTGTCTACGTACACTGATCTGAGAGTTGCGTCTGGGGCGCCGACAATTTGATGTTCGCCACCGCTCCATCCTTGCCCTCCGTTTGTTGTAGCTAATATCGTGCCTTCGGCTCCCACGATCCACCCGTGATCAGGGTCCGCAAAAAATACGCTATACAAGTTCGGAGTAGCCTTTCCAAGTACTCCTATTTTGACTAGGGACCAGGTTGCTACTGAATTCACTTCTGACAATGAATATACAACCCCATTATTTCCTACAGCCCATCCAGCGAATTGGTTAGCGCCGTTATTGTTGATGAAGACAGAGTTCAATTTCACATCTCCAGTTGCTTGCGCGAACAATCCCCACTGGTTTACGCTTGTGGTGTAGTGGAAGAATTCGCCTTCGTCCCCCACGGCCCATCCTTCTCCACTGTTAATCATGAATACTGAGGTTAGTGCACAGGTGCAGATAGGTTGACTTGCTGGTGCTCCGCTCCACTCATGGCCGTCCCAGTGCATCGCGAATGGGACCTTTGGTGCTGGGCCGATGCAGGAGTTTAAGGGTGGAGTGGTGGGGCAGGCTTCTCCTCCGACCGCCCAACCGTCGGCAGCGTTGGACATGTAGATGCTGGTCACATTGAATGGTTTCCCACTCAACTGGGCAGGTGGAAGGATTTCTGCCCTGTGCCACTTCTGTCCGTCCCAATGAATCAGGTTGGCGCCCGCAGCTGGAGCGTTAAGAGAATCCCAGTATCCGCCCGCCCACGCGTCGTCTTGGCTCAACTCGAACACCGCAGTCAAGTTACCCGACTGCGTGATCGCCGTGTTGCCACCCCAACACGGACTCACAACGGCATTGTCGCATTCCGAGTTCTGAGTGTTGATTATTGTGCCGCTCGATCCGACAGCCCATCCATTCTTTCCATTAGGGAAGAACACTCCGATCAAATTCACACCAACGGCCGTTGCCGTCTGGATCGGGCGGGTCAGCGCAGTCCACACATTAGCAGAGCCAAGTGTCGTCGAATGCAGAATGACACTCTGACTCCCAACAGCCCAACCCTCAGTCGGACTGACCAAGAAGATGCTCTCAAGGTTCTGATCTGTCGCATCGGGGCTTACGGGACCCTGCCAAATTCCCCCAGGTCCGCAACAGAAATGCCAGATCTCAGCTCCCCCTAAAAGCGAATCGCCCACAGCCCATGCGTCAAGATTATCCTCGCCCTGATCAACGAAAACAGACCGGAACGTAACGCCTGGTGCCGGTTGACTTTCCGTCCATGCTCCATAGGTGAGCCGTGCGATCCATCCGTTTGTGCCGACCGCGAATCCGCCCAAGAAACTTACTCCACCCGTGTGCTCGACAAACATGAACACAGAGTTGAATTGCGTGTTTCCTGAACCTGCGCTGATGAACGGGCATGTCCATCCTCCGCCACTCGTCGGTGCTCCATGGAAATCGCAAATTACGCCATGAGGGCCGCTCGCTGTAACCGCTTGACCTACGGCATACGTTAATCCGCCAGCCGCGAAAGGACCGGAGCAACCTAACGCGAAACCAGGAGAATGACAAACCATGAAAACGGAAGTCAAATTGCTAACTCCAGAAGGTATCAATCCGTTGGTTACTTCCATCAGTGACGATCCACTCCAATACGTTGCTGCAGGACCGACGAGTGAACTTCCTACCATCCATCCCTCAGACCCTTCCGCGCTCGCGGTACAAGTTGGACCGATCGTTAGCAGACTTTCAGGTTTGCAAAAGTTGGCGGAATAGTATACTGAATCTGGTCGAGGAGGAGGATGAAGCTGCCATGAGAAGCCATCGTATTGAGCGATGATTCCAACTGCGTGTGGGGTTCCAGCGAAATCTCCGCCAACCGCCCACCCGTCACCCGCACCGATGGCTCCCGATCCGCCAAAGCGCATGTATATTCCGCGAAGAGTTCCTCCGATATCGGAGCTGTAATCTGTGGGGTTGATGTCACGCCACCTACCGAAGGTAGTGGAAGCGTGGACTGGCGAAATATGCCATGAAGTTAGTATTAGCGTCAGCAATATCGCGTAGATGAGCTGTGTCTTCGCCAATCGCGGTCGCGCTCGCGTTCGACTAGCTCGCACGCGCGGCGACTTTTTCTTCGTTGTTGTTGCCGAACTTGAAATGCACTCCATAGGTGAAGAGGTAGGCTGTCACGGCGGCGACCGCGACGATCGGTGTAAGGGAAAGGCCGAATGCCAAGCCGATTACTAGCGTGAATGTTATCGGGAACTTTGCCAAAGCCATTACAACGCCTATCATCACACATGACATGCAAATCGCTAGAGGTATGAACGGAAAAACAAGGTTAATGGCCAAACCCATTGAACCTCCTATGAAGAAGGCAGGAAAGAAGAGTCCCCCAGCCCAGCCTAACCCCAGGCAGATTACTGTGACTGAAAGTTTCATGAACGAATACGCGACCAACATGGGCGTACCGATTGCGGCTGCGTTCGCGATTAGGGTAGCGAAAGTTAGAACGTTGAGATCTCCACCATCGAAGAGCACAAGAGGAAAGAACGACGCAACCACGCCTAAGTTAAGGCCTGCTAGCAAAGCCAGTTCGATTGCGTGACGTATCTCTCGAGGCCTACTGAACCGTTTGAGCAAATTGAAGAAATACACGAATAGTATGCCAAGTAGTGCTCCTACTAGGCCAAGCGGGACAGCATATATCAGAAACATGAAATCGAAACCAAGAACAGGTGGAACTTTGAATGTCCCCATGAAGTATGAGCCCGTTAGCACGTAAAAGAGTCCTGCGCCTACTGCGCCTGCAAGAATAGTCGGGAGCAACATTTTCCAGGTTAGTTTTCCGCTCTCTAACCCTCCCTCCGTGACGATCAGTGGCCATCCGAAGGGGACGTTTAGGAATCCGCCGAACATTCCGCTTATCGTGCAAGATAAGCAAGCCATCACTTCAGGCTTTGTCAACTTGGCTGTTTCAGCGAACCAAGTCCCTATAGCTGCGCAGCCTGCTACGAGAGGCCCCTCGGGCCCAATGGATCCGCCGAATAGAATGCCTACCAGGCCTCTGACCATCGGGATGATGCCTTCGACCATGCCCATCCTTCCGGATTTCGTAATATGCTCCATCTCTTGCGCTAAGATCAAGGGCGGAACTTTGCTGATTCTGGTTATACTTCCGACGAGCAGCCCGCCGATCAAACACATAGAAATCACCCATGGGGCGTACAAAATTCCGACTTTGATGCCTAAGAAATTAGGGATAATTTCCCAGAGAAGCTCGATGCCATAATGTTCGATGACAACGAAGGCATATAATATGAACGCGCCTAGGATTCCCATCAACACTGAAAGTAAGGACAATTTGAGCAGGAGAACACCTTCGCTGACTGTACTCACGGGTGTTGGCGGTTGGCTCGACTCTGTCTTCGGACTAACCCCTGGTTCAGGTTTCTGAGTTACCCTTGGTGCAATCTCCCAATAACATTCCGGACAGAAGCGAAGTGTCCCATACGGTTTCGAACAATGAACACAGATTGGGCGAGCACATTTAGAACAGAGGAACGATGCAGGAAGCTCTGAATGGTAGAAGCATTTGTTCCCTGGTTGCGAAGGAGTATTATCGACCGGTTTCACTTCAACCCTTACTGGTGTACGTTGAGGAAGTGGCGTTCCGCAGGCTCCGCAGAATTTTGCTTGGTCAGGGTTCTCTTGCGAACATCGCGGACACAGAGTCAAATGCTACACCCGGGATTTGTCCGCGTGCGAGATCCACTCGTCGGCCTCTCAGTCCTCAATTGAAGCTCTCACCTATTACTGTGAAACACGATTTATATCATTGGTGCTAAGCAACCAGTTTTGGGAGAAATTGTTACGTCACGTTTGAACGGAGTTCTGACAATCCTTGCCGGATTTGTCCTACTAGTTTTTCCGTGGTTTGGTTTATGGACGCTCTCCGCGATCTTAGGATTCATCCTGATCGTGGCTGGTGTAGGCATGGTGATTCTCGGCGCGTTAACTTATGGTTCAAGTAAAGTCGCTGCTGTAGGATTTTTGCTACTTGGGCTTCTCGGATTGATTGCAGGGGTTGGGATTTTTGGGAACGTTGGAGTCTTTGCTGCGTTGGCTGGTCTTGCACTTTACGTAAGCGGCGCGATCCTGATTGGCGCCGGATTAGTGTATTTCGTCAAACCAAGGACACGCTTCTCAAGAGTGGTCGGAGTCGTCGGAATACTGTTAGGAGTAATCTACATAATATTAGGCTCAGCCGCAACTGATCCGCGAGACCTTTCCGTCCTAATGGGTGCTTGGCTAATCATAGTGGGTATAGCGTCCTTTTGGATTCGGTAGGTGCGCGAAGACTAGGTAATCAAGTCTTTATGTGCAGGGAATTTACGATGATGTAGTGTCTTCTGCATAGTCTCACCATCGGTTGTCTAATCTGATGAGGCTTTCTTTCCGGGATTTGAAAGGTCGTAGTCCGCGCGATTTTCGACAGGCTGCGAGAAAGATTCACGCGTTATCTTCCGCCAGTTCATCTAGGCGCCGATTGCTCTGGCAGAAGAAAGAATTCAAGATCCAGCGCAACACGATGATTTCGTCTTAGTCCGGGAGTAAACTATCTCTAAATAGATCAGTGTCGTAATTTCTTCGTCGAGGATTCTTGTTCGATTTAGCGGGACGATTTTCGATCGGCATAGATGTGGATGATCCGTGGACGTACGCTGGTTTGAAGGCTCCGAAGTCAATAATGCTTCCACACTACATATCGAAGCGCCTTGATGGCCCCGGGATGAGACTTCTCAAGAAGATGCGAGAACATGAACCACAGACAGATGACCATGTTGTATCGAGGGCGGAGGGTCAAAAAGCCTGCTCATCAATGGCGGAACATTTGGTTGCTGCCAAGATAAGTTTCGTGCGCTGCTGGTTTCCGTGGAGATTTTTCGAACCTACTCCAAAACCAGAGTCGGAGCTTCAAAGGCTTGCCGACGAATCGTATGGAGAATTCCCGATGGACACATTTGTCGACGTACTAACGGCCCATGGGATCGGAGTTCTACCCGTGGTGTGTTGTGGCTACCAACGATTCCTTCCCTACGGGTTGAAAGTAGACTCCGACAGGAATGCGTATCTCAAGCGCGCGACCCTGCACGCAAAGCTTCTGGTCCGAAGATACAAGGACAAGATCCGTTACTGGCAGATAGAGAACGAACCTAACTGGTGGCACATGCATTCTGTTGGAGGGTGGCGAGAAGGGTCGACTTGGTTAAATGCAGATTTCAGATCGCAGCTGCTGAAAGAGCTTAACAATGCAGTTCACGCCGAAGACAGCTCCGCCTGGACAATAATCAATTTGGAAGCCGACGCGAAACTGGCCAAGGTAGCTCATCTTGTCGCGGAATGCGATATGGTCGGGGTTGATTTTTATCCAAACTACAAGCAAGCATCGCCGATAGACGTTTCAATATTCAGAAAAGCCAAATCCGTTGCCGAGAAGACCGGCAAGCCGGCGATGATTGTTGAGACAGGGTACCCAAGTGGCCCAGCACTCCGCGGATACTCGCCCGCTAAGCAAGCAGAATATGTACGTAAAGCATGTTCTGAGGCTCTTGCAATTGACGCCTTGAACGCGATAGGGATATGGCGGTATAGTGACTCAGCGTGGAAGTCATTCCCACTAATCGAGAATCATTTTGGACTCATCGATAGCCGAGGACACCACAAGCCAGCGTGGACTGTGATTTCAGAGGCAGCACATAATTTGATGTAGGACTCCTGTATTGTGAAGACATAGTCTGGTTTTCGGGTAACCCGTTCTTACTCTTGTTTCCGCCATTCGGGTTTCTTCATCTTCAGGAATATGAGCGGGGGTACTGCAAGAACGAATGTTCCGATTAGAACTGCAATGACGTATCCCCAAGGGTGTTTGATGTCCAATGCTGGTGGTAGGATGCCAATTAAGAATGTGAAGATCACTCCGAAAGCACCAATCCCTCCCACCAACCATACGCCCGGCTTGCCGCCGGGGATTTTGAACGCCCTCGGAGTATCAGGCTGACTATATCGGAGCTTGATTACCGCAGCAAAGACGTACAAGTACACGATGCAGAGGAGCTCCACGGTCATTGCCGACAGAATCCAGTAAGCCTGATTCACGGATGGGAGGAAGATGTAGAGAACCGAAATGATCGTCCCAATTCCTGCCTGCACCAGAAGAACGCCCACTGGGGCGCCGTGCTTGTTGGTACGGTTGAAGAACGGAGGCATATTCCCCTCCTCCGCCACCACTCCGAGGCCTTTGGCAGGCCCGATGAGCCAAGCAGCCAACAGTACCACACCTCCAATGGTGATGAGCACCGCCATCGGTGCGGTCAGCCAGGAGAGATGTTCAGCGCCGAAGAAGAATTCGATCGCCTGCATCACACCAGATGCAAGGCCGAGTTCGTTTCCTGGAATGACGAAAGCTATGGCAAGGGTCCCGAGGACCGTGAGAACGAAAATCAGGACAGCCGAGAAGAGCATTGCCTTCGGAAAATCTCGCTGAGGATCCTTCGTCTCAAGGGCGTGGAAGCCCGCCATCTCCATGCCGGCGAATAGAAGTACAACGGTGGAAAAGAAAGGAATTGTTGACAGGTTGACCTCAGGGACAATTGCGGGGAGTGAGAATGGAGGCAGCACGATACTAGCACCGGATACAATCCAGAAGACCGCGAAGAAGATGACGATAACCGCGGGGATGATGCTTCCCAGGATGACGCCCACGTTACTGAATCGTGTAGATGCTTTCTCACCGAAGTAGGCGATGAGGGTTGTACCCCAGAACGCGATCATCATCACACTGAACATGAAGAGACGGTTTGCCGCCAATTCAGGAGCGATGGCAAAGGCAAGCGTCGATGCGATGAACGCAAGTACCGTGGGGAACCAGACCAAGTTGTTCGACCATGAGCAGAAGACGGCGACAAATCCACCTTTCTCACCGAACGCATGCTTAACCCACGCATACACACCTCCGCCTTCAGGCCATCCTGTCGCGAGTTCCGCGCCTGCCAGGGAGATGGGAATCAGGAACATGATTGTGCCGAGGATGTACCAGCCGATGCACGTCCATCCATAGAGCGCCATGGATGGAAAGTTCCTAATGGACAGAACCGCGGCCACGTTGATCATGGCGAGGGTGAAGACACCCAACGTTTTCTCTATATGTTTTTTCTCCACAATTCATCACTTCGATGATCTTAACACGTACACCAGGTACTTGCCATTCTTTACTTCGACCCCGTGTGTGTCATGGGTGAACCCAGGGAACTGTGTGTCAAATGACTCCAGGGAACGCAGGTATGAGATGACGGGGCCGTTGTTGTCACCGAAATTCTCCCCGGGCATGAGGAGAGGGATTCCAGGTGGGTAGGGCACGACACTAGTCGCCGCGCATTTACCTGCAAGCTTGTCGAGAGGAAGGTGCTCGATCTCATTGTGCACGAGGCGTATGTAGGCTTCACGAGGTGTCATCTCCGCTACTGGGAGTTTGGCGAACGCTTTTGCCATCGATTCCGTGTTTTTCCCGTCCGCTACACGAGCGAACATCTCGTCGGAGAGGTCACGGAGGCCCATGCCACCATACCGCTCTGGGTAGGCGTTGACCAAGTCGGGGAGCACTTGGTGAAGCGGGGTGTTGTTGTCATAGTCATGCTTGAAGGAGAGCAACGTGCTCATAAGTGTCCCCCACTTTCCTTTCGTGATTCCAATCGAGAAGAGGAAGAGGATCGCGAAGTCAGTAGTCTTCTCCTGCACGATGCCCTGTGCATTCAAGTACTTCGTTACGATCGATGCAGGTATTCCCCGTTTCTCGAGCTTCCCATCGCGTGACATGCCGGGCGTTACGACGGAGACCTTGATGGGGTCAAGCATACAGTAACCGTCCTCGAGATCGGCGAATCCGTGCCAGTCCTCTCCAGGGTGGAGCACCCAGGCGTCGGGATTCGTCACAAGAAGCGAGTCCGGTGCGTCTTGGAAGGCCATCATCTCTCCGGTCTTCGGATCCTTGACTCTGTCAGGCTGCCAAGCAGAGAAGAACCACCCGCCCTCTGCTACAAACTGAGCATGGATACGCGCCATCATCTTCCGGAAGGCCACTGCTTCTTGGATCGATTCCGTGGTCAGCGAGAGACCGAAGGGCCCGTCCATCATCGCCGCGCTCACCTCGTTCGAAGCGATGATGGTGTACAGTGGGGACGTGGAGGCATGCATCATGAAGGATTCATTGAAGCGTGCATGATCGATGGGGTCGGTTCCATCGCGGACATGAATGAAAGAGGCTTGGGATAATGCTGCTAGGAGTTTGTGCGTCGAAGTGGTGGCGAAGACCGTCGGGCCACGGTACGCAGCCGGGTCACCGTACATGGCGTACCGGTCTCGGTAGAGGGGGTTGAAGCGGGCATACCCGTACCATGCCTCGTCGAAGTGAATTCGGTTGACTGTCGGTGCGAGCAGTTCCATCACCCGGGGGACTTTGTATGTAAGTCCATCGTAGGTTGAATTGGTGATCACACAGTGCACCGGTTTCTTATTCGGTGCGCCGGCTGCAAGGGTGCTCTCGCGCACGGCTTTCTGGATTGATTCTTTCTGAAGTACCTCTGGGTAGATCGGGCCAATGAGTCCGAGGTAATTGCGGGAGGGGACTAAGTAAACCGGCCGAGCGCCCGTTAGCGTGAGCGAATGTTCGAGGGACTTGTGGCAGTTACGGTCGCAGAGAGCGATCTCGTTCTCTGTGACACAGGCCATGAATATCACTCGGTTGGAGGTGGAGCTTCCGTTCGTGACAGTGTAACTCCGGTGGGCTCCGAAGATTCGGGCGGCGTATTTTTCGCTCTCCCCGATAGGCCCGTTGTGATCCAGGAGTGATCCCAGCGCCCCGACGGAGATGGATAGGTCCGTACGGAACAGGTGTTCGCCGTAGATCTCGTGGAAGGCCAGACCGACTGGCGATTTCAAGAATCCTGTACCTCCGGTGTGGCCCGGTGTGTGCCAGGAGTACTCGTGCGTCTGCGAGAACGCCAGGAGGGCCGCGTTGAATGGTGGGGCTAGTTGTCGTCGGTATCGCTGCATCGCAGCGACGATACGGCCGGCGATGAATGCAGGAGTGTCCTCGAGGAGCCATACGAAGTCGTTGGCCTTCTCCATGATTTCAGTAGGGATCGCCGATGCCTCAGTCCGTTCCGCTGTCAAGAAGATTGGGACGACATTGTTCCGTGACCTGAGCATATCGATCACTCGGATCGCCTGATCGTGGACAGTATGCTCTCCACCGATATCCCAGTCTATTAGAACGCAGTCGATTCCTGGATCAGAAATGACGATCGACTCTGCGTCAGCAAGGTTGCCGGAGCCAATCACATCGGTGTCTTTCTTCTCCAGTTCTCTCATGAGCTTCGCGCAAGCGGCGCCCTTAGCGTTCGCAGCGTTGAGGTCATCGTTGACTATTAGGACCTTGAATCTGCGAATGCGAGCCATAAGACTCATAAATGTTCAAGATGAGTACCAGTTTGCAGCATATATGAGCCGCTTTGCTGATTACCAAAAGCGAGTACGATTGGCTTGTTTATATTGAAAAGAACCTTCCAGCTTATCGACAAATTCTTCGCTGACTTATTATACTAAGGTAATGCGCATAACGTGATGTAATGCGAATATTATAACGCCGCTAAATCTACTATTAAGAGTCGTAGTGCTCGGCGGACGTTACTTATTCACTACATGCGCAAACCAAGCTAGGACCTGAAACACCTGGATAAGTGAATCATACTGGCAGCTTCGATGAACAAGATCTGACTAATATTGAATAATCACTGTGTATGAGAACTGACGAGCAGAGATGAAGCATAAAGAACGCTGTAAGAAAATCCAGAGCCAGCACGAAGGACGAAGAGTCACCCACTATAATCTGCCGCCTGAGCTTGCTGCGGGCTGCGACTGCGACTGCCATAGCGGTTCGAAGGGAAGTCGAGTAGCCGCGATTTATCATCACTACCGACAACGTGACGCACATAAGAGAGTTTATCACTTGACATTTGGAAAGTTAAACCGATTACCGCTTTAACCATGACTCACGCCGCAACAGCCCTTTCCGCATTCACTTGCGCCTAAGTCGAGATTTGTTTATTTTTCCTCTTTGTTCGGATTATTGCGAATGCTGCTACTGCGATTATGGCTATGATTGCGCCGACAGTAACGTATAGTACTGTGGAGTCTTGGTGCCATGTGGCGGTTACGGTCATCGGGCCATTCATCAGAACGGTTGTGGATTGTGTTGAGGATTGTGTAGATCCTTGCCAACCATCAAACACCCAGTTAACCCCAAACATTGGTGAGGGTGGTGTGGAGACGGAGATCGGCGCGTTAGTACCAGCATTATACCAACCTTGGCCGGAGGTTATGCCTTGTGGGGATTGGACGGTTAGGTAGTATTGTTGTGTATATTGGGCTACGACGGTATGTGGTGAGTTCATTTGTAATGATAACGTCGGACCTGTTTGACTGTTTCCGTCAACGGTCCATCCGGTAAAGACGAACTGTGCGCCCGCATTCAGACTTACGTTCTGGTTCGGGACGGAGATTGAAGTCGTGGCGCCCTCGTTGAACCATCCACCGCCCTGCGGCGTCGGAGCATTCGACGGTTGCTGAGATACAGAAACAAAATATTGCGGTTGATAGTTCGCTGTAACCGTTTTTGCGGCATCCATGGTTAATGTCGCGTTCATTCCGGAACCAGTATAATCGCCACTCCAGCCCGTGAACACATAACGCATTCCTGGGGCTTCGGTTATTGCAGTCTGATTCGCGGAAAACGAAGCCGTGCTTCCCTTACTGTATGTTCCATCCCCGCTAACGTCAGTGGTTATGTTCGATGGGCTTAGGTTGATGGTCAAATCGTACTGGATACCTGACCAGTATTCAGCGCCTTGAGTGTAGTATCCACCGTAGTATCCGTTATACCATCCGTTATACCAACCACTACAACAATAAGTAGGATAACTAGGATTTTCTCCGCCTCCAGACCCACCGCCGGAACCACCCCCGCCACCGCCTCCACCATTACCCGGCCGATTTCCTCCACCGCTAATCGGATGGCTTGGATGAGGGCGACTTCCGCCGCCACCAGGGCGACCTCCTCCGCCCCCGGGACGGCCTCCACCGCCGCCAGGACTCCTCCTACCCCCACCACCTCTTCCGCCTCCGCGGGCATACGTGACTGGTCGTGCAAATCCAAACTGCAGGAAGGTCAATGGTAAGATTGAGACCAATAACAACAGTAACATCACTGACATTCTTACGGGCGATGCACTCGAGCGCATATTCCCTTGCATAATCGTCCAATAGCTTGCAAGTTCGCGTGTATTTGGAGAGATTCACTGATTACCAAGAGCGACTACGATTGATTTGTTTATATTGAAAAGAACCTTCCAGCTTAACGGCAAATCCCTCGCTGGCTTATTATACTAATGTAATGCAAATATCATGACGCCGCTAATTCCATTATTATAAACCTTCACTGCAACCAATAAGCTCGAGAAGCGACTGAACTATCCTATTTGACACGAGTACAAGCCACATGACGGACGCGTGGGTGTAATCGCGGTATTGGAGAATCAGATATACTGGCGCATGAATAATAAATCAGACGGGATAAAGGAAAGAAGAACTGAGTCATGCCCTCGATCCGGATGAAAGATTTAGAGGATAGAGTCCGAGCGACCTACTGGTTCCTGCCGACGTTAATGACTGTGTTGGCCGCCGTTTTTGCACTAGTCCTCTTTTGGGTAGATCAGACGATACCAATTAATTTCCTACAAGACAAGTGGTACATTTTCCGTGCCGAGAATATCGCTGAGGCACGGAGTGTTCTAACCACCATCGCGAGCGTCTCGCTGAGCGTCATTGGAGTTGTCTTCTCGATAACCTTGGTTCCACTGAGCATAACTGCGACGCAGTATGGTTCGATCGTGTTGCGAATTTTTCTACGCGATCGTGGTACTCAATGGGTGCTTGGGGCATATACTTCGACTACTTTCTACTGCTTATTCCTGTTGCTAGCGCTCCGTACTGCAGGCAGTGATGCTGCTATGCAGCTCTCTGTTTCGGTTGCGATCTACATGTTCATCATAAGCCTCCTAATGTTACTCTACTTCTTCCACCACGTTGCTGACTCGCTGCAGGCCGCTTCCGTAGTCAGAATCATCAGCGAAGAATTGGAGGATGTCATCAAGCAAGAATATTCACTCCCTCCTGCTAAGTTTGACGCGAGACAGAATGAGGTAAGCGAATTACGCCAGAAGTTGCTGAATGAAGGAAAAGGGGTTGAATCAACTGGAGAGGGGTATGTTCGCGCTATTGATTACAATAAGCTGGTAGACATTGCTACGAAGCGGAAGATGGTTCTGAATCTCAAGTGTTTGTCAGGAGATTTCGTAAGCTGGGGTGATCGGTTGCTGACGATATGGCCAGGTCAAGGGAGCGAGCAGATGATATCGACGGTTAATCGTGCATATATGCTGGGTAGGAATCGTACCCTATTTCAAGATACAGAATACGGCATTATCCTTATCGCGATTATCGCGGTTCGCGCTCTTTCGTCTGCCATCAACGACCCATACACACCTAGGCTGTGCCTTGACCGGTTGGGGGCAGCTTTAGGCATGCTAGCTGAACGTGCAACTCCACAATCATACTATTTAGATAGAAACGATCAAATTCGGATTATCACACAACCGGTAAGTTTCGCGCGATTAGTCGATGTTGCATTCAACATGATCAGGGAGTACGGCCGCGGGAACGCCGAGGTGTTAATGCATATGCTTGCAACCATCAAAGTGGTTTCCGATCACACACATTCAGATGACCAAAAAAAGGCGCTGCTGAAGCATGCGAAGTTGATCGAACATGATAGTCGAATAGGTCTACCCTCGAAGTATGATCAGCAACGAGTACACGATAGTTACAAGGAAACCTTGCAAGCGATTAATCAGACCTAGCTCGGTCGCGTTGCTCGTTTGGTTTGTGCCAGCTGAATGAATGCGCACAAATGGTTTCTGGAAAATTATTTTCTCTAATATTCCATCCGCGAACGTACACGTTCCCATCCGTACCAACATCACCGTGAGGAAAAACGCGTGAAACAGCAGAGACTTTGAGTAGGATACAGTCGAACATTAGGAAAATGATCCGTCTCCTAACCTCTGTTAACATTGCACAAAATCATGCATAGAAACATTCAATGCCCCGATAAGAGAGGCCTAGATTATCTGTGAAATCGTATGTCTAATCCATCCGCTTTGCACTGGCCGCAGGAAACTCTGAGAACGATAAGATCAGTGGCTGTGAAACTATTGGTTTCATGCATACTCTTGGCACTGATCCATTCACTTGAAATACCCATCACTGAACTAATCACCGATGCCGTTCGGTCGACGAGCGTAGCCGAGTACCTGTACCTTGTTCTGTATATTCCTTCGGAGATTCTCGTTTCCTACTTCGTGTATAGGCTGTACGTAGCCGTCAGTGTGCCAGCGATACGATTCTCGTTAGCTAAATTGAAGGTACGAACAGCAGGAACGATACTATTACTACTGAACAGAATATTCGGCCTAGTCATACTGATTACAACTGCACTATGGATTCTGTCGAGTCAGATTCCATTTCTTTCCGGCTACGCGCAAAGCGTGTTCACATCCTTCTCTGGTTTGTTCTCTATATTGCTAACGCTAATTGTGGCTATGCAGATGAAAGAACTTGTCGGCAACTCATTAGCGGGACTAATGATCAAATCATCAAATTTGATAAATGAAGATGATTACATAAGTTTGGGGAATGACAAGAATTACCTCAGAGTCGAGAAGATCGATCAATCATTTACACAAGTGGTTAACATTCTGGGCGAACGAACGTTCATACCGAACCTAAATTTCCTCACGGAAAACGTTCGAAAACCCTTCTTTAAAGGAGATTACGAGTACGTTGATCTGAGATTCGACATGTCATACGACCATTCACAGAAGCAGGTGGAACAAGACATGTCGGATCTTGTGGATCAATATAATCGTGAGAGTCAACAGCGTAAGGTGAAGATTGCTGGATTCACATTAGTCCTGGTTGATCTAGCAGCTTATGCTCCAGTATACGAACTTCGCCTCAAACCGTCGGCTCCAGTTTTCCCTGAAGCGGTGAGAAGCGATTTCCGACAACTCCTTTTCGAGAAGTACGGTGAAGACATGGCCACACCATTGCTGCACAAAAAAATGTGAATCTAATGCGTTCCCATTCGTGGTGGTATTTTTGTGTGTGGGTCTTGTGCGACACACACGAAAATTGGGCCTAGCTTAATGGAATAGTGACCTCTACTTGACCTGTTCCCAAATCGTAACGTGCTCCGACCACACCTATTGATTCTGCGCTGATGGCATGGGATATCAAGTCGGTTGATATGAGCTTCTCAACTTCCAATGCGATGTTAGCATTTACGACATTCTCAACTAAATCTCCTGGTTGTCCCAGTGCGCTTTCATAAGCAGGCTGGATTGCGTTCACCAGTGTTTGGATACTGCCTTCCGCATGACCGTTTGATTGGATAGTTTGAATTGCTGCTTTTACGGCTCCGCAGTTCTTATGCCCCAGAACCATTACCAACATTACACTGCTGAATTTCTTTACGCCAAATTCGATACTTCCGAGGACTACGTCGTCGATCACTTGTCCTGCGGTTCTAGAAACGAAAAGATCCCCTAGACGAACATCAAATACTAGTTCAGGAGGTACGCGAGAGTCCACACATCCAAGCACCACCGCCCAAGGAGATTGACCCCCGTTAGCAAGTTGTGCCCTTAACTGAACGGATTGGTTCAGGTCAACAACAGTCGATCCTGAAATGAATCGTTGATTCCCCTGCAATAACAATTGCAGAGCGTCGTTTGGCGTAGCAGGGGATCCAACCCTCTGAGGGTTGCTGGTGGAAAGATTAGCCAAGCCGCTCCCCCCTAAACCCTAATCTAAATCCGATAACGGCTAAGCTCACGTCGGTTAGAATTTCACGACGTGAAAACTTTTGAATGATCTTCAACTCATTACGCATTAGAGATAGAACATGGCCAAAAACTTGCGCCTCGAGATTTCATGCTCTTCCCCCACAAAGTAGACGATTAAGTTGAGGGTCTAGTGGTTATTGTGTGTGGTACCCTTGGTGTGCACACACACGAAAAACGACGTCAGATTTGGTTGGAAGTTACCCGCTTTGAACCACAATTTCGCCCGACGTGATTTGCGTCGGGGGTGATTGAATGGGTTTCAATCTTTCGGCAAAAGCCTACCTGTTGCAGTTACATAGATTTCTGCGGTGAATTAACCTCGAGCCAAGACTTAAATTGATTTTACTATAGTTTACCGCAATTCCCTTACGTAAATAAAAGGAAAGACTTGACTTAGACACGACCGTAAATAGACTATGCTTAACTTTCTTGAGTTGGATTGCTAAGGATTTCATTAGTTTGAATGAGGAGGAAGAATACCGTCCATGAGTAGAGAGAATGAAGCGACGTTTGCTGGTTTGGGTAAGGGGAGAATTGAAGGATTGACGGACAACATCTTTAGCACGGTAATGACTGTGCTCGTTCTAAGCTTGAGCGTACCAATAATTACGAGTGGCCAAGTGAATACCAAGTTGTTGATCGATCTTGAATCTCTGTGGCCTAACTTCGTAGCATACGCAGTCAGCTTCGTGGTTTTGGGTGTTTACTGGGTAGGGCATCACAGCATGTTCCATTTTATCAAACGCACAAACCGAGCGATACTCTGGCTCAACATGATCTTCCTCCTCTGCATCGGCATCATCCCATTCTCAACCGCAGTAATCGGACGTTATTCAGGACAACAGATTGCAGTCATCGCATACGGGGCGAATCTGACCGCTGCAGGAATTACCTTGAATGCGTGCTGGATGTATGCAACCCATAACCGTCGGCTTGTCGCCAAAGATCTTGACATTAGAATCATAAAATTGGCAAGGAAAAGAATCATCGTCGGACCGTTGATCTGCCTGACTGGAATCCTCGTGTCTTTCCTCAACACGGAAATCAGTCTCATACTGTACGGTTTGATGCCAATCTTCTACATTCTACCCGGAAAAATCGATGTACATCTTACGCATCCACATTGAGGTATGACTTAGTTTGTCGTTACGCCTGTTCAGTCTGATTTCACGTTAGGAAACCTCACAGGCACCTATCGTTTTCACAGTGAAGATTTCAATTACGGCGCTAGATTATGGATATTGAACCTATGGAACGATATACGTAACAGGATACCAAGGAGAGGTTGTGATAGGTACGTTGGCTGAAGTGCGCGTATCGTAAACTACTACACGGATTAGGAGTTGACCTGGTGCGGACGCGTAGACGCTGCCTGGAATAGTTAATGTCCGGGAGGATGTTGTACACCAGCTAATACCCGTTAAGCAAGCTGCGGGGAGGCTGGTGATTGCGCAACCGATTTGGTAATTGTCACCATAGCCTCCGCTTCCGAATCCAACCCTTTGCAGGACACACACATGGAAAGTCGTCCACTCCGTACCAATGTTAGTTAAGGTGAATCCGACGGTGACCACAGCGCCATTGATAATGTACACGCCGTTAAGGTATTGTGGGTACTGAAAAGTAATTCCGGAAACTTGGGCCGCCGAAATAGCAGAGACAGGTTGAGCTGCACTAAAAATGAACAGAGCGGCAACGGCGAAGACGAAAACGATGCCTGATCGGTTCATAAGATGATATGGCCCGTAGGTCATATCACGGCGATGCGAATACTCGTGTCGACCCATTTCCAAAAATGAAACTCAGACGGCTTAACAGACTTAAAACGGATGCTGACGTCGTAACTCGTTCTTACTCTTGTTTTCGCCATTCGGGTTTCTTCATCTTTAGGAATATGAGCGGGGGCACCGCTAGTAAGAATGTTCCGAGGAGCACCGCAAAGACGTAGGCCCAAGTGTGTTTTATGTCCAACTCCGGTGGTAGGACGCCGATAATCAATGTGAAGATCACACCAAAGGCGCCCAAGCCGCCCACCAACCACACACCCAGTAACCCGCCGGGGATTTTGAAAGCCCGCGGAGTATCAGGGCTGCTGTACCGGAGCTTGATCAACGCAAGGAAGACGAACGCATACTCGATGCAGATGAGCTCCACCGTCATCGCGGAAAGAATCCAGTAAGCCTGATTCACGGATGGGAGGAAGACGTAGAGAAGCGAGATGATCGTCCCAATCCCTGCCTGCACCAGAAGAACGCCCACTGGGGCGCCGTGCTTGTTGGTACGGTTGAAGAACGGAGGCATATTCCCCTCCACGACCACCACACCGAGGCCCTTGGCCGGTCCGATGAGCCATGCTGCCAACAGTACCACCCCCCCGATCGCGATGAACACCGCCATCGGTGCGGTCAGCCAGGAGAGATGTTCGGCGCCGAAGAAGTATTGGATTGCCTGCATCACACCAGATGCGAGGCTCAGTTCCTCAGCTGGGGTAACGAACGCTATCGCAAGGGTTCCGAGGACTGTGAGGATGAAGATCAGCAGAGCCGAGAACAACATCGCTCGAGGAAAATCTCTTTGAGGATTCTTCGTTTCTTGGGCGTGGAACCCTGCCATCTCCATACCTTCGAAGAGAAGGACAACGGTGGCAAAGAACGGAATTGTCGACAGGCTGACCTCAGGGACAATAGCGGAGGCAGAGAATGACGGGAGCACGATGGCGCGACCAGATGCCATCCAGAGAATCGCGAAGATGATAACTATGACCGTGGGAATGATGCCTCCTAGGATGACGCCCACGTTACTGAACCGTGTGGAAGCCTCCTCGCCGAAGTAGGCGATGAGGGTTGTACCCCAGAACGCGATCATCATCACACTGAACATGAAGAGACGGTTTGCCGCCAATTCAGGCGCGATGGCAAAGGCAAGCGTCGATGCGATGAATGAAAGCACCGTGGGGAACCAGACCAAGTTGCCAGACCATGCGCAGAAGATGGCGACAAATCCCATCTTCTCCCCGAACGCCTGCTTGACCCAGGCATACACACCGCCCCCTACCGGCCATCCTGTCGCTAGCTCGGCGCTGGCCATTGACATGGGGATCAAGAACAATATCGTCCCGAGAATGTACCAACCGATGCAAGACCATCCGAAGACCGCCATGGATGGGAAGTTTCTAATGGAGAGCACCGCGGCCACGTTGATCATGGCGAGGCTGAAAACCCCCAGGGTTTTCTTCAGGTCTTGATTCTCCATAACTATACCTCATCCCTACAAAGATTTTAAGACATATATCACCGACACAAAGATTCTTCGACGAGTTGGAACCAGCGAAAGAGGGCATCCTCGTCGGCATCGTAACCAAGAGTGTGACCAACTCTGGGAACTTATTTTCTCTAATATTCTATCCGCGAAGGTACACGTTCCCCGCCGTACGAACTTCACCGTGAGGGAGAAGTGCGGTGAAGGCATGTCCACACCATTGCTGCACAAAAGGGTGTGATTCTAGTAGTGCTCGGGGCATCAACATCTGCCATCATCACAATCCATGCTGGCCCGAAAGACGCAATGAATGCACGAATTTTATGTGATGACATATTACCCATCGCATATTTGCAATGAACGTTATGAAGAGTAGTTTAGGGTAAAAAAATCGAATTATCCACATACTCTCTGTTGGGTGGCTTTGACATCTCTATGCTCAGAACTTCCATATTCTGAGTTACGTGATTATAACCTACGTGAGCGCTTCTGGTTTGAATTTTACTCACCGTAATGGTCTGCAGTTTATTCTTCCATTCTTTCTACTACTCCTTACTGTAGCGTCGATGATTAATGTGAAGCCTGTGATTGCGACTAGTAGTGTTCAACAGAATTTTGCGGGTTGGGCTGGTGGATGCACGGGCGGTACGCATTGTGATGTTGGTACTAATTCCAGTGTAGGCTTCACGTGCACCGCAGCTGCCTGTACCGGAGTTAGAACTACGGGAAGTGATGACGGACAATTCCTTCAACCCTATGGGGTTGCCGTAGATTCTAGCGGGAATGTGTACGTGGCTGATTCAGGCAATAATCGGGTTGTGAAGTTTTTGGGTAACGGTACTTTCGTTGGGTGGGCTGGTGGGTGCACCAGCGGTGCCAACTGTCTGAATGGTGTAAGCTCTGGATTCACTTGTGCAATTGCGGTATGCGGCCTGCCTGTGAGTGGTTCCGGTAACGGCCAATTCAGCGGACCGCAGGGAGTTGGAGTTGATTCGTCTGGCGATGTGTATGTTGCCGATTCTGGTAATAATCGTGTTGAGAAATTTTCTGATGTCGGTACATTTCTTGTATCGTTTGGTTCTCTTGGCAGAGTTGATGGCCAATTTCAATCTCCGATCGCCGTTGCCGTTGATTCTTCAGGGGATGTGTACGTGGCGGATTCCGGTAATAACCGGGTTGACAAGTTCATGGGTAATGGCAGTTTCGTTGGGTGGGCTGGAGGGTGCACAAGTGGTAGCAACTGTAATGTTGGCATGAGTTTGGGATTCACTTGTACCGCTGAGACATGCGGTGCATCAGTTTATGGTTCGGGGGATGGGCAGTTCGATGGCGCGTCAGGCGTTGGTGTTGATCCTTCTGGAAATGTGTACGCAGTCGACGCGGGAAATAATCGTGTTCAGAAGTTTTCAAGTAACGGGAGTTTTGTTGGTTGGGCTGGTATGTGCACGTCAGGCGTTCATTGTGATAATGTTGATCAGCACAGTTTAGGGTTCACTTGTACCTCTACGACCTGTTCGAAGTCTACGTTTGGTTCTGGTGATGGTCAATTCTTTCAACCCGATGGCATCGCCGTGGATTCTTCCGGCAACGTGTACGTGGTTGACTTTAACAATAATCGTGTCGTGAAGTTTACGAGCGGGCTGTTCGTTGGCTGGGCTGGATCATGTACGTCGGGCGTTAATTGCGACAGCGTTACTCAACATAGTTTAGGGTTCACCTGTACCGCTGAAACTTGTTCGGGGTTAACGTTTGGTTCCGGTGACGGCCAATTCAATTTTCCAGCATGCGTTGCCGTGGACTCTTCTGGGAACGTCTATGTGAGCGATACTACCAATAATCGTGTTCTCTTGTTTCTAACTCAATGAATTCAGATCATCGTATCGGGTCAGGATTTAGAACAGTCTCGTCGATTTGCCTGACTCTAACCGGTAATGATGGTCTGCTTCTGATGAGTCTTCAGGAGATTGTGTGGTGAAGATTACATCAATATTTGCTTTCATGGTAAAAGTCTTGAAGGCGTCTATGAAGTCTCTTCGGTTATCAATATTCGAAAGCGTTTCGTCGACCAGTATTAATTCTGGTCTCGAGATAAGCGATGTGACCAGAGCTACCCTCTCTCGCATACCTAGGCTCAGCTTCCGTACTTTTCCGTCGAAGTTTATTCCTAGACCTGTTTTGATTTCCGTTATGTAATCATCTTCTATGTTGAGACCTTTATTTTTCGCACCCCAAACCAAGTGCCGATCAACGTCCAGATGGGGAATGCAGGAATCCGGCGTGATTATGGATACTTGCCTTCTCTCAATCGGTAAGTTTGTGATATTCTTCGAATTGAGCGTAATGTGGCCTTCGTCAGGAGTTAGAATTCCACCAATCAGGTTTAGCAGGGTTGTTTTTCCGGAGCCGTTCTTGCCTGTCAGACAGATGAAGCGTTCATCAGAAACATTTGCGTCGAGTTTGAAGCTTCCAAGTTTCTTCTTCACTGCTGCTTCGATCACGTGTCGATCGCCTCTTGTTCATTTTTTGTGACCGCATGAGTTAGCGTTTCACGAGTCTGAGTAGAACCATCATCGCAATAGATACTAGTATCATTACTGCTGAGGCTGTGACTGCCGCTCCTAGACCATAGTATGTGTAGTATTGGAAGATCAGAACGGGTGCGGGACTGACGCCATAGAAAGGCTGCTGCAAAACGTAATAGGCTACTATTGAGATTGAGCCGAACTCACTCATTGCTCTGCTCATAGCGATCAGAGAGGCGTTAAGTATGCCTCTACCTGAGTTGGGTACGACGACAGACATGAATGTTCGGAATTTTGACGCGCCCAATCCTAATGCGTAATTTTCGTGGGCGACGTTCATGGATTGAAAGAATGGATGCATGGAGTTGATGTAAATGGGGGCAGACACTATTGTGAGCGCTGTAATGAGACCGAGAAATGTATTGAAAAAATTGATTCCTACTGAGAGAAGGAATCTTCCGAACGGTGTTAGAGGACTGACGATTACGAGGATTGCAACCCCAATGATGGGGTGTGGGATGGAAGCCGGTATGTCGGATAGAGCTTCGCCTAAGCTGTTCTTGTTTCGTGCGAAGTAGTACGCTAGGGGAGTAAAGATTGTGACGCAGAGTGCAGCGGCGACTGCGGAGGATAAGAGTGTGAGTTCTATGGCTCTAACCACTTCGTAGCTGTATCCTATGGGATCTCTCAGAGGGCCGAAGCCCTCGTAGAGGAGCAAGACTACTGGTATTACGAGCAGGGTTAGCGAGAGGCACGAGATTAGCTTGAGCCAATTCAAGTTTGTCAGCTATATCCGCTAGCCCGAATTGGGGCCGCTAGGTTGAAGGTAGCCCTGGGATACGAGTTGCTGAAGTAGTGGTGGGACGGTTGTGCTATTGTAGAGTTTTGCAGGTGTTGTCAGAAGCAGTCCGTACTGGGATAGCAAGGTTGGAGAGTTCTTTACTACGAATGCGACAAACTGTAGGGAATCCGCTGTATCTGTGCTGTCGGCTGGAACCGTAATCCAGAGTCTGATTACTCCGCCTGTCTCTATCCCAGTAGCTAGTTGGTACGAGAACTGAGAGTAGAACGACGAGTACTTTGGATCGCCAAGGTTCACTTGCTCCGGTAATTGCAGGTAGTTGAGGTTATGTGCAATAGCGGAGGATTTGTAGATCCAGAGGAATTGAATCTGGCCGGTCTGCAAGGGGGCTATAAGATCGGCTGCGCTGGCGGCTGTAACGTTCCCGTTGTTGGAAATCAACCTATTTTCGTAGAAGCTGGAGTTATTTGCGTAGGCTTGACCCGCAGCCTCCAACACGATCCATCCTCTATATCCAGATGGATCTGCGTTCGGATTTCCAGTCCCGACTTTGACTGAGCCTGAAGTCAGCATTGTGAAGCAATTGCCCCAAGCCATGGTTGTGTTCGCTGCAAGTGCAGACTTACATGCTGTGACGGTCGCGTTTGCAGCTGAGTTTTGAAGAGTCGCATTTGAGTATGCCAGAGTCATCTGGTCGGAAGCAAACGCGATAGCCCAACCCGAGGACTGATTTCCGAGATGTGCTGCGGTTACCGCGCCATGAGACAGCGATATGAAGACGCTGACCGGATTGCCCTGTGCTATTTCGCTCGCGAGGAGAAGTGATCCCCCCGCCTTCGGTGGAGCCATCGCGATTCCGGTGCTACTTGTGAAGGCGGTTTCCAGCACCGTAGATTCAATAACAAAAGAATCAGCGGAGTAAAGGATTAGCGTAGGCGACGCGGACACCGTTGGCGACATCATTGTTGACGACATGACCATTGAAGATGAAGAGCTGGTGGACGAGTAGTAGTAATATGCGCCTACGCCGGCAACTATCACAATTATCACGATTATTACGGCAGCGACGATACGTAGATTCTTCTTACTAGTGGGTCCTGACACCGGTCAAACCTTCTTAAAGACATGGATGTTCATGAAACTGTATAAGGCTTGGTAAGCGGAAATGATTACACTGGATCAAACGTGAGACTCATTGAGATCGAAAGGGACGACTCTTACGAAGAGGCAGTGGCAAGTTATACAGCTACGAGCGAAAGGGTTAACGCAAGCACAGGTTGCTAAGAAGTTACGCACTACTCGCGAGAACGTCACAATTCTAGAACACCGCGCTCACCATAATGTGAAGGCTGCCAAGGCAACGTTGGCAGCATTAGATCAATTGGCCAAATCCAATGAAATGATAATCCCAAGCGGAACAAGTATCTTCGAAGCCACATCAATGATTCTTCTGAGAGGTGATATATTACGCATCAAACTCAAGAGAAACGCTGATTCGCTTCTGGCTTTGCTACGATCAAAATGCAAAGGAAAGATTCGAGGTCATCACCTAACCTCCACTATCAGCATCCGCATCCAGAACGACGGAAACATCACAATATTCCGAAACCCCACGCCCTAAAGTGGAGAGTCACGACTCAGTCGGTTGGATGTTTGGCTTTGCTTGGATCGAAATGTTTTGTTAAACATGTCGGAGAGAATGTTAATATGCGTGCCGAAAGGTTGCGGCTGCGTCAGAAATAATGTGTGAGTGATTGGAGGTAGCATGCGATGAGTTTGATGGTAAAATATCGTGGACTTATTCTCATTTTAGTCTTAGTTGTCGGTTTGGGTGTCGGGTACGGGATCGGATATTACATGGGACTTAGCTCTGCTCCGACATCGACGACGCTTCTTATCGATGCCGCAGGGTCCCTTCAAGTGCCCTTCAACGCAATTGTCAACAATGTGGTTCGACCACAGTACCCCACGCTCAGCTACAACTACATCTTCGAGGGAAGTCACCTTGCGGCCGCCGAGATCACGCAAGCCAACAAGTCATTCGACGTATATGCGTCAGCAGATTACAAAATAATACCAGAGCAGTTAATCCCCAATTACGCGTCGTGGTACATTGTCTTCGCTACAAACTCGATGGCTATACTCTACACAAACAGCAGTAAGTACGCGAATGAGATCACGCCGGAAAACTGGTATCAAATCATAACCCGACCGGGCGTGATTGTAGGAGTCTCCAACAAAGACACCGATCCAAGCGGTGCGCAGGCTATCATCATGCTGCAACTTGCCGGGCTTCTCTATTATCAGAACTCTAGTTACATTTACGATCAACTATACGTCACCAAGAATGCTGCGAAAGAGTTGGTGATGGTTCCAACAGAGACTACTCTCAATGCACAGCTAGAGACGGGAGCGGTAGATTACGTGTTGACGTACTCATCTCAAGCGATTTCACATAATTTCCAGTACATCAACCCGGGATCTCAAGTTAACCTGTCGAATCTTACCCTAGCCGACTGGTACGCGAAGGTTAACGTGACTGTTAACGGAGAAGTCAGTTCAGGTTCCCCCATTCTCTACGACCTGACAATCCCAAACAATGCCCCAGACCAGACGATGGCAATCGCCTTCATCAAAACCGTATTTAGCCAAGCCGGACAACAGATACTTCACACAAGTGGATTGACTCCGTTAAACCCAGTGTTCATCTACAATCAAGCAGCAGTTCCAGCACCAATAATTCAAGCAATCAATCAACAAGGCATAACAATCCAACAAGTCGCGACGAACTCGACGAACACCTAGCGATCAAGCGCCGTAACTATACCATACAACACATTAGCGGAGCTCAATCAGACCGCCAGGACTTCCTCTGAAGAAAACTTAGGCGAAGTTCAATCCACGGTAGGCTTTCCGATACGCGAATACCAGATTCGCTTGACTCTGGCAATCATAAACTCATAAATGCTATCAACTGCCAAAGAACCGGTTAGGCGGGATCAAGGCGTGAATTCAACTTTTCCGCTCCGTTTCGTAATCGCCCTCTCAGCGCTTAGTGGCATTTTATTCTTCGTCCTCGTCTCGCCGATCATCAGCCTAGTAGCCAATTCCACCCCTGCAGGACTCCTGTTATCTCTACGTGATTCTCAGGTCCTCTCAGCACTATGGTTGACCATTTACACTTCAGGCCTGACTTCGCTCGTGGCAGTTTTGCTTGGTGTTCCTCTAGGGTACTTGCTCGGGAAATATGAATTTCGAGGTCGATCATTCTTGGACTCGATAATCGAAATACCTCTGGTGATCCCTCACACCGTCGCGGGTATTGCGTTGCTCACAATTTACGGCGCCTATCAACCGGTCGGATCTATCTTCAACGGTTACGGAATACGATTGACGAATGACGTGATTGGGATAGTTATCACTCTTGTTTTCGTAAGCGCGACCTATACCGTGAAGCAGGTTGAAGACGCGGTCAGAGCTATGGATCCAAAATATGAGCTAGTCTCCAGAAGCCTAGGAGCTTCCGCCACATTCACGTTCTTCAGAGTAACAATCCCGAACATTTGGCGTTCAATAGTCTCCGGTGCAATTCTAACTTGGGCCAGAGCTTCGAGCGAAGTCGGCGCTCTGTTCGTAATGTCTTACTATCCCGCTGTGGCTTCCATCTTCATTTGGAATCTCTACGCTGGCTACGGGTTACATGAATCTGTTTTGAATGGTGTCGTTTTGAGTCCTGGCGCGGTGAACGTGGCGGTTCTAATGATCGTCATCAATCTCGCAATTTTTGTTCTCTTCAAGATGATGCAACGTACGAGAGGAGGCAAATGATTGAACGGCTTAGTCGTTGAGAATCTCTCTCATTCCTGGAAAAACTTCTCGTTAAAGGATGTTCAACTTTCTGTCGGGAAGGGAGAATACTTTGTGCTTCTCGGCCCTACAGGATCTGGAAAGACTTTGTTACTTGAGGCTATCGTGGGTGCTTACCAACCGCGAAATGGCAGAATTATTGTAGAAGGCGAAGACGTTACCAATCTACCGCCCGAGAAACGCAAAATTAGCTACGCTCCCCAGAACTGCTTGCTATTCAAGAATATGAAAGTTCGAGAGAACGTTGAGTATGGATTATACGCGAAAGGTATTCCAAGCGACGAGCGACGAAAAGCTGCCGAACGAGTTATGCAACTGTTAGGAATTTCACATCTTGCACAACGCGGGACCAAAACTCTGAGTGGCGGAGAACAGCAGAGAGTCTCCTTAGCACGCGCGTTAGCGGTTCAACCCAAACTCATCCTGCTCGATGAACCGTTATCGGCCGTGGACTCTGAAACTAAACGTACCATTCTAGAAGAATTACGTCACATACACGAGCAAACGGATGTAACAATGATTCATGTGACGCATGACCTATGGGAGGCAGCTTCACTCGCAGGCAGCATAGGCGTCATCAATGCAGGCAAGATTCTACAGGTTGGTGAGCCCGATGTTGTACTTAGGAACCCGACCAGAAATTATCCGTCCGTCGAAAACATCTTCAAAGGCATAGTTGTACGTAGAACGTCTGATCTTGCTGAAATCGACATCGGCGACAACATTGTCGTTGACGCTATCACCCATCGTTCAGGCGAGGTAATGCTTCAGATTCGACCTGAGGATCTCATCGTATCAAGCACAAGTGTACCGTCCAGTGCTCGCAACGATTTTCCAGGCACGATAACTGAGATAACAGACCTGGGAGCCACAGTTCGACTGAGGATTGCTGGAGGCAAGACCTTCACCGCCGTGATAACACGTCAATCATTCTTCGAAATGCAACTAACTATTGGTACGCCGGTCCATGCGATATGTAAGACCACTTCCGTCCATGTTCTGTAATCGATGCTTGTTGATCAAAACGATCCTCTCCGTACTCATACTATATAACCCACTCAACATTGAGTGGATGGAGTTTGCCAATACCCTATTATTTGCTCGAGTCGGATAACCAGTCTAGGCGGTACGGTTTCTTTGACTTTTTCTGAAATACAATCCTTCAACCAAAGAGTCGCCGTACCCATTCCACCAGTTCCGCCAAACTCACCTCCTGCATTTCATCTACTCGCAAAACCTAGAGGCGCAATCTGCAACCTCGACTGCAAGTACTGTTTCTATCTCGCCAAAGAAGATCTCTACACGGGCAGCAAATTCCGCATGTCAGATGAGATGCTGGAGACGTACATACGCCAACTGATCGAGTCACATCGAGTTCCAGAAGTCACGGTGGCATGGCAGGGTGGCGAACCCACCTTAATGGGATTGGATTTCTTCCGACGCTCCATAGAATACGAGAAGAAATACTGCAAACCTGGAATGAAGATTCTTAACACTATTCAGACCAACGGGACCCTCATTAACGATGATTGGGCGAGATTCTTCAAGGAAAATAATTTCCTCGTAGGCCTGAGCATAGATGGGCCTCGAGAAATGCATGACTTCTACAGAGTCGACAAGCAAGGAGGGCCAACGTTCGATTTAGTAATGCGCGGCCTGGACTATCTGCGGAAACATGCGGTCGAATGGAACGCCCTCACCACCATTCACCACGCGAATGGAGATCACCCAGTGGAGGTTTACAGATTCCTACGTGATGAATGCAAAGCAGAGTTCATGCAGTTCATTCCAATTGTTGAACGCCAAAACGACGCGAACGGACAACCAACAGGTTTAGTCACGGAAAGGTCTGTGACCGCTGAACAGTATGGAAAGTTTCTGGTAGGAGTTTTCGAAGAATGGGTTAGACGCGACGTGGGGACGGTTTACGTGCAAATGTTCGACGTTGCACTCGCGAACTGGTACGGCGAACCCTCCGGGTTATGCGTGCATTCGAAAACCTGCGGCGGTGCCCTAGCCATAGAACATAATGGGGATCTATATTCTTGTGATCACTTCGTCGAGCCGAAGTACAAACTAGGTAATATCAGCGAGAAACATATGCTCCAACTGGTCTCGTCAGAGCAACAAATTAAGTTCGGACAAGACAAGTACGATTCATTGCCCAAGTACTGTCGTGAATGCGAAGTACGATTCGCCTGCCACGGCGGCTGTCCGAAAGACAGATTCATCTCAACACCCGACGGCGAACCAGGACTAAACTACCTATGCGCAGGCTACAAGATCTTCTTCAACCACATAAACAAACCAATGAAAATAATGACCGAACTACTCGACCTGAACCGTGCACCCGCAGAAATAATGCAAACGTACCCGACCCGAGCATGACTAAGCCGTCTGACTTGTTTCATTATTAGGAACTAGCTGTGCATGTCAAAGAAAGTTAGGGTTCTCTTAGCTGGAGAGGGGGATCTTGCTATCTTGACATATCAAATAGGTTGGCAGGTATCAAGCGCAAACTATCTGCTGCATGAAGACAATCTCGCAAACGCACTCCAATCGGACCCTGAGATTGACGTAACACGAGTATGGGGACCGACCATCATAGATGAGTTCCCTAACTCAATGAAGGATTTGGAGAAGTATGATGTTCTAGTGCTCGGTGATGTTGGAAGCGACACTCTCCGCCTCACGCCTGATGTGATGAGCGGGAAAAGGACTGTTGATAGACTCAAACTAATCCAGGAGTATGTTCGGAAAGGAGGGGGGTTCATGATGTGTGGGGGATATGCATCGTTCGGTGGTTTCCGAAACACCGGACGGTATCACGAGACACCGGTTGAGGAAATACTTCCCGTCAACATAAAGGACGGAGATGATAGAGTCGAAATCGTTGACGGATTTCATTTGAATGTTACAAATAGGACGCATCCCGTGATGGCCAATATTGACTGGAATGAAACTGATTTCTTCTTGTTGGGCTACAACAGAATTAAGCCCAAACGCGGTGCGAGAGTCCTTGCAAAGTATGGAAAGGACCCAATCATCGTCGCATGGGATTACGCAAAAGGGAGAAGCCTTGCCTTTGCATCTGACTGCGAACCTCACTGGGCAGGATCCTTCATCGATTGGCCTGGCTATAGAAAATTCGTGATTCAGACGATAAGGTGGCTAGCGAAGAAGCAGTGAAGATTCAGGAACTCGTGCACAACCCAAAACCGTATCCCGCATCGGAGACTTAGAATTGTTGTATGATTGCAACTCCATCCTTTTTCGTTTTCGAAATTCTAGATCCAATAGAATCTTAGCCTCTGTCCTCGCGAGAAAGGATGAAAACATCGGTCGCAGCATCATTCGCTTTTTCCTTGGAGCATAGAAGGTCTCGAAGCTGTGATTTGGGCAATCGAACATGATAGCGGATTTCGCTGGGATCTGGGTTGTATACGTAAAGATTGATCGAATCGTATCCAACAATAGTTAGCATGTGGCGACCGTTTGGTACAGGTATTGAGATGATGGGAGGTTCGTCCTTACGAACATTTTCTTGAAGGCTAGTAACTAGCCTATCATACGATCCTTGAAAGTCGGAAGTTCTAAGGTACTTGAACTTGGCCCATGAGAATTTATCATCCTCATGGAACGTCTCTTCGAGTTCTTTGAGTCCCCATGGCTTTCCGCGGTGGGATGCGGTTAATTGGGTGAAAACATAGCCTTGTGTCACTGGTGAATCTGGCATGTGGTATTTTGTTACAGCCTCTACGCTCGCAGGAATACACCAGTCAGCAGATTCCTGTCGTATTCTAAACGGGAAACGGTATACTTTGGCTATCCATTGCGGTGATTCAGACATAACCCTAAGTTATCTCATTCAGCCGTCCAATTTTAGATTAGTGTCAGGAAATTTCCATTACCATGTCTTCTAAACCATATATATGTTCAAGGTTATACCTAGCTTGAAGTAATTATGTCATCTAATCCACCGAAAATGGTTGAGTATAAATCTGGAACTGCGTTCCCCGGCGTTATTGGAAGGACTTGGGATCAATCTAGCCCGGCTTGGCCGGCACCTCTGCGCGCTAAACAAGGCGCACCTAACGTACTGTTCATAATTCTTGACGATACAGGGTTTGGACAGCTGAGTTGTTTCGGGGGCCTCGTCCAGACACCAAACTTGGATGCGCTGGCAGCGAACGGCCTGCGTTATAATAACATGCACACCACGGCGCTATGTTCGCCCACCCGAACCTGCATCGTAACCGGACGCAATCATCACTCAAACGCAATGGCATGTATCACCGAGGGTTCGACTGGATACCCCGGATACAACGGTAACATCCCGTTCGAGAACGGATTGCTGCCTGAAATGTTATTGCAACAAGGCTACAACACCTATGCCCTCGGCAAATGGCACCTAACCCCCGCCGATCAGATGTCTTCAGCCGGTCCATATGATCGCTGGCCACTCGGCCGTGGCTTCGAGCATTACTACGGGTTCCTTGGCGGCGACACCAACCAGTGGTATCCCGAACTTACACGCGACAATCATAGTGTCGAACCTCCGAAGACCCCTGAGGAAGGCTACCATCTAACACCCGACCTAGCGGATAATGCGATCAGCTTCATAATCTCCGCCAAACAAGTGGCTCCGAACAAACCGTTCTTCATGTACTTCTGCACCGGCACCGCACACGCCCCGCACCATGTACCCAAAGAATGGGCGGACAAATACAAGGGCAAATTCGACGATGGCTGGGATGCTTATCGTGAAAAAGTGTTCGCAAACCAGAAGAAGCTGGGCATCATCCCTGCGAATGCTGAACTTTCCCGCCATGACCCAGACGTACAGGACTGGAACACACTCAAGCCGGAAGAAAGGAAGCTTTACGCGCGCATGATGGAGGTCTTCGCAGGTTTCCTCACCCACGCCGATTACCACATCGGTCGACTCCTCGACTTTTTGAAGAGCATTGGCGAGTTCGAGAACACGCTGATCATGGTTCTATCGGACAATGGTGCCAGTGCAGAAGGCGGACCAACGGGCTCGATCAACGAGAACCGTTTCTTCAACAATGTACCGGATTCACTCGAGGATAACCTGAAAGCGATTGATAAGATCGGCGGAACAGAAACATACAACCACTATGCATGGGGCTGGACCTTTGCGGGAAACACGCCCTTCCGCCGCTGGAAACGCGAAACCTACCGTGGTGGCGTCAGCGATCCATTCATCGTCCACTGGCCCAAGGGCATCAAAGCCAAAGGCGAAGTGCGAACACAATACGCCCACGCAATCGACATGGTGCCGACCGTCCTTGACGCGTTAGAAATCGAACCCCCAACAACCATCAAAGGCGTAACCCAGTCACCGATCCAGGGCGTCAGCTTTGCTCATACCTTCGATGATGCCAAAGCGCCGAGTAAGCACATCACACAGTACTTCGAAATGATGGGACATCGCTCCATCTACCACGACGGCTGGCGCGCCGTCTGCCCATGGCCTGGCCCATCATTCACCGAAGCCGGCAAAGGATTCGGAGCACCAATCCCCGCCGATATGCTAACCGAACTCGATGCCAAACATTGGGAGCTATACCATGTGGCCGAGGATTTCGCTGAGAACCATAATGTCGCTGCCGATAATCGACCGAAACTTATCGAAATGATAGCTTCATGGTACGTAGAGGCTGGAAAGTACAATGTACTTCCGGTAGACGGCCGCGGAACACTACGCATGATTGACCCACGCCCGGAAATCGCTGTCAATCGTACCAGCTACACCTACTACCCAGACTCAGAGCCTGTCCCATCTAATGCGGCAGTCAAAGTGCTTAACCGTTCGCACACAATCACCGCGGACGTGGAAATCCCGAAGGGCGGAGCTGAAGGAGTACTGCTTATGCATGGAGGCAGCGACGGAGGCTACACTTTCTACGTGAAGGATGGCAAGCTGCACTACGTTCACAACTACGTATCCAAAACTCGTTACCCCGTCACGTCAACCGCATCGATCCCAGAGGGCCGTCACAAACTCGCCTACCAATTCCAAGTCACCGGCAAACCTGACATTGCACACGGTAAAGGCACACCGGGTCGCGGACAACTATTCATCGACGGAAAACAGGTAGGACAGGCCGAGATACCCGTGACCAGTCCGATTGCCCTCGGATTAGCCAGCGGCTTAGTCTGCGGAGCCAACCCAGGTTCACCAGTCACCCCGGACTACGAACCACCATTCAAATTCACCGGCACAATCCACAGCGTGACAGTCGACGTCAGTGGAGAGCTAATCAAAGACCCTGAAGCCGAACACCGCGCAATCATGGCCCGGCAGTGATGCCAGCAATAGACTATGTCAGGAAGTGGTTAAAATGAAACGTCGGGTTGCGAAACCGAATCGTAAGACACGGCCAAGCGACAAGAGTGCAAAACTTGGTAAACCGAAAGGAAGGAAGGAAACACGAACTTGGCTTGTGGCTTCGAAACACGTAGATGAGAAAACTCCCAATCTCCCTGTTAACGTTGAGGGCAAGAAGCTTGAGCGGAGTGTTCTGCCGATTCCCGATCGACCACATGTCGGTCTGACGACTTACGATGCGAAGGACCCTGATACTAAGTATCCGCCGATTAGAGATCTGCGCCCTCCAGCAGGAGCGCCGAACGTATTGGTCGTCCTGATTGATGATGCTGGTTTTGGATCATCAAGTGCATTTGGTGGACCGTGCCATACGCCGACCTTTGAGAAGCTTGCGTCGGAAGGCCTCCGGTACAACCGATTCCACACCACCGCCCTCTGTTCTCCTACTCGCCAAGCACTTTTGACCGGCCGCAACCATCATTCAACCGGCATGGGCGGGATCACCGAAATTGCAACCTCTGCCCCTGGCTACAACTCACTATGCCCGAACACTAAAGCCGCGTTGGCTATGACTTTGAAGTTGAATGGATATTCGACCGCACAGTTCGGGAAGTGTCATGAAGTTCCAGTATGGCAGACTAGTCCCTTGGGACCGTTCGACCACTGGCCTACGGGCGGAGGCGGGTTCGAATATTTCTACGGCTTCATCGGCGGTGAAACAAATCAGTGGAATCCGGCATTGTACAACGGGACCCTGCCGATCGAACCTCCAAGAACCCCAGAGCAGGGTTACATTCTCACTGAAGATTTAGCTGACAAGGCTATCGAATGGGTGCGCCAGCAGAAGGCACTCATGCCCGATAAGCCCTTCTTCGTATACTTCGCACCCGGCGCCACACACGCACCTCACCATGTTCCGAAGGAATGGGCTGACAAGTACAAAGGCAAGTTCGCGCACGGCTGGGATAAACAACGCGAGATCACATTCAAGAAGCAGAAGGAGTTGGGCGTAATTCCACCCGACGCCGAATTAACCAAACGCCATGCTGAGATTCCTGCTTGGGATGCCATGGATCCGAAGCTGAAACCAGTTCTAGAAAGGGAGATGGAAGTCTACGCTGGGTTCATGGAACATACCGATCATCATGTTGGTCGGCTGATCGATGCGATCAAAAATCTTGGAATCATGGATGATACGCTCATCTTCGTGATCATCGGCGACAACGGCGCCTCCGCGGAAGGAACACTGCCGGGTACGTTTAATGAAATGTGTACGTTAAACGGAGCGGGTTCTCTTGAGACTCCTGAATTCCTGAGATCCAAAATCGATAAGTTCGGTTCACCTGACGCGTATAATCACTACGCGGTTGGCTGGGCCTGGGCAATGGACACCCCGTACCAGTGGACGAAACAGGTTGCCTCCCACTGGGGGGGCACGCGAAATGGCACCATAGTTCACTGGCCTAAGGGCGTTAAAGAGAAGGGTGGAATCCGCAGTCAGTTCCATCATGTCATAGACGTCGCCCCGACAATCCTGGAAGCAGCTGGCATACCTGAGCCGCTCATAGTAAACGGCGTAATGCAATCCCCATTGGAGGGCAAGAGTATGCTGTACAGTTTCAACGACGCCACGAGTCCGGAACAACACGATTTACAGTACTTCGAGATGTTCGGCAATCGTGGGATCTACCACAAGGGCTGGAGTGCAGTGACCAAACACCGCACGCCATGGTTGACCATAGTCAAACTCCCACCCTTCGACAACGATGTATGGGAACTATACGACGGCAGCAAGGACTGGAGCCAAGCACATGACCTCTCCAAGCAGATGCCAGAGAAGCTGCGCGAACTACAGCGTCTTTGGCTTATTGAAGCGACAAAGTACAACGTCATCCCGCTGGACGATCGGGGGCTTGAACGCGCCAACCCTGATCTGGCCGGCCGTCCAACTCTGATAAAAGGCAATTCACAGCAGCTGTTTGCTGGGATGGGGCGTCTTAGTGAGAATTCTGTGGTGAATATCAAGGATAAGTCGTGGTCTGTTACTGCCGACGTTGAGATTTCTGGCAAAGCGGCGGAGGGTGTGATTGTTCACCAGGGAGGCAAGTTCGGCGGTTGGAGTCTATACGCCAAGGCCGGCAAAGCCAAATTCGCCTATAACCTGTTTGGCATGAAACTCTTTACAATCGAGGCAGACAAACCGATACCTGCAGGCAAGCATCAGGTGCGTATGGACTTCAAGTATGATGGTGGCGGCCTGGGCAAGGGTGGCGACGTGGTCCTCTACTATGATGGTAAGAAGACAGGTGAGGGCCGTGTTGACGCAACCGTCCCCATGGCCTTCTCGGGTGACGAGACCTGCGATATCGGCCATGATACCGGCACGAACGTGAGTCCTGACTATTCGACGGAGACAAGCGAGTTCAACGGTAAGATCCGCTTGGTACAGATCGACCTGGGTGCGGACAGCCACGAGCATCTAATCACCCCCGAGGACCGCCATCGCGTTGCGATGGCGCGGCAGTAATGGATGAGAGAAATCGCGTCGCGACCTGAGTAGGTGTGCGTTTTTTGGGGATCTAAGAGTGCGCCGCAAAATACGCGAAGTCAGGTAACTGTTAGTTCAATGAGTTTAGGGTAGGATCATCCTAGCAGAGTATGAGCACTGCTGCAGGAGTGTCTCTGCAAGTCACCTGAGTAGTAAGCGAATCATGATTATGCTCAGTTAATGTTTGAAAGCCTTTGTAACATGATTACCATACCTACATGAACACGGTTTCAACTGGAACACCTGGCGTGGGATTTCAGCACCAGTTTCCGGTACATATTAACCGGTTCAAATTTGCTCGCCCGCACCAGCATACCCACACACACGAAAATCAAAAGTTAGATCCTCGAATCGACTGATCGTTTTAATCATTGTTCTCTCGGCGGACGCAACTGTGATGATACACACATTAAGATGTCTAGGCTCTAAAGCCCAGCTTTCGCTTTCACTGCCGTCCATCTTTCTTGATCGAGTGACTTTTCTGCAAGCTGAGACATATGTTCTAGAACCGGAGCCGGTGCTCCCATTTTCAGCCCGATGAACATGTCGGTTAATTCGTTAATGTTGAGCGAAGGGAAAACCCACTTCATCCATTCAGCAAAAACTTTCGGGGGAATAATTCTGTCAACATTTGTGCGTATAGCAACGATCTGTTCATCGGTATAATGCTTCCAGATAGCAGGAATCAGCGTGGCTTCCTCGCCGTTCAGGTGGGTAAGGTAGAATGCGAAAAGGTCGTTGGCGATGCGATTCAGTTTATCGCCCATCTCTATCCTTTCCTTCCGGCCCCGAAGCATCTTTAACTCATTCGCGACCTTCCACACTTCCGCTATCTTTCTCACAACCTCCCTATGTTCCGCCAACAACGTATCAATCAGCTCAGGCTCGTAAGTCCGAAGGTCTGGAAAGACATAGTCATCCTCGTGGACATGGTGCTCATGCAACAAGCAGACAATGCATGTGGAACTGGCAGAAGAAAGGTCCTGGTTCAGCTTAGCAATCATGCTTTCGGTTGCATGTTCGTCCGTGAAGTCTAAGGTTTGAAGTTCTCTCCCTAGTTCGTAAATCATTGACCGAATGCCTTTGTGAATCGGTGTAAGAATGTCTATCCGAGTCAAATAACATCTAGACAGTCTTTTCAATCGTCACCAATATTATCATTTGTACGCGACAGATTCATCATACATCTATGCTGGTGAACTGAACGAAGACGGTTCGATTGCCGCGTCGTAATTTGAACGTCGTTCCGTCGTTGTGTGTGCGCACCAGCATACCCACACACACGAAAATGAACGACGGACGAACGACGGTTCAAATTCTCATACATGGATTACCG